>OAVP01000380.1_pt1 | contig 27829 bp, 27 predicted proteins | sample 1495311 | NCBI WGS metagenome assembly OAVP01 (sample SAMEA2580102, study PRJEB22360) | human gut metagenome | biome: human gut; feature: human-associated habitat; material: faeces | place: Denmark | collected 2008/2010
TGTTGCTTCCCTGACCACGTCCCAGCGTGTAGTCATAAGCACCGGCAGCTATACGACCGGCCTGAACGAATTCAGCACTGTCGGCGTTACCGTCGACATGAATCAGTTCAATACCATTGAGTGTCTGTGCTCCTGTACCGCCGGCATTAGTAACAGCCACACGGGTCTGACCGGATGCATCACCTTTAATCACCAGTTTATCCGTTGCAGAGCTGTCATCTCCCAGAACGGTGTTCATGAGCAGCGTGCCGTTATTACCGGTGTAGTTGCCGCCAACAGTCAGCACATTACCCGGAGCATCAGCTCTCAGGTCAAGAGTACCGCTGTTGGTCACATTCCCGGAGACACCACCAAAGCCAGTAAGAATACCATCCTTTGCAATATTGACCTGGCTGCTGGCAAGCATGACAGGGGCATCTGCATTACCCAGAATCAGTGTGCCTGCAGTGTTAACAGTTCCTGTACCCAGACTGTCATTATCATGCACCTTCACCGTAGCCTTTTCTCCGACCATGGTGGTGGCGGTCAGGGCACTGCTGGCACCGGTAATACTGAACTCACCACTGCTGAGATTCAGGGAGCCGGAGCCGGTGAGTGTGCCGGCAGACACACCGCCTTCTGTCAGGGTCAGATTACCTCCATTAATATTCAGTACAGAGCCTGCAGCACCGTTCAGTTTACCGGCAGTCTGGCTGTGGCCGTTCATGTCCAGCTGGGTATCAGCAGCCAGACGGATTTCAGTGGTCTGTCCCAGAGCGCTGTTGCTGTTCATGAGGATATTGCCGCCGCGAATATCTGTCACTCCTGTGTAAGTATTTTCAGAAGACAGAACCAGCGTACCTTCACCAGCTTTAGTCAGCGTTTTTCCATCCCAGCCAGACGATAAATGAACAGCGTTATTATCAGCAAGCTGCACCTCCAGTTCTAATACTGCATCTTTTCTCAGGTCAAACGTGCCATATCCTTTTCCTGAAGAATCATTCCACCTCAGAGAAGAAGTGACTTCATTTATAGCCGCCCCGTTACCACTAAGAGATGTTAAAACATAATCCTCGGCACCATCACTCAATAAACTATTATGCTGATAAATATTTTCATCAGAGAGTCCTGTTATACCATTAGAGGTTGTCAACAGACTGTGCTCAGTTTGTCTCCAGATTTTCATACCAGTATCAATATTCAATATCGCATTATTATTAAACTGAACAGAACTGGAGGTTAAATGGCTGGAGCCAGTGCTCATGTTCAGTGATGAATTTTCACCAAACACTGAATTTCCACTTAAAGTGACATCAGCACCTGAAACAAAAACATGTGTATCTGTACCTGCATTCAGATTGCCTGTTATAACTGAACTGACAGAATCTTTATTTGTAATACTCAAAGAGTTACCATCAACACCATTTCCGGCACTATCCAGAACAATATCCCCCTGAACAGAGGAACCGGAAAAAAGATTCAATGAATTAGAACCTCCTTTCAGTAATATTGCTGTATTACCATCTTGCCCTCTGTCACCTGAATCGCCTCCGGAGAAATGAATGCCGCCCCCATGCCCCCCATGACCTGGTCGAATACTGCCATAATTGTTGATCGTTATATTACTCCCGGATATAGCAGCACCACCATTGCCTCCGTTGCCACCATTGCCTTCATCTGCAGTAATTCCGGTATCATAATTTTCACCAGGGTGACCACCATCACCACCGCTACCGCCACCACCGCCAGTAATATATCCATAATTATTTATGTGGATATTATTTCCGGATACAGCGAAACCTCCATTGCCACCCGTCCCCCCATCACCACCATTACCCAATGGGTCTGAATCCATATGACCATCCTCACCAGCCCCTCCTTCACCACCAGTTCCTCCCTGGCCGCCTGTTATATATCCCGTATTATTTATCTCAATATTACTCCCGAATATAGCCGCCCCCCCGGTGCCACCACTACCACCTGTACTCCCGTTAATATTCTTATCATCAGTAAAAAGTACTCCTCCATCGCCACCCTGACCACCAGTACCTCCCCTACCACCAGTAATATTCTGATTATTTGTTATCTCAATATAATCTCCAGAAATGGCAGCTCCGCCATTTCCTCCTGTACCGCCAGCAGATCCCCATACTGCCCACCATGCACCACTACCTCCCTGCCCGGCAGTAATATTTCCATTATTGCTTATCTGAAGATGATTGCCAGATATGGCGGTCCCTCCAACAGCCGGAGTCCCCGTTAAACCGCCGCTTTCATCGCCGTATCCACTGGCACCAGGCTTTCCCCCCTGACCACCAGTGATGTGCCCTGCATTAGTAATGATGAGATTATCCCCAGAAACACCAGCGCCAGCTACACCACCATCTCCGCCACCATTACCATAAGCCCCCATACCACCACGACCACCGGAAATATAACCAGAGTTAGCAAGTGTAAAATTACTCCCGGTGATAGCTGAACCACCTTTTCCCCCGGTAGAACCTTTGCTGTCCGAAACAGCTCCTCCTCCCCAGCCACCTTCACCACCGCGAACGGAACTCCCAGCATTAACAGACAGAATATTTTCCTGTTGTGACGAACCTGCTACAACGTTAATAAGGAGAGCCTCTTCGCCATCACCTCCATTATCATAACCAGTCCCCTTGGCACCATCAGTACCAGTAATATTTTCAGATATATCAACAGGATTTCCTTCAGAAAGATTTATTTCCTTTTTCGCGCCATAAACAGGCTGGACAGATAATGAAGCCAGAGTTGCAGATATAATCCCACATAATACTGTAGTCTTTGTTTTACCTAGTGGTAACTGGAGTGATTTTCTGTTTTGCATATATGAATAAATATTTCCCTTTTTATTAGCTTGCATTCAAAAATGCCCAACAATATCATTTGGTTAAATATAACAAGAGGGTTAACACATCTATATTTTAGATGTGTCATCAAGAATCAGATGCTATAACCCATTCATTAATAGGCCATACTCTAGATAATTATCTATTATTCATGATATATCCGTTAAATTATTAGAATTAATATTGCCAAGTATGCAAAGCCCTCATGGTAACCCTTAGTTTGCATTATATAACATCAACATTACCCGATCGACAAAAACGATCAAAAAACAAATTACAATAGATAAAAGCTATCACACAAGCAAAAATCGATCGCTATAACTGATCGGTTTTGCTTTGCTTTACATTATGTATCATTTATTTTAACATCATCATTAACATCAATTAACTAAAAAACCAATCAACACACCACCGTTATATTAACTTTATTTATTATGAAGCATCGCATTATTGTTCGCGCAATTGTTTTTTAGCCTTAATAATAAAATATTATTGACGTAAACAACTTCATTTCTTATCAAATATCGCAACAGACAGGAGATCTGTGCCGGAACAGCCGGAGTTTTCCTTATTCTTTTTTTAGCCAGCTATCAATTAATCGAGTAGGCAGCCTGATGGTTGCGGCTTGTCAAGGTCTGCAATTACCGTTATAAAAACAAGCAATATCATTGTGTTTCAGTTAGTTATATAGCCCGTCCAACTACCCCCCGTATACGAAAACTCGCTTCTCAAAGAAGTAAATTCCCCACGATGTTATGAAACTTCACGAAAATGATTTTTTTATGAAGTAGAAGCAGATGTTCTGCGCTTTGATAATTTTGATGATGCCGTTGAATGCTGTGCAGACCTGAATACTCCGTTCTTTGTGGATGCTGAGAACAAAAGCAGGTCTTCTGGTTTGTTCGTGTTGATGCAATGGTTATCCAGAAATAGTCCGTGCACGGAACGGGAATTCGCGCTCATTCTCGCCGCTATGAGCGCCGAAGGTATGTACTATACGGTTCACTCATCGGGCGATGTTAGCCAGCCCTTCAGATGCCTCCCCATTTGGCTGCAGGGAAACCGCTGGATTAGGGGCCGTGTGCCCGGTGATTATTACAGCCTATTTAAGAAAAAAATGGAGATTCTGTTGAGACAGGCAGGGATTATCGAGTGACACGAAACGGAGGATCAGTTCACTTTTTGTAGGTGATTATAGTAATAATAACATCCTAGCATTAACGTCGACATCTGCAGGGACAATCTATGGTATATTTATGCCTTTTCCATGGTAATGCCGCACCAGACAGGTAAGAGAAGCAATATGGCTGGAATATAATGTGTTATATTTTTTTGCTCCAGAATGTCCGTTTTTTAACTTGAATCTTTCATCTTTTTTTCATTCAGTCAGTCCTGTTGTCAGCTTCGTGTTATGCTCATTTTGAGCCATGTACGTTTCCCATCTCACACGAAAATTATAATAAAACAACTACAAGCTTATCTGCATCTGATTCGTTTCTGTTCACTGTGTATCCTGACACCAGTTATGTCATCCGGAATTGTGTTTATTAATCGTTCATTGTTGTTCTGTAGTGACACAGTAAATTTGGCCACCTGATTAAAGGTGATATTCTCACCACAACATAAAACAGGTGACTTAATGAACAAGAAAACAAAGCGTACCTTCTCTCCTGAGTTTAAGCTGGAATGCTCCCAACTTATCATTGATAAAGGTTACTCATACCGGGACGCCAGTAAAGCTATGAATGTTGGTTCCTCTACTCTGGAGGCATGGGTACGTCAGCTCAGGCGGGAACGTCAGGGTATCACGCCTTCTGCATCACCACTCAAATCAGAGCAGCAACATATTCGTGAGCTGAAAAAGCAGGTTCATCGTCTGGAGGAACAAAATACGATATTAAAAAAGCTACCGCGCTCTTGATGTCCGACTCGCTGAACGGTTTGCGATAGTTACCAGACTGAGCGGCAGCCACACAGTTGTCAGCCTTTGTGCTGCTCTGGGCGTACATCGCAGCAGTTACCGGTACTGGCAGAAGCGGCGCGATACCATTGATCCGGCGCGAGTCAGGTTGTATAGCGTAATACGCCGTGCCTGGAACCAGAGTCAGGGTTCCGCAGGTGCGCGCACTCTGGCAGATACGCAGATTCAAAATGGCATCCCGATGAGCCGTTATCGTGCCGGGCGGCTGATGAAATACCTGAACCTGAGCAGGTGCCAGCCCGGAAAACATCAGTACAAAAATGCCCGCTAGGAGCATACCAGCCTGCCGAATCTGCTTGAGCGTCAGTTTGCTGTGCCGGAGCCAGACCGGGTATGGTGCGAAGATATTACGTATATCTGGGCAGGAAATCGCTGGTGCTATCTGGTGGTCGTCATGGATCCTTTTGCCCGCAAGGTTATCGGCTGGGGTCTGTCAGCGGATGCCAATACCGCACTGTTAAGCAGTGCCCTGCGGATGGCCTATGAAATGCGTGGTCAACCGCGTGATGTCATGTTCCACAGCGACAGTAATAATGCCGATGTAAGTCTTTACCACCACTCAGTTTGCCGTTTAACCCAATTGGTGTGATTACTGATGCAGTGAAGACCTTCCCGCATCCTGACTCACACAGCGATCGACCTCTTGTGTCCTGCCCTGGACTCGTCGGTTACCGGAAGCGCCTTCATGCGAGGCATCTCCTCACCGGTGCGCGTGACCCAAGAAAGGCCTGACGGCTTGTCTCGTTACTGGCCTGTCCGGGTTATCAGTCTGGAGATTCAACTCTGTTTCCTCACAGGAGCTCTGTTATGGCAGGTAAAGTTACGGAAACTGTTGTTGTGGGTGGCGTGGATACACATAAAGATCTGCACGTTGCCGCTGTCGTAGATCAGAACAATAAAGTTCTGGGGACCCAGTTTTTCTCCACAATACGGCAAGGTTACCGGCAGATACTGGCATGTATGACTTCGTTTGGGGCATTAAAGCGAATTGGTGTTGAGTGTACAGGCACCTATGGATCAGGTCTGCTTCGCTATTTACAGAATGCAGGGTTAGAAGTTCTTGAGGTGACTGCGCCAGATCGGATGGAGCGACGCAAACGGGGTAAAAGTGACACGATTGATGCTGAATGTGCCGCTCACGCCGCATTCTCCGGAATAAGAACCGTCACGCCCAAAACGCGCAATGGCATGATTGAGTCTCTGCGGGTATTAAAAACTTGCCGAAAAATAGCAATATCAGCCCGCAGAGTCGCTCTCCAGATTATCCATTCCAATATTATCTCTGCCCCGGATGAATTACGTGAACGGCTCAGAAATATGACGCGCATGCAGCGCATCAGGACTCTGGGATCCTGGCGGCCTGATGCCAGTGAATACCGCAATGTTACCAACGTTTATCGTATTTCATTAAAGTCCCTTGCCCGACGCTATCTCGAGTTACATGACGAAATCGCTGATTTGGATGTCATGATTGCGGCAATTGTCGATGAGCTGGCGCCTGAACTGATTAAACGTAATGCTATTGGATACGAAAGCGCTTCGCAGTTGCTGATCACGGCAGGAGACAATCCCCAACGATTAAGATCAGAATCAGGTTTTGCGGCACTGTGTGGTGTCAGCCCTGTTCCCGTATCTTCAGGAAAAACGAATCGTTACCGACTTAACCGGGGTGGAGATCGTGCTGAAAATAGTGCACTTCACATCATTGCCATCGGACGTTTGCGAACTGACGATAAAACGAAGGAATATGTCGCCAGACGAGTAGCGGAAGGGCATACAAAAATGGAAGCAATACGCTGCCTGAAGCGCTATATCTCACGCGAAGTTTATACATTACTGCGTAATCAAAACAGGCAGATCAACAGCATCCCGATAACGGCTTGACTCTTAGAAGGGCGCCCAAGGAAGTCAGTTTACAGGACTGAAATATCAACAACTTCTTTGGCGTTACAGGATAGAGCAAAGTGTCAGCCGACGGGGAAACTGCTGGGATAACAGTCCAATGGAACGCATCTTCCGCAGTCTGAAAATAGAATGGGTGCCAACCGATGGCTACGCAGGCAAAGACGAAGCCCGGCAGCAAATCAGCTGTTATATTCTGAATTATTACAATAGCGTCAGGCCTCACTATTACAATGGTGGGTTGACGCCAGAAAAATCAGAGAACAGATACCGTTCTTACTGTAAAACCGTGGCCAATATTACTTGACCACTACAATGTGTTCCCGTCACTGTACCGCATGCGTGAGCGAAAACAGCATTTATTGTTCCGGTGGACATCGTACAACGATGTTATTCCATATAGGCACCTGCAACACCACTTATTGATTATAGTGATAACAAAAATCTGTTTTTTCCGTTGTTACTGTTAACGCTTCAGAGTTAGCGTAAAAAAAGAAGCATTATTTTCTCAATATATTCTTCACTGACAGGTAATGGAGTATGTGATGGCGGTTAAAATCACGCCTGAAGAGTTCAGTCTGTTAATCCAGAGACTGAACACGAGATGGCGCGTCCTGGCACCTTCTGCCGAGTTTCGCGGCGGGCGTTTTGCTGATACGGATAATATTATTTATCAGCAAATCCGGGGATGGGATGACCTGGTCTGGCAGGAGAAATCCCACATGTCACCCAATACGGTTATTTCACCGATAACAGAAACACTCTTTTATTTTAATAAAGACACTATCCAGATTGCGGAGACGGATACCACGCCAGTACTGATATTTGCCCGCGCCTGTGACATCAATGCCATGTCGCGACTGGATTATATGTACTTATCTAATGGGAATAATTCTGATTACACTTATCAGCGACTGCGCGACCATATTCGTTTTGTTCTGATTGAGTGCCCGCAAAGTTTTGAAAACTGTTTCTGTGTCTCCATGGGGAGCAATAAAACCGATAATTACAGTGCAGCAATGCGATTCAGTGATGACGGCGCCAGTGTTTTTATCAAGGATGCTTTTTTTGAAAAGGCCTTACAGGGAATGGGACAGAGCACAGAATATGAGCCTGTCTTCGTCAGCGAAAATCCGGAACAGGTTACCCTCCCTGAAAAAATCTGTCAGTCCCCCCAAAGAGTTCGCGACATTATTATCAATCATCCGCTCTGGGATGAGTACAACAGCCGCTGTATTGGATGCGGACGCTGCACAACCGGGTGTCCGACCTGTACCTGCTACAGCGTTTTTGATGTGGCTTATGACGAAAATCCTCAGCGCGGTGAACGCCGTCGCCAGTGGGCCAGCTGTATGGTACCGGGTTTTAGCGATATGGCCGGCGGACACAGTTTTCGCCAGTCTGCGGGAGAACGTTTACGTTACCGTGCACTTCATAAAGTCAATGATTACAAAGCCCGCAATGGTATTGAGCATATGTGCGTGGGCTGCGGACGCTGCGATGACCGCTGCCCTCAGTACATTAAATTCTCACGTATTATCAATAAAATGACTGCCGCGGTCCGGCAGGCACTCTCCGGGGAGGCATAACCTGTGTCAAAGTGTTCCTGTCATGATAAAGAAAAGCACAGCCTTTTGCCTGCTGCATACCGCATTATTTCCATCACCCGTCATACACCACAGGAGTGGAATTTTCGTGTGGAAGTCGATTTTCCGGCCCGCTGGGGACAGTTTGTCGAAGTCTCCCTGCCATGCGTCGGGGAAGCGCCCATTTCTGTTTCTGACTGCGGAGAGGGCTGGATAGACCTGCTTATCCGCAATGTCGGCAAAGTGACCGGCGCGCTTTTTACCCTCCGTGAAGGCGACAGGGTATGGCTTCGTGGCTGTTATGGTAACGGCTATCCTGTTGATGCCTTCCGCCACAAATCTCTGGTGGTCATTGCCGGCGGTACTGGCGTTGCGCCAGTCAAAGGGTTAATGCGCTATTTCGTCGAAAACCCGCAGGAAATCAACCAGCTTGACATGATTTTCGGTTATAAAAACCGGGACTGTGTGCTGTACAAACAGGAAATGACGAACTGGCGCCGGCACCACAATCTCATTCTGACCCTGGATGAAGGCGAAGCGGATGAACGTTACCGTACCGGGAGGGTCACTGAGCATCTGACAGCACTGACATTTGCAGATGTCAGCACCATGCAGGCGATCGTGGTTGGTCCTCCCGTGATGATTAAATTCACCGTACAGATGTTGCTGGAAAAAGGGCTGCAGCCGGAACAAATCTGGGTGGATTATGAACGCCGGATGGCCTGTGCAGTGGGGAAATGCGGTCACTGCCGCATGGGGGATGTCTACGTCTGCGTCGATGGCCCGATTTTCAACTATGCCGTAGCCCGTCAGTTTGCAGACTGAGGAAAAAATGATGAGTGTGGATATTGATATCATTAAGGCCCGGGCAAACAACGAATATCGCCTGTCCAAAGTCCGCGGCGAAGCCATGATAAGCGTACGTATTCCCGGCGGCATTCTGCCCGCGCACCTGCTGACGGTGGCGCGCGAGATAGCGGAAAACTGGGGTAACGGTCAGATCCATCTGACCACCCGCCAGAAACTGGCCATGCCCGGTATTCGTTACGAAGATATCGACAAAGTGAATGCCGCACTGGAACCTTTCATTCGCGAAATTGAAATGGAGTTGTGTGATGTTCAGGTTGATGATCCGAAAGCCGGATACCTGGCGATTGGTGGACGCAACATTGTCGCCTGCCAGGGTAACCGGATTTGCCAGAAAGCCAATACCGACACCACAGGTTTATCCCGGCGGCTGGAAAAGCTGATTTATCCCAGCGCCTATCACCTGAAAACCGTCATTGCCGGCTGTCCGAATGACTGTGCCAAAGCGTCCATGTCAGACTTTGGCATTATTGGTGTGGCCAGAATGCGTTTTACGGCAGAACGTTGCATCGGATGCGGCGCCTGTGTGAAAGCCTGTGCCCACCACGCCGTGGGGTGCCTGTCATTAAAGAACGGAAAAGTCACAAAGGAAGAGTCCCTCTGTATCGGATGCGGCGAATGTGTTCTGGCATGCCCCACCCTCGTCTGGCAGCGTCAGCCGCAGGAGTTCTGGCAGGTTCGCCTGGGGGGAAGAACCGGTAAAAAAACGCCACGGGCAGGGAAAGTTTTCCTTAACTGGGTTACAGAGGATGTCATCAGGCAGGTCATATCAAACCTATTCGAATTTGAAAAAGAAATGCTGGACGGTAAACCGGTTTACCTCCATATGGGACATCTTATCGATAAAGGCGGTTATCTGAGTTTCAGGGAAAGGGTATTGCGTGATGTGACGCTGAACCCGGAAGCCATGGTTGCTGAACGGATTTACTGGGCAGAAGATGAATCTGTCGCCCGTCTCCATCTAAAATCAGTCAGATGACATGAAATCATTATCAATTACTGGCGCGCAGTCAGGAGTGAAACTGGATATTCCACGCAGGCAGCGTTGCCTGCCCTGACCATATTGCCCTGTCAGGAGGGGCGCTGTTCTGCCCCTCCTTCTCCCTGCAGCATCAGCGATGGCTGTTATCAGAAGTCATACCGGATACCCAGTATTCCTTCCGCATCTGTCTTAAAGTAACCATCAAAACTGCTGTTTACTTTTGCCTGCACTGACAGTTTCTCAGTCAGCTTTCCGTTGATACCAAACGAAACGGTATAGCGGTCAGCCTTCTCTGCATCATAGTGACGGGCTTTCCAGTCATCACGCAGGGTCATTCCCGGCATATCGTTCAGCGTGATATTCCGTCAGATACCTGCCTTCAGCGTCATATTTCCGGAGACTTTTTCTGCCTCAACCCCGGCTTTCAGCCACAGGGCATCGCCATCATGAAGCTCCACGCTCCGCTCCCGGCCCTGCAGACGATTTCCGTCCACCCGGGCACCGTTCAGTGAAACAGTCGGTGTTATCGACATATCAAGGGGGGCTGCATGCATCTTCCACCCACCACGGATACCCACTGTCAGGATATGGCTTTTTGCCCTGCCGGACAGGTCACTCAGCTCTCCCTGAATAGGGTAATCTTCAGACAGCTCCCGGTGTATCTGTCACATCATCACTGACATCCGTTGATACCTGAGATTCTGTTGTTCCGGCATGACTTTTCAGTTGCCAGTAAACTCTGCCGTCTTTCTCCTGCACCTGTGTGTCAGGGGTATAAACAGTCCCCCCCCTGTTCAGACTGGCAAAGGAGAAGTACCCGTGAGAAGTTCCGACCGGTGCAGATGCCAGAGTCAGGTCATTTTTCAGTGTGACAGTCTGGTCAAACAGGGAGGACAGGTCCAGTGTGTTATGTCCCCCCGTTGCCTTATTCAGGATATCAATCCGGTCGCCCGTGTTGTCGGCAGTGCTGACCCCCATGGCGATATTCATACTGCTGGCATGCAGTGTGTTTACCGTCAGCGTTTTCGGCGACCAGTTGTCTGTCACAAAGGAGAGCGTCCCGCCTTTGCTTCTGAACGAATCCAGCGTGGAGCTTTTCGTCATATTCCAGTGACTCCGGCGCGACAACTCCACATGCGAGCCGACATGACCGCTTATATCACCATTAAAGGTTGCGTTCATGATATCCAGCGTCGTCTTCCCGTTCAGGACAGCACTGCCATTAAACACGCTACGGTCTGCATCCTTCACCGCTTCTGATGTGCCTTCTTCCAGCGCAAAGGCCGTGCCGTTACCGTCATTTTTGTCAATAAAAACCCGCCTGTCGCCCAGTGTAACCATCGAATCTATTGCCTCAAGCATGGTGTTCAGCGTGGCATTACGACCAAGGTCAAAATCGGTGTTCTTCAGTGACAGCCTGTCAAAGGTAAAGCTCCGGTTCTCCCAGTCCTCCTGACTGAATGACGTGGGCTGAGTCAGAACCGAATGGTCTCCACTGGCAGCCAGTTTGTCAGCCACAGACTGAGTATTGTATGCGTGGATAACCGGATGCCCCTGCAGTGTCAGACGCCCATTTTTCTGGGTGAATGTACCGGAGATATCCGCAGAGCCGTCCATCACCAGAGCACCGGTAACGCCTTCCGGCAGGCGATTAGCCACATTCAGATTGCCTTTCAGCTGTCCGTGGAACAGATACCCTGCAGCATTGAAACGGTCAGCTACCAGTTTCTGTGCATCCCCCTGACTGTGCCCCACAAACTCCCAGGTGGCGTTGCTGCTCTGGTCCGTGGGGAAATAACCATAGGTGCTCTGCTTCAGGATGAAGTAATCCGTCGTATTTGTGTACGGGTTATTGTATTTATATAAATTTCCGGCAGTTCCTTTACGTGATTCCGACCAGCCATTCAGTGCTACTTTGTCTGCACGCAGGGCATAATCCAGCGTGATGGTGGCCCGTTTATCAGCGTTATTCGCCAGCACGGCGCCATAATCTGCCGTCTTCAACTGATGAAACGTCAGACTGTTACCATTAACATCCAGCGTGCCTCCACGATATCCCCATGAGACGGTGTCCGGGTTTACCTGCCGCTCATCAGTCAGTACCACGGTCGGCCGGCCACTGGCAATATTGACACTGCTGAACGCCTGCACCTGTCCTTTATTGTCCGCCTGCTGGTTCAGTACAACCTTTCCGTCCCCGACCTTCAGGCCGCCTTCATTAATACCTGTACCCTGTACCGTCAGCCAGTACCCCCTGACTGATAGCCGTAAACATGTTTATCGTGGTGGAGTTATCCCCGCTGTCACCGCCGCTGGCCATGGCAGAAGAACTCACCACCCAGTGCCCGATATTGGCTTTCAGGTCCGCTGAGCCAAAGGCTGAGGTGTTATTACGGCCGGTGTTGGCGTTCGCGTTATAGTTCACGCGAAATGCACTGGCCCCGTAATCCCAGTCCACATTCTCCGGCATCTTCACCAGCCCCTTCTGGGGAATGGACAGCGCCAGACTCTGGGTGGAAACATCAAAATCCACCTTCACTGACGGGGCTTTTGTCAACACATAGCACTGTCGTGTGGCGTCATATCCCTCACGAAAGTAATCTGCACTGACGTAAATCCCGGCCTTCGTCAGCCATGCCTCTGTCAGACACAGTTCATTACTGTCCTGTGGTGTCACATCCAGTATCTGTTTCCCGGCCTCCTTCCCGTTCAGGGACAGGTCAACCAGATAACGCCCCGGCGCATAGCTGCCGTTCAGGGCTGCCCAGACTTCCGGATTAACCCCGGCACCACCCTGGATAAAGGACATATCCAGTTTTTCACCTGCAATACCTGTGGCACTGGCAAAAGCAGCTGATACAGCAAGCGCAAGTGCGGCCCGACGGAAAAACACGGACGAAACCGGCTCAGCGACTGCCTTCTTTCCTGCACACACAATCCTTTTCTCCGTTACTGATACGTGACCACAAAGGTCAGCGCCCCCGTGTATTCCCCTGCCTTCACGTTTGCCGGAAACACCGGCTGCGCACGAAAACGGAACTGCCCTTTAGCAGCAAACTCCACCGGGTAATTCACCGAATGACTGTCCTGAGTCAGACGTCCGCGATAATCAGCCTGTGTATCCACTGCCCGCACATCCACGCGAACACCATCACCGGCACCGCGGGTGACCACGCCCCCGGCGTCCAGCTGCCCCGGGTTACCAAAATCCAGGGTGGCGACCTGCCCTGCCTTAAAGGCTGAGCAGCCCTGAACCGTGGCACCGGACTCATACAGACGCACAGTGAAATCACGCGGAGGCACAGACGTCCCCGTGGACTTGCGGTAAGTCCCGAATGTCAGCCGCCCACTGTTGCCGGTGCTGTCCGCATCCACCACCACATGACAGGCCGAAGCCACCACGTCAGCACTGAATACGGTTTTCTGAACAGCGGCGTGAGAACCCCCCCCCTGCCAGAAGCAGAAGTACTGAAAGCGATAAATTTTTCATAAAACTGTTATTCCACAGAGGGTGGAACCGCTTTAGATGTATAAAAAGGGATTAGCCTGTTTACCGTCTGATGGGTACGCTGAATACGTCCAAGTGCACCAGAAAAATACCCCTGAGAAACCTCATGTCGTTCACAGGCCTCCTTCCGGGTATAACCCAGAACCAGAAAATCCCTCAGTGCATTAAGAACCTTTTCACTGTGAACCGGAGATATTTCAGCTAATAACCAGAACTGGCTCTCTGACATTTTTCCGGGCGACAAAGCACGCCCGTGCTTCTTGCTCAGATACAGGTCACTGCTGTTCATTTACATCTATTCCAGAAACATAACCAGACAAAAAGACGACATAAATTCGGATAACAAAAATGTATTCACTCTGCTGCCGTCCTGTTTTCTGCGGCGAAGATTATCACGGCGCCTAATATCGAAAAACACTAATTTCACGATCTTTATGACCAAACAACAATAATTTAATGGCACAAAATCCTACTAAAACCCCGACAGCTTAGGATAAAAAACAAAAAACAGATAAAAAGATCGTTGTTTTTGTAAACACCAATATTGCCTCCTGGACAGGTTTTTTGTTCTTATTTAGATATTCATCAAAAAACAGATCCCAATTTTCACAAAAAATATGAATTTAGAATAATAAAAAATATTAAACATGGAAATTAAAAACACAGAAACAAAAATATGCCCAGTCACTAACCACTCAATAAAGCAATAAACAGTCAAAGCAGAGCACTACTGTTACTAATATCCTTTATTTTCATGTGGTTACACATGATAAAAGATGGCAATGAGATTCAACGTAAGTAAGGATGTATAATAAAAAGGATTACAGCTAAGAGTGTTAACAGAAGATGAAGAAAAAGCAGATACTGGATTTTATTCAGGAAATAAAGACACCATGCAGAACGACTGATATTGCCTCGCGTTTTGAAATGAGTGCCTATCAGGCCCGCCATTATCTTATGTGTCTTGAAAAAGAAGGAAAAATAAGGCGTACGCCTCTTCGTCGTGGTGCCCGTACTTTATGGGAGGTAGCAAGGGAAACGGAAAAGTATTAATAAAAACATGCATTTTTCTGCATAAACTTCACTCACACCTCTACTGAAATATAACCATGATTTAACAATCAAGAACTTATATTGTTACTTTACGGCGTTAACTGAAATGTTGCCTAATCGAGAGTCTTTTTATACCACTCTCAGATACAGATTACTGATGCAGTATCCCATGATAACGCCGCATTTTTTCTGACTGCTGACCTCTTCGGCCTCATTGCTGTGATGTCTTGATAAACAACCACTGGAAAAAAGATAGTCAATTCGTGTAATCGTACTGAAGAGAATCCCGTATAAATATTCAGCTGACAAAACGCCATCAGTCCATAAAAATCAACAGAAGCACAGATGATTCATCCAGTCATCGACGAAAAATTGTTGCCATAACCAGTGGCTATGGTTATTCTGCGCAACTTCGTTAAATACCCAAAACATTTGTCCGCAGGTGATGAAGTTCGTCAATGTCTCTCTTGTCTGAGTGGTGCGTAAAACAGATCGCCAGCAGATGCAGCCAGTGATCCACCGTTTGCGGAACAAAACGCCGGACCGTAAGGCTCCGGCATAAGCGTTCCCGTCATGATAAAGTCATTATGTTGCGTCCTCCTCACTCCAGGTCCCGGAGCAAATCTGGCTGGTACCTGTAAACAGACTTTGTACATACCGCTCTGCAATAAATCCCCGTACCACAGGCCTCACAGAACTTCTTCCCATGAAAAAACCTCTCGCACATCACACAATGCCACTCCAGGACGGTCGGTAATGGCGATAAAAACATCGCCATATCCTCAATGTAAGGGTGGGACTTTTCCGGATTCAGCACCACACAGGCCGCCTTCTGTTGCGCAGTCAGGGCATGTAAATCATGCTCAAACCACGCCCCCTGAGTATCTGTCTGCAAAATCAACCGGCCACGACAGGAAAGGCAGAAACAATGCCTGATATTTCTGCTGAGCGCAGAATCGGCACTGATAATGTGCTCACCCGGCGTGATCCCCAGCCCCGTTTTTAGACCGTTCATACTGCCACTGCCTCCTCACTGAAACGCCCTGTATGACAGTGTGTGCAGTAGCGCTCCCCATAATAATCGTGGCGGCATTGTCTGCAGTGCCAGCTGGCTTTACGCACCACGGGTAAGGCATCCGGTACGAATTGCTGCAGACGCTTAATCAGTTGTATCTCCCTGCGCTCCGGTCTGACATAAGGACACTGCTGACCGTGAGCCGTCAGCCCGTCGTCAGTGTGTTCAAACCAGGGACGCTCAGTGTCGTATTGCGGGTGGTATCTGAGTACACTGCCGCAAAGGTGGCAAGTGTAGCGATCGTAAGGTGCAGTCTGTGCGGTACGGGCACCAGTCAGACGCCCGTTGCCATCAAGTGCGAGAAAAGATTTTGCGTACATAGTCATATTCCTCAGCCGCCAGACGACACGCAGGCAACAGCCGTCCCGGTACGGGCAGCGTGGTCAGGTGTGAATAACGGTTTTCAGTTCAGTCTCAGAAGGGAAAATCAGTGTGGTCGCTGTGAACGCGTCATCACACTAAGGTCAGATAAGTCGTCTGTCGGGCTCAGCCACGACTGCAGCCAAAGTTGCGCTCACCGGTGCCGTAAGCTTTGGTACTCTCCTTCGCCAGATAGTCAGCACGCTCCAGCACCTGCTGAAAACCGGTGTCATCATCGCGTTCCAGCCACACCGCCGGCCAGGCCGGAAAATGCACCAGCGTGGCATAGCATCCGGCATCCCCCCCCAGGGCACTGCACCAGGCCTGTTTAATCATCCCGGCCAGTGATCCCGGAGCGCGGTAATCGCCGGCACGACACCAGGTATCTCGGTTGACCAGCAGCAAGAGGTGATAGTGTTTTTTGCCTTTAAGCTCCCCGAATTCCCGGGCCCAGGCGTAATGCAGGGTCGTAGGATGTACGCGTTTACCTTCACGGCGCTTACGCTTCTGGTAAGCGTCGATTCGGGCTTTCAGGGCATTGATGAAGCGAGATATCACAGCTGCGTCAGTGGCTGCCGGTACATCCGGGAGACGCAGGTCAACCCGAAGTGCCGTCAGGCGGGGATGAACATCCAGTGCGCGCAGCACCGTCTCACGGATACGTTGTTGCCAGAAGGGATTGTACTCGTGTGTCATGGTTAAATCTCCGTATGGTTTCGTTCATACGGAATAACCACGCTGTAAAAAATGCGAAGAGCCCCTGAAGTTATCTCCAGCAGGCAATGTCTCATGCACTCTGTGATAACCCGAACGGTCGTCTCCGGACTGACGATTGAATTACCGGCGTTGTTTTTTTAATGTAAAAAACCGGTTACGGATTGTGGAGCTGTCGATCCTTCCGGTTATTACCGGAAGACCGATCGTCTGCTCTGTCTACTGACGTTACTGCTGGTGCTGATTCTGGTTACCGTTTCAGGCGTCAGTGTATTTGTACTGTTGCAGTAGGTTACTGGGGAGGGATTATCAGGAATCGGCGGAGCAGAGCGACCCGCTGCGTTTGTTGTGCCAGACAGTAACGCACCTGCCCCCCGGTAAATACGAGAAAACCTCAGCAGATACAGGCCGGTAATGCCTGAAAATCAGCCCATTACTGCCCACGCCTCAGGCACCATTCCCTTTTGATTTCGAATTCTTTGTTGTCGCTATACCGCTTAACGTTCCCGGTATTATCCTAGTTCCCGACAACAGCTTTGCGACAAAAAGAATCGCACAGAGCAGATAACACCTGGTGCAACTCCGCTGTGATTACCAAACGTTCAGGTGACATATTTCCAGACAGAAGCCGGAACGCGATCGTAAAGTTTGTTCATGGTTAGTTCTGCCAGCCGGTGATCGACCGCAGAGTTGAAGGCTTCCAGCTCCACAGGGGTAAGTTTATAACGTGTGTGGGAAATCACTTTTTCCAGCGTCTCCCGGGATGAACAACGACGGAACTGATACAGCCAGTCTTCTTTGGTTTTAACTTCCATTAGCCTCTCATCACTTTATGCTGCAATTAACGTGATACTGTAAGCATACCGCACCAGCCTGGCATTCTGGTACCCTCCCCAAACTCATTACTCCCGTGCCACCACTTAACCGGTCTCTCAGACTGTCACTCACCAGGTCGGATACGTTTACCGCTCAGAGGGATGCTTAATACACTCTGTTCACGTGCGTTGCTGGTACGTTTTATATACGCAGGTTATACGCCTGCTATCAGAGATAGCACTGTAGATACAACACAATCTGCTGCTACTGCGTTCTCATGCCCACTGATCGCACTCACAGTGTTTATTTCACATATATGATCTCATGTGTTTGATCTCATGTGTTTGCTCTCTCTTATATATTTATAATACCAATCAGACAGTCTTATCCCATCGGTGATACCTGTCCCTGCCCACCGGACACGGGCTGCTCCACCGTAACCGCCTCGTAAATAACTCTGCAATTATCAGAACGACGGCATTCCCCTCATCCTCCCGAAAATCATCCCTTCTCTGTCGTGCGTACACGCGAGAAGCATCGTTTCGCGGTAGCCACCGGGTACCCCAGCATCATGCTCCCTGTTTATCTCCCGGCAGGAACATTCCCCTACTCATTTTTTACGTTTCTCCCCGGTTGTTATGCCGGTGAAGGTGGTCCGTCGTTTTCATCACCAACGCCGGTTGAGATTAACAACATCCGGAGGAACATTTTCATGAATACCCCAGTTTCGCTGATGGATGACCAGATGGTCGACATGGCGTTTATCACTCAACTGACCGGCTTAACCGATAAGTGGTTTTACAAGCTCATCAAGGATGGTGCCTTTCCGGCCCCCATCAAACTCGGCCGCAGCTCCCGATGGCTGAAAAGTGAAGTGGAAGCCTGGTTGCAGGCGCGTATTGCACAATCCCGTCCGTAATTACTGACCATTACCCGTTCAACCGCAGCGAATACACTATCCGGCCTCCGGTGGCATTTTGCTGCGTGCTAAAGGAGAGAATATTATGCAAAAACTTGAAAACCGGTGTGATCTGCTGCTCACCCAGCATCAGAAATGGATGGCAAGTGTAACCCGGTTTATTGTCGCTCATGGAATGGGCTCTCCGCATCTTCATGGTTATCACCGCCTGACCCTGGCCCACTTTTTTCTGCCGGAAAAAGGCACCATCATCTCGGTGGCACCACAGGGACTCTATCAGGTAGTCAACCCGGGAACGCCACCGTTCATTCCTGCCATTCAGGAAGGGTTAATGACCAGCATTCAGACGCATGAAATCATGCTGCTTACACATTTTAACCTGGGTGGAGTTTTACTCAGTGAACTACATCGTCTGGGAGAAAGCCGGCTGGCAAACAGGCTGAACAGTCTGCTCCGGCGTTTTGACGATCGCGATCTCTACCACACCCTGATATGGCTGTGCTGGTATGATCTGATGTGTGCCCACTCCATGCAGCCCTGGACTGAAAAGTTAAAGCATAAATCACATGCAGAACTTGAAAGCTGGGCTGTAGCGCGCAAACGGGAAAAGCGCGAGCTTGAACTGATGATTGACGAGTACCTGTTATACGCCTGTTGATTCATAACACTCCCGGGGTTCCTTCCTCATCGTTGCACACAACCGGACGGCCATCTATGGCAATCCGCCAAATGACCATCGCCGCATTTCGTTCTGCTGAAAACGGTACGTAGTCAGTGATACCGGAATTTCCGGAGAGGGTCGCAGGTATATTGTTTCTGTGCAATTCATGGTTATTCACATTGGATGCAGTGATTGCTGCATCCAATGCTATCGGAGATATATTAACCAACAAATGGTTCCCCAAATCGTATTGATATTTATTTTTCAGCAGGTTCAATTTTTTATGGCTGCCGTGAATTCAGAAGCACAAATAAACAATCATCCCTGCAACAACAGCAATATACGCCAACTGAACAATAACGATTTTTTCTTTACAGAATTCCATACACTTCCCCCCCCTCTGAAAATCAGTCATCAACTCACCAACACATCTTCTGAAATTTGTATTAAACTTATTGTTTAAATAGATGATATAACATCTCTTCCATTGTACGGAATCAGCGAAAACTGTCGTTCTGGCAATCTTAACAAGAGCATTTATCGGTTAATTTCATCAGTAAACAATGAAATATCACATTGATAAAATGAACATTCAGGGTAAGATGATAAAATTCACATAAAAAACATTGCTGAAGATTATTTATTTCATACAGATAAACGATAAAATACAAGAGAGTATGTTTCTCAATGCAAGAGTCAATTATTCATCTCCACTGGCGATCACGGTCAGCACACAAACACAGTGAATCCTCCTGCTTAGTCATTGCGTATCAGAAACTAAAAAACAAAAGATTCTGTAAACAACGTGATATTTTTTATGACATTTCCCGAATACAGGTATATCAATAAACGGTAGTCAGCGTTGAATTAATAAGTCTTACAGGGTTATACATATCTTATAAAACCACTCAACGACCATCATCACCTGACTATTGAGCAGGAGTACCGTCTGTATAAACCCCCTCAATAATAACACCTGTTATTAAAATAAGAATACTGTCAGCAGTTAATTATTAACACAACACCTGTCCACTCTATCTGTTCTTTTAACTCAACCGGCGTCGAAATATTGTCTGATTAGTGCATCATAGCCTTCTTTTTTCTTTCCTGACCATCAAAACAAACACAACATTCACAACCACGCAATAAGACAAAACAAAAACATAAGATTAACAACACCAATCAACAGGAAAACACTGAATATTGAGGTGCACTGTCACCTGGACAGCGCATACGGCGCATGTGATCAACACAGCCCATTCTTTTCTGTCATCCCAAAAACGCAGAATAAACAAGCATAACCCAATGAATATAAAAGAAAATATTATTTTTCACCATCATAAAAACATCAATGTATCTTTATATAAAAACACTGATAACATGACATAAACATTTAAAAACATAAACAAATCACAACAAAAACATTTGATAATCACTTAGTGATAAAATAAAATTGAGATGATTTTGTTATAAGAGAGGAGCCATGGAGTGAGATAATGAATAACGAACAGATGCTTATCAAATGCAAAGATCCCCGTAAATGTCGGTTTTATGCCGAATATCTGAATCACAAATACCCCAATGAATTCCCTCAGTTTGCGCCTGACAACCCACAAAACTGTATCAGAAATGTTAATTTGTTTTTAAAAGAAAAGTATTGTGATACTTCAAACAATTCTTTTGGTCTTTTTGGTACGGCTACAGAAGAAGCACTCAACAACGAAATTAATGAGCTTGAAATTATTGCAGGACAGGCAATACTGCCTGAAGAGAGTTTTCTCTGGTTGAAAACTGACGAACTTGCTACTTTCTTTACCTGGACAACTATTTATCTGTCGAAGGAAGACCATACAAACTTCCCGGAAATAAATCATAATTCATCAGGAATAAAAAACGGAATTGAAGTCAGAAAAATACGAACAGTTACCAATGAAACGTTAAACACTTACAAAAAAAGTAATCTCCCGGATAATCCATCATCCCATAACGAACGAATAAAAGTAATCATTTCATATTTTGACTCCTGCCATTCTTTAATTGATAAAAATGCAAAAAGCATATACCTCGAGGAACTCAGGCAGGCGTGGCTTAAAAAGAAAAGCGCTTGTCAAAAGTTTAAGTGGCTCCTTCCTGACGATGATGAAATGTGTCAGTGGTTCTGGACAAGACTGAAACAAAAACAGGATGAAACACCTTCGGTACATAACTCCGTGACCCGGTGGTTCATACCGTCTTCAACGAAAGAATATTATCTTGCTTCTCTCGTCGCCTTTGCTTTATGGAAAGAGGCACCTGATACCATTGAACTATTCAGAACACGAATAAATCATGCCTGGCATCAGAAAAAACAAAAGGACAAATATCGGAGTGATGGTAAAAAGGCCATTAATATACATATAAGAAGCAATGCGAAAGAAATGCTTGATGAACTCAGAACTGTTTACGGTCTGAGAACAGGAGAGTTTTTTGAAATGCTGATTACAGAAAAATATCTTGAACACAAGCGAAGGAAGTAATTCATTACCTGTTACATTCTAAATAATCTCAGACAGATATTATCTCCGTGGTTCCCCCGCCTCCTTTCCGGTGCGCGGGGTTTTGTCTTTTTTCACCGGGAATACATGTATGAATCCGTCTGATGCCATTGAGGCGATTGAAAAACCACTTTCTTCCCTGCCTTATTCGCTTTCCCGTCACATCCTGGAACATCTGCGTAAACTCACTCACCACGAACCCGTGATTGGCATTATGGGTAAAAGCGGGGCCGGTAAATCCTCACTCTGTAATGCACTGTTTCAGGGGGAGGTCACCCCGGTCAGTGATGTTCACGCCGGCACCCGGGAAGTGCAACGCTTCCGTCTGAGTGGCCATGGTCACAGCATGGTTATCACTGACCTGCCCGGGGTGGGCGAGAGCCGGGACAGGGATGCAGAGTATGAAGCCCTGTACCGTGACATTCTGCCTGAACTTGACCTGGTACTGTGGCTGATTAAAGCCGATGACCGTGCCCTGTCTGTGGATGAGTATTTCTGGCGACACATCCTGCACCGGGGACATCAGCAGGTGCTGTTTGTGGTGACGCAGGCCGACAAAACGGAGCCCTGCCATGAATGGGATATGGCCGGTATTCAGCCTTCTCCTGCACAGGCACAGAACATTCGCGAAAAAACGGAGGCGGTATTCCGTCTGTTCCGGCCCGTACATCCGGTTGTTGCCGTATCGGCCCGCACCGGCTGGGAACTGGATACGCTGGTCAGTGCGCTCATGACAGCGCTTCCCGACCATGCCGCCAGTCCCCTGATGACCCGCCTGCAGGACGAACTGCGCACGGAATCTGTCCGCGCTCAGGCCCGTGAACAGTTTACCGGTGCGGTGGACCGGATATTTGACACGGCGGAGAGCGTCTGTATTGCCTCTGTTGCATGCACGGTTCTGCGTGCCGTCCGTGACACGGTGGTCTCTGTTGCCCGCGCTGTATGGAACTGGATTTTCTTCTGAACACTCTGCCAGGGGAAATGCCTGATTACATTGCGTTAACCAACTGAAAACATGACACAAACACCTCATACCCCTCCTGTTTCTCTTGCGTGACCGCCCTGCTGTCAATAGAATAAAACGATCGATAAAACAGGTATCGATCGTTACTATCGATCGTTTATAGTGGTTAATGGCCTGCGAAAAGGCAGCTGAATCTCTTCATCATGCAGAACGGAATTGCACACAACGGACTGATACTTCTCTGGCGGATGAGAGAGGGGAAGCATTTATGTCCGGGAAAACCACTTTATCTGACCATGCTGTTTTGTACCTGCCGGTATCCACTTTTGTGGGTACCGGCTTTTTTATTCACCCTCTGTAAGGAAAAGCTGATGAAACGACATCTGAACACCAGCTACAGGCTGGTATGGAATCACATTACGGGCACCCTGGTGGTAGCCTCCGAACTGGCCCGCTCACGGGGAAAACGCGCCGGTGTGGCGGTTGCGCTGTCTCTTGCTGCTGTCACATCACTCCCGGTACTGGCTGCTGACACGGTTGTACAGGCGGGAGAAACCGTGAACGGCGGAACACTGACAAATCATGACAACCAGATTGTCCTCGGTACGGCCAACGGAATGACCATCAGTACCGGGCTGGAGTATGGGCCGGATAACGAGGCCAATACCGGCGGGCAATGGATACAAAATGGCGGTATCGCCAACAACACTACTGTCACCGGTGGTGGTCTTCAGAGAGTGAATGCCGGAGGAAGCGTTTCAGACACGGTTATCAGTGCCGGAGGCGGACAGAGCCTTCAGGGGCAGTCAGTGAATACCACTCTGAACGGCGGTGAGCAGTGGGTACATGAAGGCGGGATTGCAACGGGTACCGTCATTAATGAGAAGGGCTGGCAGGCCGTCAAATCCGGCGCAATGGCAACCGACACGGTTGTGAATACCGGCGCGGAAGGGGGGCCGGATGCTGAAAATGGTGATACCGGGCAGACCGTCTACGGAGATGCCATACGCACCACCATCAATAAAAATGGTCGTCAGATTGTGGCTGCTGAAGGAACGGCAAATACCACTGTGGTTTATGCGGGCGGCGACCAGACGGTACACGGGCATGCGCTGGATACCACACTGAATGGCGGTTACCAGTATGTGCACAACGGAGGCACAGCCTCTGACACGGTTGTAAACAGTGACGGCTGGCAGATTGTCAAGGAAGGTGGTCTGGCGGATTTCACCACCGTTAACCAGAAAGGCAAACTGCAGGTGAACGCCGGTGGTACAGCCACGAATGTCACCCTGAAGCAGGGGGGCGCACTGGTCACCAGTACGGCGGCAACCGTCACCGGCAGGCAACCGCTGGGCAATTTCGCGGTGGAAAACGGTAAGGCTGACGGTGTTGTTCTGGAGTCCGGTGGTCGCCTGGATGTACTGGAGGGCCATTCAGCCTGGAAAACTCTGGTGGATGACGGCGGTACCCTGGCAGTGTCTGCCGGTGGTAAGGCGACAAGAGTCACCATAACATCCGGTGGTGCCCTGATTGCAGACAGTGGTGCCACTGTTGAGGGGACCAATGCCAGCGGTAAGTTCAGTATTGATGGCACATCCGGTCAGGCCAGCGGCCTGCTGCTGGAAAATGGCGGCAGCTTTACGGTTAATGCCGGAGGACTGGCCAGCAACACCACTGTCGGACATCGTGGAACACTGACGCTGGCTGCTGGGGGAAGTCTGAGTGGCAGAACACAGCTCAGTAAAGGTGCCAGCATGGTACTGAATGGCGATGTGGTCAGTACCGGCGATATTGTTAACGCAGGGGAGATTCGCTTTGATAATCAGACAACACCGGATGCCGCGCTGAGCCGTGCTGTTGCAAAAAGTAACTCCCCGGTAACGTTCCATAAACTGACCACCACGAATCTCACCGGTCAGGGCGGCACCATCAATATGCGTGTTCGCCTTGATGGCAGTAATACCTCAGACCAGCTGGTGATTAATGGCGGTCAGGCAACCGGCAAAACCTGGCTTGCGTTCACAAATGTCGGAAACAGTAACCTCGGGGTGGCAACCACCGGACAGGGTATCCGGGTTGTGGATGCACAGAATGGTGCCACCACAGAAGAAGGTGCGTTTGCCCTGAGTCGTCCGCTTCAGGCCGGCGCCTTTAACTACACCCTGAACCGTGACAGCGATGAAGACTGGTACCTGCGCAGTGAAAATGCTTATCGTGCTGAAGTCCCCCTGTATACATCCATGCTGACACAGGCAATGGACTATGACCGGATTCTGGCAGGCTCCCGCAGCCATCAGACCGGTGTAAATGGTGAAAACAACAGCGTCCGTCTCAGCATTCAGGGCGGTCATCTCGGGCACGATAACAACGGTGGTATTGCCCGTGGGGCCACGCCGGAAAGCAGCGGCAGCTATGGCTTCGTCCGTCTGGAGGGTGACCTGCTCAGAACAGAGGTTGCCGGTATGTCTGTGACCGCGGGGGTATATGGTGCTGCTGGCCATTCTTCCGTTGATGTTAAGGATGATGACGGTTCCCGCGCCGGCACGGTCCGGGATGATGCCGGCAGCCTAGGCGGATACCTGAATCTGGTACACACGTCCTCCGGCCTGTGGGCTGACATTGTGGCACAGGGAACCCGCCACAGCATGAAAGCGTCATCGGACAATAACGACTTGCGCGCCCGGGGCTGGGGCTGGCTGGGCTCACTGGAAACCGGTCTGCCCTTCAGTATCACTGACAACCTGATGCTGGAGCCACAACTGCAGTATACCTGGCAGGGACTTTCCCTGGATGACGGCCAGGATAACGCCGGTTATGTGAAGTTCGGGCATGGCTGTGCACAACATGTGCGTGCCGGCTTCCGTCTGGGCAGCCACAACGATATGAACTTTGGTAAAGGCACCTCATCCCGTGACACCCTGCACGACAGTGCAAAACACAGTGTGCGTGAACTGCCGGTGAACTGGTGGGTACAGCCTTCTGTTATCCGCACCTTCAGCTCCCGGGGAGACATGAGCATGGGTACAGCCGCAGCCGGCAGTAACATGACGTTCTCACCGTCCCGGAATGGCACGTCACTGGACCTGCAGGCCGGACTGGAAGCCCGTGTCCGGGAAAATATCACCCTGGGCGTTCAGGCCGGTTATGCCCACAGCATCAGCGGCAGCAGCGCTGAAGGTTATAACGGTCAGGCCACGCTGAATGTGACTTTCTGATAATCAGGTCATTCTCCTTCAGGCCCCGGTTATCATGACCGGGGCTTTTTACTTTCAGGGAGCAACAGATATGCCGGGTTGTACATCACGTTTATTGCCCGAAGGCCCTTTCTCACGCGAACAGGCTGTTGCCGTCAAAACAGCTTACCGCAATGTGTTTACTGAAGATGACCAGGGAACATATTCCCGGCTGGTTATCCGTAATGCTGAAGGTCAGTTGCGCTGGTGATGCCGGAACACAGCTTAATACTCAGCTCGCCAGTGAAGGGCTTCTCAGACAATAAACGTCATTCATTTCCCCCATCAGGCCGCGTCTTCTCCGGGAGACGCGGCTTTTTCATTTATACCGCTAACTCATTCATAAGGAATAAATCATGCGATTAGCCAGTCGTTTTGGTTATGCGAACCAGATACGCCGTGACCGCCCCTTAACTCGTGAAGAACTGATGCAGGTCGTCCCCAGCGTATTCGGGGAAGAGAAACACACATCCAGAAGCGAGTACTATACCTGGATCCCCACCATCACCGTGCTGGAAAGCCTGCAGCGGGAAGGTTTTCAGCCATTCTTCGCCTGCCAGACCCGCGTACGTGACCCGGGCCGCCGGGGATACACCAAACACATGCTGCGTCTGCGCCGTGACGGGGAGATAAACGGACAACATGTCCCTGAAATCATCCTGCTGAACTCCCATGACGGTACTTCCAGCTACCAGATGCTGCCGGGTTACTTCAGGTTCGTCTGCCAGAACGGGTGCGTCTGTGGCCAGTCTCTGGGGGAAGTGCGTGTTCCACACCGGGGAAATGTGGTGGAGAAAGTTATCGAAGGGGCTTACGAGGTGGTGGGCGTGTTTGACCGGATAGAGGAGAAGCGTGATGCCATGCAGTCGCTGGTCCTGCCGCCACCGGCACGCCAGGCGCTGGCACAGGCGGCACTGACTTACCGTTATGGTGACGAACATCAGCCCGTCACCACCGCCGACATTCTGACGCCACGACGCCGGGAGGATTACGGTAAGGACCTGTGGAGTACTTACCAGACCATCCAGGAGAACATGCTGAAAGGCGGGATTTCCGGTCGCAGTGCAAAAGGAAAACGTATCCACACCCGTGCCATTCACAGCATCGACACAGACATTAAGCTCAATCGCGCATTGTGGGTGATGGCAGAAACGCTGCTGGAGAGCATGCGCTGATGCCGTTTCCCTGAAAGTGCAGCCCTGACTCACGTCTGTCCCTTCCCCCAGGCATTCTTCCATTCATTTACTTTTTATAAGGAATAATCTCATGACAACCTTTTCGCATAACTCCATCACACCTTCTGTTTCCGTAACCACTGCATCAGGGAATAACCAGTCTCAGTTGGTTGCCACTCCCGTCCCTGATGAACAGCGCATCAGTTTCTGGCCGCAGCATTTTGGCCTCATTCCACAGTGGGTGACCCTGGAGCCCCGTGTCTTCGGCTGGATGGACCGTCTGTGTGAAGACTACTGCGGTGGTATCTGGAATCTGTACACCCTGAACAACGGTGGCGCATTTATGGCACCCGAACCGGATGACGATGATGACGAAACATGGGTGCTGTTTAACGTCATGAACGGTAACCGCGCTGAAATGAGCCCGGAAGCCGCCGGCATTGCCGCCTGTCTGATGGCGTACAGCCATCACGCCTGTCGTACAGAGAATTATGCCATGACGGTTCATTATTACCGGCTGCGGGATTATGCCCTGCAGCATCCGAAATGCAGCGCCATTATGCGCATCATCGACTGAATGGAGGCAGGGACAATGCAACAACTTTCCTTTCTGCCCGGAGAGATGACGCCCGGCGAGCGCAGCC
>OAVP01000398.1_pt1 | contig 26636 bp, 24 predicted proteins | sample 1495311 | NCBI WGS metagenome assembly OAVP01 (sample SAMEA2580102, study PRJEB22360) | human gut metagenome | biome: human gut; feature: human-associated habitat; material: faeces | place: Denmark | collected 2008/2010
AACCCTGCCGATGTCTTAGCCCGTCTCCAAGAAGATTGCCTCCAATTAGCGCCTGACGTCTTGGTCTTTATGATTGGGATCAACGACACGTGGCACAATGCCGGTGGTCCCGATTTTGGTTCAGAAGCTGCGGCAACGTCCTTTGAGGCAACCTACCGTCAAATTCTGGAACAAGTGACCCAACAGGGGATCACGCGTATTTTCTTGCTGGAACCTTTTGTATTGCCATATCCTGAAGATCGCCAAACCTGGCGGATCGATCTTGATCCGAAAATCCAAATCGTTCGTCGCTTAGCTGCCGCCTTTCATTGTCAACTGCTGCCGCTGGATGGCTTGTTTGCCGAAGCATCCGTCGCTAGCTCCCCACAGGCACTGACAGGCGATGACGGTGTGCACCCCACTCCTGCAGGACACGCCTTGATTGCGAATCAGCTAATGGCCCGTTTGGCTTTTTCTTCTGAAGGGTAAATAAACAGACCGCTCCGCGACAACCAAGTCGCAGGAACGGTCTTTTTAATGATTAAAGATAGGTTGAAGGAGTCAAGGAATCTTGGTAGATTGCGATCACGTCTTCTTCTTGTAGCGGTACATACGCATTTGTTGCAATAGAGCTGAATTGAACTGCTTGAGCCGCCATTTCAACAAAATGAGTGTCATCGTCGATTCCCACTTCTGGCAAAGTCATCGGAATATCGCAAGAAGCAAAAAAGTCATACAGTTTTTGAATCCCCATTCGGGCAGCTAATTCTGGCACTGCTTCTTGGACACCAAAGACTTCTCTGGCAAAACGCGCAAATTTCGGCGCCGTTTCTTCATTCAATACATGAAGCATCCAGCGTGGGGTCAGGATCGCTAAGCCGATGCCATGGGTAATGTCATAAAACGCACTCAACTCATGCTCCATCGCATGACAAGACCATGCACCACCCTTGCCGCTTCCAGTCAAACCATTTAAGGCTAAGGTGCTCGCCCACATCAAATTCGCCCGTGCGTCATAGTCCGAGGGATCCTTTAATGCGATGGGCAGATTTTTAATGACTGCTTTTAGCAATCCTTCTGCTACACCGTCTTGGACATCTGTTCCTTCTGTTTTACTGAAATAATTTTCAATCAGATGGCTCATGATATCCGCTGAACCGGCAGCCGTTTGATAACGACTGACACTAAAGGTCGTTGTTGGATCTAAAAAGGATACTTTCGGTAAAAATTCGGGTCCGTGAACGCCAAGTTTTTGTTTCGTTTCTAGATTAGAGATCACTGCGCCGCGATTCATTTCACTGCCGGTAGCCGCAAGGGTCAAGATCGTTACTAATGGAATCGCTGGTCCTTGATAGCTTCTGGAAAGTACTAAGTCCCAAGGCTCTTGCTCACTGCAAGCCGCCCCAGCAATCACTTTGCTGCAATCAATTACAGAACCGCCGCCAACAGCTAAAATGACGTCGATCTTTTCTGAACGACAAAGAGCGGCTCCTTGACGAACGGTTTCGATTCGTGGATTTGGATCGACACCAGTCAATTCAGTGACTTGATTGCCGTTGGCAGTCAATTGCGCCATGACTGCATCGTACAAGCCGTTTTTCTTGATACTGCCGCCACCATAGACTAGCAAGACGTTTTTTCCAAATGTATTCAGTACTTCTGGCAATTCGTTCAGACGGTCTTTCCCAAAACGAATGTCCGTCGTTACATGAAACGTAAAATTATTCATTGTCTCGTCTCCTTTTTACACCTTTTCTTTTCATTAAACCATTTTCTGGCAAAAGTGCAACGCTTCTTCGTGGCTTTTTGCCAACAAAAAAAGATAACACATTCTCGGTTGCATGCAAACCAATACGATTTGGCTGCTTGCTCTATCAAAAGCAAGCAGCCCTCGCATCGTTCATGCACCGATCCTGTGGTATCTTTTTTACGCGATCGCTGTTTCTAAGCCAACTTTGATCATGTCGTTAAACGTCGTTTGTCTTTCTTCTGGCGTTGTTTCTTCTCCAGTGATGATGTGGTCGCTGACGGTACAGATCGCTAAGGTTTGAACGTGGAATTTCGCCCCTAAATAGTATAAGGCTGCGGCTTCCATCTCAACACCCATCACTCCAAGGTCTGCCAACTGTAACGTTTCCGTCATGTCATCTTTGTAGAAGGTATCTTCAGATAAGATGTTGCCGACGTGGGTCGTAAATCCTGATTCAATCGCTGTATCATAGGCTTTACGCAGCAGTGCAAAGTCAGCGATTGGTGGGAAATGGAAACTTTGGAAGTTTTTTGCCACCATCGAGGAACTTGTTGCTGCCGCTTGGGCAATCACAAGATCACGCACGTGGACATCTTTTGAGATGGCACCACACGTACCGACCCGAATCAATTTCTTCACGCCGTAAGAGTTGATCAATTCATGGGCATAGATGCTCGCTGAAGGCATGCCCATGCCGGTTCCTTGGACAGAGACCCGCTCGCCCTTATAAACGCCTGTATAGCCCAACATTCCCCGAACATTGTTGTAACAGATCGGGTCTTCTAAAAATGTTTCAGCAATATATTTTGCCCGCAGTGGATCACCTGGTAACAAGATTTTGTCTGCGATCTCGCCTGCTTTTGCTTCGATATGAACGCTCATTCGTTTTTCTCCTTTGGTCTGCTTTTTATAGTACTGCTAACGTTTCTTTGATCAACGCTTTAAATTCTGCCTTGACCCGTTCCGTCGTTTCCACGACTTCTTCGTGATTCAAGCTCGCTTGCATACCAGCAGCCAAGTTTGTGATGCAAGAAACACCTAAGACTTTCAAGCCACTGTGAACAGCAACGATCACTTCTGGGACAGTCGACATACCGACAGCATCGGCACCGATCGTCCGAGCAAAGCGGATCTCTGCTGGCGTTTCATACGTAGGACCTGAGAAGCCCATATAGACGCCTTCTTTTAAGTGCAATCCTTTTGATGCGCCAACTTTTTGTGCCGCTTCCCGATAAGGCAAATGGTAAGCTTGGCTCATATCTGGGAAACGTGGACCCATTTCTTCTTCGTTTTCACCAATCAGTGGGTTGTCCCCCATAAAGTTGATTTGATCGGTGATCAACATCAAGTCTCCAGGCTGGAAGTTTTCGTTCACACCGCCACAGGCATTGGTCACGACTAAAGAATGAGCTTTCAATGCCGACATCACACGGACGGGGTAAGTGACCGTCTGCATCGAATGGCCTTCATAATAATGGAATCGTCCTTGCATCGCTAAGACTTTTTTCCCAGCTAATGTTCCATAGACCAATTGTCCAGCATGACCGACCACTGTCGAAACAGGAAAATGCGGGATATCGTTATAAGGCAACACGATTGGGTTTTCGATCTCATCGGCTAATTCCCCTAAGCCAGAACCTAAAATCAAGCCAAATTCCACTTCACCGACGCCGCTTCCTTTGATAAATGCCGTTGTTTCTTGTAATTTCTCATGTAACGTTGTCATTTCATCACCTCTAGTTTAAATGTTTTAAAAAGCTAGTTCCGTTTTCTGTAGCTGAAACACCAAAGTTTTCAGCGATCGTTGCGGAAATATCCGCATAGTAGCCTTGTGGCAATTTTCCTTGGCCTTGGAATTTCTTGCTGTACGCTAGTAATGGCACATATTCTCTCGTGTGATCCGTTCCCGTAAAGGTTGGGTCATTGCCGTGGTCAGCTGTGATCAACAGCAGATCCTCGTCTCCCATTGCTTCTAAGAGTTCTGGAATACGCAAATCAAAATCTTCAATGGCGTGGGCATACCCTACGACATCGCGACGGTGACCATAAAGCGCATCGAAGTCGACTAAGTTCGTAAAGCTTAGACCCGTAAAGTCTTGTTTCATCACCTTCAGTAATTGATCCACACCGTCCATATTGCTCTTCGTCCGTACAGAATCGGTGATTCCTTGCCCGTTGAAGATATCATTGATTTTCCCAACGGCGATCACGTCTTTTCCAGCTTCTTTCAATGAATCTAACACTGTATGGCCAAATGGATCGAGTGCGTAGTCATGACGATTGCTCGTACGAGTAAAGTTTCCAGGCTCACCGACATAAGGACGCGCGATGATGCGGCCGATCATATACGGCTCATCTTTCGTGATATCCCGAACGTACTGACAAATACGATACAATTCTTCTAATGGAATGATTTCCTCATGAGCGGCGATCTGCAACACTGGGTCAGCCGAAGTGTAAACGATCAGATCCCCGGTCTTCATTTGATGTTCGCCAAAGTCATCAATGACTGCTGTCCCAGAATATGGCGCATTGCAGACGATTTTGCGTCCAGAGAACGCTTCGATCTGTTGCAATAATTCATCGGGAAACCCATCTGGAAATACGCGGAAAGGCTTTTGGATATTCAAGCCCATGATCTCCCAGTGACCCGTCATCGTATCTTTCCCAACAGAAACTTCTTCCAATTTGGTTGCATACCCATCATGGTCAGCTACCGCCTTTACGCCTTCTAAAGGACGAATCGTACCTAGGCCTAATTGTTCCAAGTGAGGGATCGTTAAGCCTGCTTCTTTTGCAATATGGCCTAATGTATCTGAACCGACATCACCAAAAGCTGCCGCATCAGGTGCTTCACCAATTCCGACTGAATCCATCACGATCAAGTGTACACGTTTAAACATTCTATTCCCTACTTTCTTTATTTTATGCTTTTACAAGCGGATCTACTACCTCTATCATACTAAACTTAAGCAAAAATTGCGCTGGGTTGCTTTGGAAATTCCTGACGCTTTCCTTTCACCCAGAGGATAGAAAAAGGGCAGGACACAGCAACACATTCATGTCCCATAGCCCCACCCTTTCATACTGAAAAAATTATTTAGATTTAATGTAGTTCTTCCCGTTAGCTTTCGGACCAGCAGCTTTTCCAAGGAAAAGAACGAGCACGATGATCGTCAAGGCATAAGGCGCAGCTTGTAAGTAAACCGCTGGAATGGAAGAGATGATTGGCAGCTGGCCACCTACGATACTGATGTTTTGCGCGAAACCGAAGAAAATCGCTGCTCCCATCGCACCAAGTGGATTCCATTTACCAAAGATCATCGCAGCCATCGAGATAAACCCTTGACCGGCGATCGTTGTCACAGCAAAGCGACCCGCGATCGATTGAGCAAACAAGGCACCGCCCATCCCACCAAGGAATCCAGAGATCAAGACGCCTGAGTAACGCATCACGTAAACATTGATCCCTAAGGTATCAGCTGCTTGAGGATGCTCACCGACAGAACGAAGACGCAACCCAAAGCGTGTTTTGAAAATCACGAACCACGCGATCACTGAGATCAAAATGGCGAAGTACGCCGGTAAGAACGTTTGATTAAAGAAAATCGGGCCAATGATAGGAATATCTTTAAGAATCGGGAAATTGAAATACCCCAATGTCCGTTGGATGTTATCGGTTTGCCCTTTGTTGTAGATCGCTTTAACTAAGAACACGGCCAAAGCTGGTGCCATCAAGTTCATCACCGTACCACTGATGATGTGGTCTGCACGGAAGTTGATGGTTGCCACCGCATGCAGCAAGGAGAAAACCACACCGACAAGTCCGCCGACGAGCATCCCTAACCACGGTGTCCACGCACCAAATTGTGACGCAAATTCAATATTGAAAACAATCGAGCTAAAAGCACCCATAACCATGATTCCTTCAAGACCCACGTTAACGATCCCGCTTCGCTCTGAGAACACGCCACCTAGCGCCGTCAAAATCAGAGGAGACGCATAAATCAATGTTTGAGTGACGATCGAAGAAATTAAACTAATATCCATTAGATGGTTCCTCCTTCCTGATCTTGATCGTTTGGTTGGGCTTCAATCTCCTGTACGACCAGCGCTTCTTTTTTGCCGTCAAAGATTTTTGCCAACAAGAAACGAATCACAAAACTGATCGCTACGAAGAAAATAATAATTGCGATATTAACATCAACTAATTCAGATGGAATACCTGCAAACTGCATGCCTTGTCCACCTAATTTCAAAATACTGAACAAGAGGGCTGAAAGCAAGATTCCGATCGATGAGCCGCTTCCTAACAAGGATACAGCCATACCGTCAAACCCGATGCTTAATGATGACCCTTGAACGAAGAAGTTTTCAAACGTTCCTAGTCCTTGAACGACTCCACCTAATCCGGCAAGTGTTCCAGAGATGATCATGGAGATAATGATCGTCCGTTTGCTACTCATCCCAGCATATTCAGAAGCGCTTGGGTTCAAGCCCACCGCGCGGATCTCATAACCAAGAGTGGTTTTTTTCATCAAGAACCAAACCAAAACTAAGAAGATCAAGGCTAAGAAGATCCCCAAGTTCAAGCGAGAGTTGCTCGTGATACTTGCTAGAAACGGGGTCTGCATGGAGGCATTTTCCCCCACCATTTTCGTGACCCCTTTTGTCGTGATCATGGATTCGCTCATCACATTATTGACTAAATGGTTCCCCGTATAAAGCAAGATATAGTTCATCATGATCGTCACGATGACTTCACTCGTACCAAAGAATGCCCGTAGGAACCCAGGAATCGCAGCTGCGATCGCCCCGCATAAAGCCCCTACGATCACGGCTAATGGCAAGACCACCAACCGAGGCGCATCCGGCATCGCTAGTGCGACCCAGATACTGGCAACCCAACCTGCTAGCGCTTGACCAGAAAGACCGATATTGAAGAATCCCGCTGAGTTTGCAACGGCAAATCCAAGAGCGGTAAAGATCAATGGTCCTGCTGTAACAAAAATCTCACCAATGTTGCGGGCATTTAACCCACCTGTTTGTCCGTTGATAAAAACGGTCCGGAACATTTGTGTATACCCTGTGATCGGGCTGTAGCCGAAGGCCGCCATAATGATTCCGCCAAGGACGAATCCCAACAAGACAGCGATGATCGGCACTAATATATTGCGGATCTTTTCTTTGCGGTTATTCAACCGAACCACCTACTTCCTCCATTTGCAGCTCTCGTCTTGCTTCCTCCAAGGAGTACCCTGCCATCAACAAGCCAAGCTCTTTCTCTGATGTTTCTTTCGGATCAACGACCCCAACGATCTCACCAGCATGAATAACAGCAATGCGGTCTGATACATTCAAAATTTCATCTAATTCAAAGCTGACTAATAAAACAGCTTTGAACTTATCCCGTTGTTCAATCAAGCGTTTGTGGATAAATTCGATCGCTCCGACATCCAACCCACGGGTCGGATTGGCAACGATCAATAGATCAGGATCGCGGCTGATTTCTCGTGCGATAATCGCTTTTTGTTGATTCCCGCCGGACAATGCCCGTGCCGGTACGATCTCATTGACTGTTCGTACGTCAAATTCTTGAATCAAGTCACGAGCAAACTCGTTGATCTCTCCATAGTCCAAGACACCTGCATTACTCAAAGGTTTTTTGTAGTAGGTTTGTAAGGCGATGTTTTCTGATAACATCATATCCAAGACAAGCCCGTATTTATGGCGGTCTTCTGGCACATGACCAACGCCGGCTTCGGTGACTTTCCGAGGCTTGAAGTTGGTGATGTCATCGCCATTCAGCAAGACCTTGCCACTTTCGACTTTCCTTAAACCAGTGATGGCTTGTAACAGCTCTGATTGCCCATTGCCATCGATACCAGCAATCCCCAATACTTCACCTGCACGTACTTCTAAGCTTAAGTTTTTGACTGCTTCTAAGCCGCGGTTTTCTTTTACGACTAAGTTTTCAACAGAAAGCACGACTTCTTTTGGTGACGCCTCTTTCTTCGGTGTCTTGAAGGACACAGAACGACCAACCATCATATCGGCCAACTGTTGGGAGCTGACGTCTTTGACATTGACAGTGCCGATCCCTTGCCCCCGACGGATAACTGTACAGCGGTCTGCCACCGCTTTGATCTCATCCAGTTTGTGGGTGATCAAGATGATCGATTTCCCTTCACGCACCAATCCGCGCATGATCTCGATCAGCTCTTCGATTTCTTGCGGTGTCAAAACTGCCGTTGGTTCATCAAAAATCAGTACATCTGCGCCGCGGTAAAGAGTTTTCAAGATCTCTACCCGTTGTTCCATCCCGACAGAGATGTCACGCACATAGGCATCTGGATCAACCGATAAACCATATTGTTCAGAAACTTTTTTGATTTCTTTGCGGGCTTTCTTGCGATCTAACACACCGAGATGATGGGGTTCGCTTCCCAAAATGATATTTTCTGTTACAGTAAAGGCGTCTACCAGCATGAAATGCTGATGCACCATACCGATCCCCAATTTGTTTGCTGCGGTCGGACTCGTGATATTCACTTTTTCACCATTCATCCAGATTTCACCAGATGTTGGTTCCAATAATCCTGACAACATATTCATCAAGGTCGACTTGCCCGCTCCATTTTCACCAAGCAATGCGTGGATTTCTCCTGGCCTTACTTGCAAGTTGACATCGTCATTGGCTTTGAACGTTCCAAACTCTTTGGTGATATGACGCATTTCTACAACATATTTTTCCTCAGCCAAATTACTCACATCCTTACTTTCTAATTCGCTTATACAAACCATTCGTCATGTCAAAAAAATAATTGCTATTGCTTAGGATGATTACTATCCTCATGAAAACCCGTAGCTTTCATCAACATAGTAATCCAACAACGATCATCTTGCCCTAGGCTAGGGCAAGATAACCGAAAAGAACCACTTTATTTTTCAGGTGTTTCTGGTACTTCTACTTTGCCGTCGATCACGTCTTGTTTCGCTGTTTCGATCGCTGCTTTGGCATCATCTGAAAGGAACCCTTCAGTAATGTCTACACCGCCATCTTTCAAGCCGTAAACAATGTGTTCGCCGCCAGGGAAGTTATCTTCTAACGCACGAGTTGAGATATCTTGTACCGCTGCGCCAACACCTTTCAATGTTGAAGCCAGTGTGAAGTTATCTTCTTTGCCGTCAGCAGTTGTGAATTTTCCTTCGTCTTGTTGATCGCTATCCACACCGATGACCCAAACTTTTTTGTCTTCTAGGTCTGCTTCGTTCAATTGTTCGTTGATTGCTTTTGCTTCTTGGAAGACACCTGCACCAGTACCGCCAGATGCGTGGAAGATTACGTCAGCGCCGCCTTGATACATTGAAGCTGCCAATGCTTTTCCTTTGGCAGGATCACCAAATGATGCTGCATATTGAGAATCAATGGTAATTTCTTTGCCTAGTTTTTCAGCTGCGTCTTGAACACCCTTTGTGAAACCAGCTTCGAAACGGTCGATAACGACGCCTTCTTCACCACCGATGAAGCCGACTTTGTTTGTTTTGGTTGTATAAGCTGCAGCATAACCAGCTAAGTAAGCTGCTTCATTATCTTTAAATGTTGCTGAAACAACGTTGTCTTTGCCTTCGATCACATCATCGATGATCCCGAATTGTGTATCAGGGTTTTGGTCAGCTGCTGCTGCGATTGAATCTTTCAATAAGTAACCCACACCGAAAATCGTTTTGAAACCATTTTGAACGGCACCATTTACGTTTGTTGTGTATTCTGATGCTTCATTTGATTGCACGTAGTCATAACCACCAGCACCGCGAGCGATCCCATGTTCTTCCCCCCATGCTTCTAAGCCTTCCCACGCGGATTGGTTGAATGAACGGTCATCCACCCCGCCGATATCGGTAACGATTGCGACACTATGCGCTGCATCAGTCGTACCGTCTGCAGAACCGCCACCAGTTGAATCAGTTGAACCTGAATTTCCTCCGCCACAAGCACCAAGTAAAGTCAACCCAGCTACTGCAACAATACCTAAACTAAATAATTTTGCTTTTTTCATTGCTGTAAAGCCCCCTAAAAATATAGTTTTTTTCAACAGCCGCATCGACTGAATGAACATGGTTTATAAATCTTTGTTCGTAAAGTAATAAGGCAATAGGCCTTCTACCGTGGTTTCTTTGATCACACCATCATCGCCGACTAAGGTCACCGGCATATCTGGCGCACAAAATTCCACCATGACCTGGCGGCAAGCACCGCAAGGAGAGATCGGTTCTGGCGTATGACCCGCCACAACCAAATGTTGAAACTCTTTTTCGCCTTCAGAAACGGCTTTGAAAAAAGCCGTTCGTTCTGCGCAATTTGTTAAGCCATATGAGGCATTTTCAATGTTGATCCCTTGATATATCGTCCCATTTTTGGCAACGAGACAAGCACCAACCGGAAACTTAGAGTACGGCACATACGCTTTATCTAAGGCGGAAACGGCGGTGTCGATCCACTCTTTTTTCGCTATTGTCATTGTCTTCCCCGCTCTTGTTTTTAATTTTTGCTACTTTACTTAATGCTAGGCTTAATAGCCAGCACCTGTTGAGCCAGTCACGATGGCAACACTTGCGCTTGTTCCTAAGCGGTTTGCCCCCGCTTCGACCATAGCTGCCGCTTCTGCTTCGTTGTGGATACCACCGGAAGCTTTGACACCCATTTCTGGTCCTACAGTTTCACGCATCAAGCGAACATCTTCAATGACTGCCCCACCAGTTGAAAAGCCAGTTGAGGTTTTCACGAAATCTGCACCGGCTGCTTTGGCTAATTCACAGGCTTTGACGATTTCTTCGTTGTCTAATAACGCTGTTTCAATGATTACTTTGACAAGCGCTTTGTCTTTGGCCGCTTCAACGACTGCTTCGATGTCTACTTGAACTTTTTTGTATTGTTTTGATTTCAAGGCACCTACGTTAATTACCATATCGACTTCATCTGCGCCATTTTTGATCGCATCTGTTGTTTCATAAGCTTTGACTTCAGATGTGTTTGCCCCTAAAGGAAACCCGATCACGGTACAAACAGCCGTTGGTTCGCCTTGTAATTTTTCTGCTGCTAATGAAACCCACGTTGGATTGATGCAGACAGAATAGAAGTGATAGGTTTTTGCCTCATCGATGATTCGTAAAACATCTTCCTCCGTTGCGTCTGCTTTCAAAATCGTGTGGTCGATCATGCGATTCAATTCCATTTTTATTCGCTCCTTATTCTGTAATAATGTCATGGATCAATGGCGGTTCTGCGCCATCTTCCCCAATTTCAATATTTTGGTCGATCAATGCTTTGACATCCTCGATTGCTTCGGTATTGCTATAGATCGTCAATAGCGATTCTCCTTCAGTTACGGATTCGCCAACTTTCTTATGCAATTTGATGCCCACTGCATGGTCGATGTCTTCGTCTTTGGTCTTACGACCTGCTCCTAACATCATCGCCGCGATCCCTAGCTCATTGGCAACTAATTTCGTCACCACGCCACTAGTTTTCGCTGGGACCTCCACTTCATATTTCGCTGTCAAAATCTTGCTCGGGTCATCGATCACTGAAGCGTCTCCGCCTTGATCTGTGATTATCTGTCTGAATTTTTCTAACGCTTTGCCTGAATGCAAGGCTTCTTCCAACAGTTGACGTGCTTCTTCCAATGAATCAGCTTTTTTCGCTAAAACGACCATTTGGCTGCCCAGTGCATAGCACATTTCTTCCAAGTCTTTCGGTCCTTTTCCTTGCAGTGTCTCAATAGCTTCCACCACTTCCAAACTGTTCCCGATCGCTTCCCCTAGAGGTTGTGACATATCAGAAATGACTGCCATCGTTTGGCGATTTGCCAATTTTCCGATGCGGACCATCGTTTGGGCTAAGCGTTTGGCATCCTCCAAGTTTTTCATAAAGGCGCCATCGCCTGTGGTTACATCTAACACGATCGCATCGGCACCTGCCGCGATTTTTTTACTCATGATCGAGCTGGCGATCAATGGGATCGAACTAACCGTTGCCGTCACATCTCGTAAGGCATACAGTTTTTTGTCCGCAGGAGCTAAATCTCCTGATTGACCGATCACGGCCACTTTGCTTTCGTTGACTAATCGGATAAAGTCGGCTTCAGAAAGCTCGATTTTAAATCCAGGGATCGCTTCAAGCTTGTCTAACGTCCCACCGGTATAGCCTAAGCCGCGGCCAGACATTTTCGCAACCGGTACGCCAACACTAGCCACTAATGGCGCTAGGATCAACGTGGTCGTATCACCAACACCACCAGTCGAATGCTTATCGACTTTGATTCCTTCAATTGAGGATAGGTCGATCACTTCGCCAGAATTTGCCATTGCTAGCGTTAAGTTCGTGATCTCTTCATCTGTCATATCTACATAAAAAATAGCCATCAACAAGGCACTCATTTGATAATCTGGAATACTTCCTTCAGTATACGCAGTTACAATGTAGTCAATTTCTTCCTTCGTCAATGACTTGCCGTCACGTTTCTTTTCAATTAAATCCACCATTCGCATCGAAATGACCCTCGCTTCCTTTAACATTATACAATAATTTTTCGTAGGGTAAACCACTTTAGTAAAACAGTTTACTAAATATCGCAAAACTATGAAAACACTTACAAGAAGAAATATACCGCATTATTTCTCGCTTGTCAATGTCTTCACGCTCTCACGAATAATTAATTTTGTATCAAAAATCTTATTTGGAATTCGCCGTGTCGGAAACTCAATGGCGTCCACTAAAAACTTCGCTGCGGTAAAACCGATTTCAAAGGTCGGCTGCATGACCGTGGTAAGCGGTGGTGTGATATATTCCGATAATTTCAAGGCATCAAAGCCGATCACCGAGTAGTCTTCTGGTACTTTTTTGCCAGCCTCATAAATCGCTTGATAACAGCCGATCGCCATGGCGTCGTTGCCGCAGAAAAACGCTGTGATCTCTTTGTACTTCAATAATTCCTTCGTTGCTTCGTACCCGCCGGTAACCGTTAATTCAGCATTTTCTACATATCGGCCTTTAAAAGGGATCTGATGGTCCTTCAAGGCATGGCGATAGCCATTGAACCGTTCCTCTAATTGATAGTAGCCGGTGATTTCTTTGAGCATCGCAATGTTGCGGTGACCGTTTTTGATCAAATAACTGACGGCTTGGTAGGCACCTTCGTATTCTTTCACGATTAAACGACCATTGTCCCGCTGATTGATCCCGCGATCGACTAAAATAATTGGTCGGTCATCAAAGAACCCGCTCTTCAAGGAATAATCCTCCGGCAGTAAATGCGGCGTCGCTAATAAGATACCATCTACCGAACGATGAGACAGTTCATTCAAATATTGAACCTCTTTTTCTTGGCTGTGGCGCGAATTGCATAACACTAGCATGTAACCTAGTGGATTGAAATAACTTTCCGCCCCTTCAATGACTTTAGAGAAAAAGAAATCCGTCACATCAGGCACGATCATTCCGATCGTTTTTGAATGGCGGTTGATAAGATTCGAAGCAAAAAAATCCGGCTTATAGTGATATTTATTTACGATATCTAAGACCCGCTTCCGGGTTTCTTCACTAAAACGGCTGCCTTTATTGTTTAGGATCTGCGACACGGTCGTGACAGAGACGCCAGCCATTTCAGCAATCTGTTTAATCGTCAATTTCATCTGCTTCTCTCCTCTCTTGCCTAAAGTGTAGCAAATTTTTCTCAAAAAAAATAGCACACTTTCAACAAGTGTGCGACTTTCTTTTTCGTTGATCAAAAATAGCCCGATGATATAGACAGCTGATTAACCAACGCTGCAATTGCCCGAAAGGCTGCTGGCAATAGGCTTTTTGAGAAACCAACTGGTCCAGTTGCTGCTAACCAGCGCTTGCCTTGGCGATGCCTTTGATCTGCTGAGAATCAAAGAGCAGCTACGCTTCTTTTACGCTTTGAATGATGTAATAGCCTTTGTCTTTTTTGATGATTTCGGCATTGCCAAAGGTCTCTTGCATTTTCTTTTGAGCACTCGGCGCCCCTTGTTTCTTTTGGATCACGATCGTTAAAGTCCCCCCTGTTTTTAGTAGCGGAAACGCCCCTGTCAAAATCTCATGGACGACTTCTTTTCCTGCCCGAATCGGTGGATTGCTGAGGATCGCCGCATAAGCAGGTTGATTTAATTGGGCATAGATATTGGATTGATGGATATCTACCTGTTCAATGCCGTTACGCTGGGCATTGCCTTTTGCCAAATCCACTGCCCGTTGATTGATATCGATCATCTCGACAGGTCGCTGACTTGCATAAGCCAACGCTAAGCCAACAGGACCATAGCCACACCCAACGTCTAGCAGACTTCCTTCTGGCAGCTCCGCCCACTCAAACGCATCGATCAGCACCCGCGAGCCGTAGTCCACCGTGTCTCGGGAAAACACCCCGCTATCTGTCACAAAATGAAACTTCTTTCCTCTTAATTCAAACGACCACTGTTCAAAATCATGGGCCATATCAGGATTTTCTGTATAGTAATGATTACTCATGATTATGCTCCTTTCTTCTATTCCCTTTTCGCTTGTTTTTTCTACTGGCTTCTACTGGTTTTTTCCTTGTTGCTTCTATTAGAACGAATGAACGTAGTGAAAACACCAGTAAAAAGGCGTGCAAGATTTGTCTGCTGTTTCTTTCTAATCATACCGAAAAACAGCCAGAAGTAAACGCCCAGCAAAAAAAACAACGAAAAAACAGTTTTTTGTTGTTTCTGCAAAGGAAATCATGTCTTTTTTCCAAGTTCTGCGGGTTTCTATGGTAAAATACTTTCGAACAGTGGCCTATCGCTTCTAATAGAAACCGATGATGCCGCAAAAAAGGAGCCTACTATGCAAGAAACCATGAATTTTTATCAAATTCCTCGTGAGCAATGGCAAGGGTTTTATACGAACGGCATGATGCCTTTCACTCAAGAAGAATTGGATAATATCAAAAGTTTGAACGACCGGATCTCGGTCCAAGATGTGGAAGATGTTTACGTGCCTTTATGCCATCTGATCCATCTTTATATGAAAGAGTTTGAATCATTGACCCTCAGCAAGGGACTCTTTTTACACCGCTATGTTAAAATGCCGCCTTTTATCATCGGCATCGCCGGAAGCGTCGCCGTCGGCAAGAGTACCACCGCACGGCTCGTCCAAAATTTATTGGCCCGTTTGTTTCCCCGCAGAACCGTCCAACTGATCACCACTGACGGCTTTTTGTACCCGAACGAAGTCTTGGAAGAACGCGGCAGCTTGAATCGCAAAGGATTTCCAGAAAGTTATGACATGGAAGCCTTGATCAACTTTTTGAATGCGGTCAAATCAGGAGAACCAGACATCCAGATCCCCGTCTACTCCCATGAAGTCTACAATATTATTCCTGATACGTATGAAACGATCAGTCAACCAGATATCTTGATCGTGGAAGGCATCAATACCCTGCAACTACCTGCCAACCAACAAATCTATATCAGTGACTTTTTTGATTTTTCAATTTTCGTGGATGCCCAACCGGCACTGATTGAAAAATGGTATTTGGAACGATTTGAATCATTACTAGACACTGCCTTTCAAGACCCTAGCAATTATTATTACCAATATGCGATCGGGGATCGCAAGGAAGCGATTAAAATGGCAAAAGAAGTATGGAAAAATGTGAATTTAAAGAATTTACACGAGTATATCTTGCCTACACGCAGCAGAGCCGATATAATTCTTCATAAAACAAAGCACCATTTGATCGATGAAGTGTTCTTGCGCAAGTATTGACCGCTTCATTTTTATGATTATGCTGTTGAAAAGGCCCAGCCTTTTTTCAATAAAAACTAAAAGAATTGAGGTAATTTATTGTGACAAACGTTGACACTTTGCCAAACGTCGAAAAAATTATCGTACTTGATTACGGTAGTCAGTACAACCAGCTGATTACACGCCGTATTCGTGAGTTCGGTGTTTTCTCAGAATTATTGAGCCACCGCATTACCGCTGAAGAAGTAAAAGCGATGAACCCAAAAGGGATCATCTTATCTGGCGGACCAAACAGCGTCTACGACGAGAACTCTTTCGGCATCGACGAGAAAATTTTTGAGTTAGGCATCCCAGTTTTAGGGATCTGTTACGGCATGCAGTTGATTACTTATAAATTAGGCGGAAAAGTTGAACCTGCCAAAAACCGTGAATACGGCAAAGCAGAATTGGAAGTCACTTCTGATGCAGCGGCCCTTTTCCAAAACACGCCCGCAACCCAAACCGTGTGGATGAGCCACGGAGACTTGGTCACTCAAGCACCTGCAGGCTTTGATGTCGTGGCAACGAGCAAAGATTGCCCGATCGCTTCTATCCAAGATGCCGAGCGCAAAATGTACGGTATCCAATTCCACGCAGAAGTTCGCCATTCAGAATACGGCAACGACTTATTGCGTCACTTTGCCATTGACGTTTGTCAATGTACAGGTGATTGGACAATGGACAACTTCATCGATATGGAAATCGCAAAAATCCGCGATCAAGTGGGCGACAAAAAAGTCTTGCTTGGTCTTTCAGGCGGGGTCGATTCTTCTGTCGTTGGTGTTCTTTTACAAAAAGCGATCGGCGATCAGCTGACTTGTATTTTTGTTGACCACGGCCTCTTGCGTAAAGGCGAAGCCGAGCAAGTAATGGAAAGCTTAGGCGGCAAATTCGGCTTGAACATCATCAAAGTTGATGCCAAAGAACGTTTCCTATCAAAACTTGCTGGGGTTTCTGATCCTGAAGAAAAACGCAAGATCATCGGGAATGAATTCGTGTACGTCTTCGATGATGAAGCAACGAAATTAGCTGGCGAAGAAGGCGTTTCTTTCCTTGCCCAAGGAACCCTTTATACCGACGTCATCGAATCAGGAACCGAAACTGCTCAAACCATCAAATCACACCACAATGTGGGTGGTTTACCTGAAGACATGCAATTCAAATTGATCGAACCATTGAACACCTTGTTCAAAGACGAAGTCCGTGAATTAGGGACTCAACTTGGCATGCCAGACAGCATCGTATGGCGCCAACCATTCCCTGGACCAGGTCTAGGCATTCGTGTCCTTGGCGAATTAACAGAAGAAAAACTAACGATCGTCCGCGACTCGGACGCCATCTTGCGGGAAGAAATCGCAAATGCCGGCTTAGACCGCGACATTTGGCAATACTTCACCGTCTTACCAGGCATCCGCTCCGTCGGTGTCATGGGTGATGGCCGGACCTACGATTATACCGTCGGCATCCGTGCAGTCACTTCAATCGATGGCATGACCGCTGACTTTGCCCGCATCCCATGGGAAGTCCTACAAAAAATCAGCGTCCGCATCGTCAACGAAGTCGCACACGTCAACCGGATCGTGTACGATATTACGAGCAAACCACCTGCTACTGTGGAGTGGGAATAGAATATTGACACTTTATAGCACCAGAAACGTTGATTTTACTGCATTTAACTAAAACTCAAATAACTTTTGGAGACAAAAAACGGTTTGAATTGTCTCCAAAAATCCTCTCACTGAATAGTTATCGGTGGGAGGATTTTTTTGTTCTTGCTATATGGTTAAAGGTGTTAGTGTTATAATTTAAAAGATAAATGATTAGGGAGATGAACAGGATGGCAAAGATTGAGCCAAAGATTTTTGACGAATTAAAAACAGCACTTTCTTCTTTCCATGGGAAATATTTTGTTGGAGAAGAATTGAACCGTTCAAAACTCACAGATGATTTACGCAATTATGATGAAGCGCTGTTGAGCAAATTGTTTGAAGTGGATTTTGTCAACCAACATTTTATCAAGGAAGTAGCTGGGCAAAAGCTTTTTCAGATTGAACACCTTGAGGAAGCGGTCCTTTATAACGATTATTGGGACACAAGCTACACAAAATACGAAAATCGTGTTGGATTGGCTTCAAAAGGGAAATTCTTACAAGACAGCCAAGATGTTGTTTTGGACTTCCCATTCAAGGATGGGGTACTTACTGCTTCCATGACTAAAGAAGATAATGAAGATGGCTATGATGACGCATTCTTGAACGAGGTTATCGAGAAAGACGAAATTGACCGATTGTTTGATAAGAAAATATTTGTGAATAGTAAGCGATATGATGGAAACGGTGAGTCAGCGGTAGCAGATTTCAACGAGGATAAAGATAACTTGATTATTAAAGGAAATAATCTACTCGCTTTGCATGCGTTGAAAGAAAAGTATGCTGGTAAAGTGAAATTGATATACATTGATCCGCCTTATAATACAGGTTCAGATTCATTTGCTTATAATGACAAATTTAACCATTCGGCTTGGCTGACATTTATGAAGAATAGACTTGAAATTGCTAAAGAATTGCTTGCTGATGATGGAAGTATTTGGATTAATATTGATGATGATGAAAGCCATTATCTAAAAGTGTTATCAGACAGTGTCTTTAACAGAAATAATTTTATTGGAAATATTATTTGGCAGAAGAAGTATTCTCCTCAAAACGATGCTAAGTATTTCTCTGACATGCATGACCATATTTTAGTATATGCAAAAAATAAAGATGTTTGGGTTCCAAATCCGATGGAACGAACAGAAGCTATGAATAGTAGATATACCAATAGAGATAGCGACCCTAGAGGTGTATGGAAATCTTCTGATTTTTCAGTAAGGACATATTCTTCTAATTATGATTATGAAATCACAACACCAAGTGGTCGGAAAATAACCCCTCCTAATAATAGGTCATGGGCAACAAGTAAAGAGAATTTTGAAAAGTTAGTAGCTGATAATAGAGTGTGGTTTGGAAAAGATGGTAATAATGTTCCATCAATCAAAAAATTTTTAAGTGAAGTTAAAAATGGGATGTCCCCAATCACAACTTGGGTGGATGAATTATATGACCAAGATGATATATTATCTCATTATTGGAAATATGAAGATGTATCTCATACTCAAGATGCAAAAAGAGAGATCATAAAATTGGGTGTAAACTTTAATACACCTAAGCCTGAAAAATTATTGCAAAGAATTATCAGAATTGGTTCAAATGAGAATGATTTAGTATTAGATTTCTTCATGGGTTCTGCAACTACTCAAGCTGTTGCTATGAAAATGAACCGTGGCTTTATTGGCATTGAACAAATGAATTATATCAACACGGTATCAGTCCCACGGCTTCAAAAAGTGATTGAGGGCGAACAAGGTGGAATCTCAAAAGCTGTGAATTGGCAAGGTGGTGGTTCATTTGTCTACGCTGAACTGTTTCCTAAAAATATGGGTTACTTACAAGATGTTATCCATGCCAAAGACCTTGCGGAGTTGAAGTCAGTCTATGAGCGGATGCTTTCAGGAACGGCTACGGATGAACCTGCTGACCTCTCCTTTCGTGCTGACTTAGATAAAATTGATTGGCTACAAGGGTTTGATGAAAACAAACGCCTACTTGTGAAGCTCCTTGATAAGAATGGTCTTTACTATAACTATTCGGAAATTGACGATAGGAACGTCCGTGACTTAATCTCTGATGAAGATTACACCTTCAATAGGAATTTCTATGAGGGTGGTGACTAGCATGGTAAAAACAAAGAAAATACCTGCTAACGCGCGAAAATTTCCACTTGTGGATCAGGCTGAAAAAGCTGAAAAAGACCTATTCAGTCGTCACCTTGGTTATATCATCCCTGAATATATCAACGCAAACTTACTTCATACTTTGCGTAACTATCAAGACGAAGCTATCCGAAACTACCACTACACGCAAACGCAAATCAACCCAAACCCGCAACACGTTCTCTTTAATATGGCAACGGGTTCAGGTAAAACCGATTTGATGGCGGGTCTGATTCTTTATCTTTACCAAGAACATGGCTATCAAAATTTCTTGTTTACCGTCAATACCAATTCCGTCTTGATGAAAACTAAAGACAACCTGGTAAACGAAAATAGTGAAAAATATCTTTTTCAAAACAAGATAGAAATTGACGGCAAGCGCATTTTCATTAGACAAGTAGAACGTTTCCCCCGCATGCAACAAGACAACACCATTTACATCAAATTATCATCTGTTCAAAAGGTATCGGATGACCTGTTTGTCTTGAAAGAAAATACAATGGGTCTTTCAGACTATGAGAATCAGCCTGTTGCAGTTTTAGCGGATGAAGCCCATCATTATTCTGCAAGTACCAAGTCGGAAAAGGAAGCGGAAAACACTTGGGAATCAGCCATTAATAAAATCTTGCGTGCTCGAGATGACAAGGAACAAAAGAACCTACTTCTTGAATTTACAGCAACTGTCGATTTTGATAAGGAAGCCATCTATAACAAGTATCGGGATAAGGTGGTCTACCGCTATCCGTTAAATCAATTTATGTTTGATGGCTACTCAAAACAAGTCAAGCGAATCGAAACGTCTGCAAGTGACCAAGATAAAATGCTGAATGTTGTTTTGCTTTCACAGTTTAGAAAATATCGTGCATATTCTGAGGGAGTTACTGGCACGTTTAAGCCAGTGATTATGTTCAAGTCTGCAAAAGTTGCGGTATCTTTGGAAGCCAACAAGGTATTTAATGAACTGATTCAAAATCTTAACGTAGCGGACTTACTAGCATTTATCAAACGCCAACAAGTCCTAGATAGCAATGATAGCTCAGCTTTAGAATTGGCTTATAACTACTACCTCAAAAATGAGGATGACCTTGCAAAAATCGTTCGTGAAATTAAACAAGACTTTGACCCTAGAAATGTGTTAAACGCTAACGATACAAGCGGAAATATGCTTGAAAAGGGTCAATATGAAGCCTTGAACACGCTTGAAAGTCCTAATAACCTTTATCGTGTAGTCTTTGCGGTTGCAAAATTGACTGAAGGATGGGATGTCCTCAACCTCTATGATATTGTTCGCATTGAACAAGAAGCTGCGACAAATAAAAACGCTACAATGGTTGAAGCGCAACTCATTGGGCGTGGCGCAAGATATTATCCGTTTGAATTAGATGGTATGAAAAGTTATCAGCGCAGATTTGATGGTGATACGTCAAACAAACAGCTGTTCTTAGAAACATTACACTACCATACCATGAACGAACCACAGTATCTAAAACAACTTGTCAGCTCTTTGAAACAAATGGACTTGCCAACTGGTCAGGATAAGAAGAATCCACCGATTGAAATTAAAGTCAAATCTGCGTTCAAGCGTACCGAAACCTACAAGACAGGTAAAATCTACTACAACGAAGCTGAAGATGTAGCAGAAGATTGGTTCGATTCCATTGAGAAATATGGAATCACTCACAAGACAGATGTTGCAAGAAGTCTAAATTATGGTAGCCGTGAAGTCTCCTATCAAGCGAGTGTTGCGCTGACTGAAACCAAAACAATCAGTGTTCATAGATTTGATGATCGCTATATCAAAAAAGCGATTCAGCGTTTAGAATTTTATCAGTTTGATAACTTGAGAAAGTATCTCCCAATGCTAAGTTCGATGAAAGAGTTCATATATGGGGAAAAATGGCTAAACGCTGGCAAGATGAAACTATTCTTGACCGTGCCCAAAGAGTACGAGTCAACCGATATTTCGGCAGACGAGATTTTGAAAATCACCATTGACCTTTTAAAAGAATATGAAGTCAAATTCAAGTCTGGTTATGTCAAGAAACGCGGTACAAAAAGATTTGTTGGCTACCCAATCAATGAGTATCTAACCAACTATAATAAGCGAGTACCAGAGTACGATACGGCAAACTTCTTAACTGAAGCCACTCAAAAAGTAGCTGTCTATGATATGTCTGAGGACTTCTATGTTTATGATCGTGCGATCGTCAACAAGTTGGAATATGAGTTGATAGAGCGGATTAAAGCTCATGTGACGGAGTTGAAACAGAAGTATCATAAAGCGGTCTACTTATTCCGTATGGATGAGAATATGCACCGTGAATCAGCTAAAAGTGAGAATCTCAAGTTATACCAATATGGCTCACGGATCAATCGTGCTGGCGAAACTGTGGAAATGCACTTGCAAGGCTTTCAACCGGACTTCATTCTGTTCCTTGAAGATAGCGACTTTTATCTCCAGATCTTTATTGAACCCAAAGGAATGCGTGGTGATAGGTTTGTTAGCGAATTTTGGAAACAAGACTTATTGCTGTATATGACAGACCACCAAGCTGAAATGGAATTTGAGGACGGTGTAGATAATGTCAAAATCAGCGGATTAAAATTTTATACAAAAGGCGATGGTCAGAAGACGATACCTGAATTGATGACTACTGTTGGATTGGACTATCGTGATGTTTTGACTGAACAAGTTGATTTGACCATGGTTGCGGAAAATTTTCCTAGGAATAATATTCGGGAGAGTGAGTAACTTGGTTAAAGTAGCTAAAGAAAACCCATATCCCAAAACTACACAATTGATTTATTCGCAAGCTTCAGAACGCATTGATGAAAAATACAATGCGTGGGCAAAACGTCAAAAACGTCCTGCAAAGGTCGATGTTTATTCCGATACTAAACTCCTAAATAATGTAATATATTACCATATAACTAAAAAAATAATAGATGGGAATTATTCTAAACTGGTTAGCTTGGATTTGGCAAAGGCGTTAGTACCCAACTTAGGCTTTAAAGACTTAAACGAAGTGTACTGGGGAGACCCAGAAATTTATTTTGAGGATTATATCGTTACATTACTCTTGGAAATGCAAGAATCAAAGGACTATAGTCGTTATTTTTGGGATATTCCATTATCAACAAAAGAGGATGTTGAAAAATTTTACAAGAATTATAAAGATGAAATTATTGATGATGGTGAAAGTAGCCAGTCTTTGGTATCAAGTTTTATTGATTTTACCTATAATGTTCACGAAAGCTTAGGGCCTGTTGGAGATGTTTTTGATTTCCAAGATATCAAAGTTGATAATAGCAGACAAAAAAATGTAAGTTCAGAAACACTTACATTTGAAAATTTACCTCATTCATTGGATGTGTTTATTAAAGAAATTCTGTTGCCTTTTATTTGGTACGTTGGGTTTGACGATTTTAATCAGCTCTTTGAGCAAGAGGGGCAAAAGAAGCATAATATTTCCAAAATAAAGATAAAGAAAATCAATAAAAAGTAGTTCAAGTATAACCCTTCGCAGAAAGTGCGGGGGTTTTATTTTTTTATTTTTAAACTCCCCTACCTGTCAATAAAAAAATTGGCATACTCAATTCATCAAGTACAGCAGGCCTTGATGATGAATTGCCAAGTTGGTTGCAAACAGCTTGGCGGGCGGGTCGGCTAACTGCTGATAGCCGATACTGCTTTTTTTCTGAGGTAAAGAACCATGAAAACACGTAATTTACAAAGCTCTTACAGGTCAGAGATAACAGCTAAATATATCACAGATGATAAGCCAATCTACAGTGTTTCATCTGAGGTTGAAACTCAGTACAACTATATCGAGAAGAAGCGTACGGATGAAGTCAAAGGGTATAAACTTTATTTCTCTCAAGAAGGAGTAAATCCTTTTGCAGCAAAGTTTGAAAAAAAGCCGCCATTACCACCGTTTCTTTCAGAAGTGAAATTTGATAACTTAGAATCTATTGAAATTCGTTCTAACGTTTACTTCCGTGTCGAAGGGATTCGTGTGGTGAAATGATAATAAATACATGGCTAGAATTAGCAAAGTATTTATTACAGGGATTAAATATGGCCTTACAGATTGGCGGAAAAACCAGTTACACCAACTCGTTTGATATAAGGGTGACGGATGAGTGAGTTTCCTTCATCCCCCGTCTACCTGCAAGTTATCTAGTTGATGACGACCTATATCAGAAAATTTTTCTCATCATGAATGCCATGCTTTACCCAGATTATACTTTGCTTAAACAATCGGGAGCATACTTCGTTCCATTAGATACTGACGATATTCACGTAAAACGTGCTTTGTTCTTCCCGTGGTCACGGGAAGAACAAAACGGCTTATCATCGCTGATATTGAAAGCTTTGTTGTCCGTTTACCACTCAATAGGATTCCTGTCTTGAAAAATCTAGCGATTGATCTGAATAAAGTCACAAGTATTGCTATTGCGAGCAATAGTGAATCAGGAAAATCGTACGCCCTCACCTACTTTCTCTGCGTTTTGAAACGGTCATCGAAGCTCGTTATTATAGATCCTAAGTTTGATCTGCCAAGTCGTTGGGGTAGGAAGAATTACGTGCTTGTCGTCGCTCGTAATGCAAGTCAAAGCAAGTCTGATTTTGTATCGGAAGTGAATAGCGAATTGAGCAAAGCGCTTGAATTAATTCAGCAACAGCAACAAGTTTTGTATAACAACCCTACAGCAGATTTTGAACATTATACCATCGTCATAGATGAAGTGTTAACATTAAGTGACGGTGTAGCGAAACCGATAAAAGACGTATTCTTTAATTTACTTTCACAGATAGACCTATTAGCCAGAGGAAGCAAAGTTCATCTGATTTTAGTTTCCCAGCGTTTCGATAATAACGCTATACCCCTATCGGTTCGGGAACAATTAAATGTGTTAATCCAGGTTGGCAACATCAACTCTAAAACCACTCAATTTTTGTTCCCAGATTTATCGCTTAAAGGAATAGTCATACCTCAAGGTTTTGGGACGGGATTGATACAGGTGATAAACTCCGAGCACCCTTTCCAGATTGTTCCATTACTAACACCTACATTCAATAAATTAGAAGGGATAATGTAAAATGAAAAAATCATATTTTATTCGGACTTTCCGTTTGAATGGCTACTTGCTATTAACTTCTGTATTACTATTTATTGCTGATTTCGGTCTTAAGTTGATTGCGATTTTCCTGAAATGCCAAGAAAATGGCAATATGGTTCAATACAATCAATTTCTTAATAAATATGTGATGATTATTCAACACATATTACAACAGGCGCTAGTCGTTTCGATTTTAATCACACTTGCGATTATCTTACCCGAAGTCATTACAAGAATTTTGAAGGATTCCGTGATAAACATTGGTAAATCAATCTGGATTACTTCTCGAATAAAAAAATTTTTGCAGATGAGGGCAACTCATGAGGAAGAACAAAACAAGATATTTAGATACAACAAAGTAGTCAGTAAAGCGATTATTGACGTTCACAATAATAGTGTTGTCTTCTTGCTGAAAATTCCTAATGAGTTTGGAATACACGGCATGATTTCAGATAACAAAGATATAATACGTGATGAAATTTCCCATCGATTAACTGACTATTCATTTTCAAATTTTGAGCGAGTAAAAAGCTATCTAAGACTTAAAGGAACAAGAATTAGATAAAACAGGACAGCGGAGCTTTTGCTTGCCATCGGCAAGAGCAAAGAAGCTCCGTTGTATTTTTCAGAAAGAAAGAAACGGTACATATTACTACGACAATATGTACCAGTAATGAATAATCAAAGGACCAGAGAATATAAAAAAACAGAAAAAAGAGAAACGTTCTAGTAAATAGACGTTTCTAATTTACGAGGAGAGTGTGCCAGAGAATTATCTAGATATACTCAAAGAAATGCAAGTGCCATTTGTATTGAGTCCATGGCATGATAAAGATGTTGATAAAGAAACAGGTGCGATACAAAAATCTCATAAACATGGGCGCTGTTCTTTGATAGTTTAAAAAGTTATTCGCAAGTCTCAGATTTAATCAGCGAAAATTTGAATGCCCCAAAACATGTTGAACCAGTTCACTCACCGAAAGGAATGTACGATTATTTTATACATGCACAATCACCAGATAAGGCACCTTACAACATTGAGGATATCGAGAGCGGTTCGGGGTTTGATATTGCAAAATTTTTAATGGAGCAAGAAAGTGGAACATTTTTGAACACAGTGATTGATATTATTGAGGAACGAGATTTCACTAATTTTGATTCTCTTGTTAGCTATGCTAGAAAAAAAACGCCCTGTTGTTAAGCTTAATAGTCGATAAAACCTATTTTTTTGCTAGATTGCTTGATTCAAGAAAGTTTCGGAAGGAAAGAAATAGCACAAGAAAACCAACGAAGCGTGTAGATGCTGAATATGAATAGAGAAATGGTAAATTGGCAAGGTTTAGAACGTGTGGACTTTCCACCCTACACAGCGACAAGTATCATTCGACAAGGTAAGGCATATATGATTCAACAAGGATATGATTTTTATCAAGGGAAGCAGGTGTCCGTTATGCCTTTGAAGGCGGTAAAATCCGTTATCGGTGATATTGAATTGTCATACGAAACGGAGGAATAAAAATTGCCAACAACACAATACGCAGGTGTATTTACTGATGATAAGGGGCAGTTTTACTACGAAGCTAGTCTTGGTTTCGACCTTGAAAAAACGACAAGCTGAAGAAATTGGCAATCTTGATTTCATATTTAGTTATGATGGTAACCTAATGATTAAGTCAACCATTGCACGCATTGTCAAACGGTATGCAAACATTGCAGGCATTCCTGAAATTGAAGCAAAAGGACTTCGCCGCAGTCACGCAAGCTATCTCATTAACGAATTTAATGTATCGGTTCTGATACTTTCAAAACGTCTTGTTCATTCAAGGCCAGAAATTACATTGAAACACTATTCGCATATGTATTCAGGCATAGACCAAGAAATTGCACAAGTTATGAATGGTAATATCAAAATTGAAACAGCAAAAAAAGTAACGTTGCATTTAATGGAAATCAGGCAGTGAAAAAGCAACTGTCTCCAACACTGTATCCAAAATAAAATGACCACTCATAAACGTTGATATAACAGGTTTTGTAGAGCCCAAGTTCTATGTTGAGTGGGAATAATCTTCAAAAAGACAGAAGACTTATGTGATATGCTCCCCCTATATAGGACACTGAAATATAAAGTGGCTTATATAGGGGGA
>OAVP01000403.1_pt1 | contig 26127 bp, 30 predicted proteins | sample 1495311 | NCBI WGS metagenome assembly OAVP01 (sample SAMEA2580102, study PRJEB22360) | human gut metagenome | biome: human gut; feature: human-associated habitat; material: faeces | place: Denmark | collected 2008/2010
GCAGATAACCAAGGGAACTGGACCTATCGCTTTGAAAATTTGCCTAAGTATGATGCCGAAGGAAAAGTGTACACGTACACGATCCAAGAAGAAAAAGTGCCAGGTTACACCACTAAAGTCAACGGCTATGATTTAGTAAACACGTACCATAACACCGATACAACAGACGTAGCTGGAACAAAGACATGGAAAGACTATGATAACAAGTTCAATACCCGCCCTGAAAGCATCACTGTCGAATTAATGCAAAACGGTAAAGAGATTGACAAACAAACCGTAAAAGCTGATAAAGAAAACAACTGGACCTATCACTTCGAGAATCTGCCTAAGTATGATGAAAAAGGTCAAGCTTACACCTACACGATCCAAGAAGAAAAAGTGCCAGGTTACACCACTGAAATCAATGGTTATGATCTAGTCAACACCTACCGCAATACTGAAACGACAGACGTAGCCGGAACAAAGACATGGAATGACTACGATAACAAATTCGAAACAAGACCAGAAAGCATCACTGTCAAGCTGATGCAAAATGATAAAGAAATCGACAAGCAAGTCGTAAAAGCAGATAACCAAGGCGACTGGACTTATCACTTCGAGAATCTGCCAAAGTATGATGAAAAAGGTCAAGCTTACACCTACACGATCCAAGAAGAAAAAGTTTCAGGTTACACCACTGAAATCAATGGTTATGACCTAGTCAACACCTATCGCAACACCGAAACAACGGTAGTATCGGGAACGAAGACGTGGAATGACTATGGCAACAAGTTCCACACCCGTCCAGAGAGTATCACTGTGAAGCTGATGCAAAATGATAAAAAAATTGACAAACAAACCGTAAAAGCAGATAACCAAGGGAACTGGACCTATCGCTTTGAAAATTTGCCTAAGTATGATGCCGAAGGAAAAGTGTACACGTACACGATCCAAGAAGAAAAAGTGCCAGGTTACACCACTAAAGTCAACGGCTATGATTTAGTAAACACGTACCATAACACCGATACAACAGACGTAGCTGGAACAAAGACATGGAAAGACTATGATAACAAGTTCAATACCCGCCCTGAAAGCATCACTGTCGAATTAATGCAAAACGGTAAAGAAATCGACAAGCAAACCGTAAAAGCAGATAAAGAAGGCAACTGGACCTATCGTTTTGAAGATCTGCCAAAATATGATGAGAAAGGTCAAGCGTACACCTATAGCATTCAAGAAGTGGCTGTCAAAGGATACAAGTCAGAAGTCCATGACTATGATTTGATCAATACTTATGTCGAACCAAAAACGCCTGAGACACCGAATGATCCTAGCGGTCCCAAAGTACCAACACCTTCTGACAAGTCTGATAAACCGAAAAAAATAGCCGGAAACGCCGAGCAAAAGCTGGATGACAAAAAGAACCAGACAGAGTCATCACAGACAGATAATGAAAAACGATTGCCAAAGACAAATGAGGAATCCTCTTATGAACTAAGTGTTCTTGGAAGTATTTTACTCACCATGATCGCCTTCCTATTCTATAAACAGAAACATATTTAACCAAACAAATCTTTGTACTGCTCCTTCGCTAGAAGTCAGTACAAAGATTTTTTCTTAAAAAAGTATAGGACTTATTTAAGACTTGCGACAAAACTTTGGCTGAAAACCGGTGTAAATGGTAAACTAAAATGAAGGGGGGATCCTATGGTTTGGCTATTGCTACTACTGCTAATTTTTATTTTTTTGGTGTACTATGTATATCGCACGTCTGTGATGAAAAAGGGCGTACGCTATTTTGTTTCGGCAATTATTATGCGTAACAATGAATGGTATGAAAAAGAAGGCAGAAAGAAACTGGGGATTCCATACAAAGAGCGGATCGCGAAAAGCAGTTCGGCTTTTTGGTCACAAGGTTCGGAATGTACGGTAACGACCACCGATGATCTGATCCTGAGAGCAGAAGTCTTTGATCAGTGTGCTAAAACGTGGGTGATCTGCTTGCATGGGTATCGCAGTGATGGGCAAGCAGACTGTCAAGATGCGGCCGAGAAATTCTGGGCTGCGGGTTACAATGTTTTAGTTCCTGATTTGCGTGGACATGGCCGTAGTGAAGGCAAAGAGATCGGCTTAGGGTGGCTAGATCGGATGGATCTGCTTTTGTGGATCGATAAGATTTTGGAAAAAGACCCACAAACCCAAATCTTCCTCTATGGTTTAGGGATGGGAGCGGCGACTTTGCTGCTGGCCAGTGGAGAAGTCATGCCGGTGCAAGTTGCGGGTTTGATCTCAGACAGCAGTTATACGTCCGTTTATAGTGCCATTCGGGCAAGTCTACCACAATTTTCTCGGTTACCCGTCAAGCGCTTTTTGCGATTAGCCAATCGTTACAGTAAACACTTAGTTGGCTACCCCTTCCTACAAATCTCAGTGACCCGACAAGTCGGCAGCAACCATTTACCTGTGCTGTTTTTACAAGGAGAAAAGGATACGTTTCTTTCTGAAAAAGAAATCAATACTTTAATGGAAGCAACGGCTGGGCCGAAACAAAAAGTCCTTTTTCCCAATATGGGACATTTACAGGCAGTTAAAGATGCCCCAGAATATTGGCCAACCGTTTTGCAATTTATTGAGAATATCAAACAAAAAACAGACATTGTCTGATAGAAAGGGCGAAAACAATGGAAATAAAAGAAGAAAATAAGCGTTTTGCTTTATATGATGGAGAAACAGAAATTGGTGAGATTACATGGCAAGAAACACCAGATGATGTACTTGAAGTTGATCACACCTTCGTCAACCCTGATTATCGTGGACAGCAATTGGCGCAAAAATTGCTCAAAGCAGTTGTTGAAAAAGCACGACGGGAAGAGAAAAAAATTATGCCTGTCTGCTCCTTTGCGGTCAAAGAGTTCAAAGAAAAACCAGAATATGATGACGTACTCGTTCGCTGATTTGAACGAAAGCGATCTATGAGAAAAAGGCTGTCAGAAAGGACAGTCTTTTTTTTTAAACCGTCACGCAACGAGCAATGACAAAAAGGGAGTAGTAATTTCTAGCGGAAAATGCTAAAATAGAAAGGACGACTTTAGCAAGCAAGGAGGAGCTAACGTGTATAATATCTTATTAACTGCTGTAATTGTTATTTCGATTTTAATGGTCATTACGATCATGATGCAGCCTAGCAAGCAAAATAGTGCAGCTAGTGCCTTTACTGGCGGTGCGGATCAATTGTTTGGTAAGCAAAAAGCCCGTGGATTTGAAGCAGTGATGCAGCGCTCAACGGCCATTTTAGGGTTTGTTTGGATGGTCTTGCTCTTTATTTTGGCTTTTCTTTCATCAAACTAATCATTTTGCTAGCGAACCTCTCGTAAAGAGAGGTTTTTTTCTTTTTAAGGGGAAGATTTTGATCGCATTTGTCGAAGTATTCTTCTTAACTATGGTAGAATTGGACGTGAGGTGAAAGGAAACATGAAAACATTTAATCAACCAAAACCGGTTTTTGCTGAACACGGCAAGCGAGCAGTCATTTTGTTCCATGCCTATTCAGGTAGTCCTAACGATGTGCGTATGCTTTGTCGTTCGTTAGAACAAAAAGACTACACGGTTTATACTCCGATGTTTACTGGACATGGTACGCCCAATCCAGATGATATCTTAAATCAAGGGATGGCTGTTTGGCAGCAGGATGCTGCAGATGCAGTTACTTATGTAAGAGAAAAAGGCTATGAAGAAGTTGCCGTTCTTGGACTTTCGATGGGCGGGATTTTAGCGATGGATCGTTTGACACAAGATCCAACATTGATGGGGGGCGGACTGTTTTGTTCGCCATTATTTGAAACCAAGAATGAAGTGCCAGTAAATTTTGAAAAGTATGCTGAAATGGTCATACCCTATGCTGATTTAGACGAGGCGACCCAAAAAGAAATATTGGCAGAAGTCCCTCGTAAGGTCAGAGAGCAACTGCAAGGAATCGAAACAGTCGGACAAACCGCAGCTGGGCATTTAGGGAAAATCGAGCGCCCAGTCTTTCTAGCACAAGCAGGAAAGGATCAAATGATCGATCCACAGACGGTTTTCAAAACAGCAGGGGCACTGTCCCATGTTCCCTATACGCTTCAATGGTATCCCGAAAGCGGTCATGTGGTGACCGTTGGACCAGAACGGAAAAAATTAGAGCAGGATGTGTTTGCTTTCTTAGAAACACTTGCTTGGAAAGAGTGAGTTATGACAGAAACGATTAAAACAAAAATCATTCAGTTTCTCGAAGAAAGCCGCAAAAAAAGTTTTTCAATGGAAGAAATTGCTGAAAGTCTAGGACTTCAAAAAAGTACAGACTTTAAGAATCTTGTTCAGACAGTAGCGGCGATGGAACGAGAAGGCAGCGTGATTTTTAACAAAAAAGGCAAAGTGAAATTACCCATGAAACGAGTGTTTGTGGAAGGAACCTTCCGTGCCAACGAGCGGGGCTTCGGCTTTGTCACTTTGGATGAAGAAGAAGACGATATTTATATCCCTAAAGAAGCAACAGGCTATGCCATGGACGGCGATACCGTTGCTGTGGACATCGTGCACGTTGCGGATCCTTTCTCAGATCGTGGTGCAGAGGGGAAAGTCGTTGAGATCAAACAACGGGCCATCAGTCAGTTGGTCGGCGAGTTTACATTATTTGATGAAAAAGAGATCGAAGAGTCGGATCTATATGGCGTTGTTCAGCCTAAAGATAAAAAACTAAGTGAATTAAAGGTGTTTATTGGTGCTCAAGGGATTCGACCTGTAGATGGGAGCATTGTGATCGTTGAAATCAGCCATTACCCAGAAAAAGGTTATTCGAAAAGCTTAGAGGGGTTGATCACGAAAGTTGTAGGACATAAAAACGATCCTGGAATGGATATATTATCGATCGTCGTGGCGAACGGGATTCCAACAAAATTCGAGGAAGAAACCTTAGCAGCGGCAGATGCAGTACCAGATACGATCGATCCTGCCGACTTTCCGGAACGGCGGGATTTACGAGATCAACAGATTGTAACAATCGATGGAGCGGATGCCAAAGATTTGGATGATGCGGTGACCGTAAAAGCATTGCCTGACGGTAGCTTCTATTTGGGCGTGCATATCGCCGATGTTTCTTATTATGTGACCGAAAACAGCGCATTGGATAAAGAAGCGTTTGATCGGGGAACGAGTGTCTATCTTACGGATCGTGTGATTCCGATGATCCCACAGCGTTTATCAAACGGGATCTGTTCGTTGAATCCGAATGTCCCAAGGTTGACTATGAGCTGTGAAATGTGGATCAACCAAGAGGGGATCGTCACAGATTACAATATTTTCCAAAGTATTATTCAAACAAGTGCCCGTATGACGTATCAAGCAGTCAATCAAATCATTGAAGACAATGATCCAGAAACCACCAAAGAATATGCGGAATTAGTACCGATGTTCCATGATATGGCCGCCTTGCATCACGTGTTAGAAGCGATGCGCATCAAACGTGGGGCAGTTTCTTTTGAAGACCGAGAAGCAAAAGTCTTGGTCGATGGAGAAGGACACCCGCAAGAAATCGTTCTACGAGCACGGGGCGTCGGCGAACGATTGATCGAATCATTCATGTTGGCAGCCAATGAAACCGTGGCGCGTCATTTCAATCAGAAGCATTTACCATTTATTTACCGGATCCATGAGGAACCAAAAGAAGAGAAAATGCGCCGCTTCTTTGATTTTGCATCTGCTTTAGGGATCGTAGTCAAGCAGACCAATGGCTCGATCTCACCAAAACAATTGCAAAAAGTTGTTGAAGATGTCGCAGATAAGCCAGAGGCAATGGTTGTCAATACGATGCTACTAAGAAGTATGCAACAAGCGAAGTATTCTGAAGAAAACGTCGGTCACTATGGTTTGGCAGCGGAAGATTATACCCACTTCACGTCACCGATCCGTCGTTATCCCGACTTGATCGTGCATCGTTTGATTCGATCTTACAGTGAAGATGTCTCAGAAGCCAACCAAAACAAATGGGCTGAAATCTTGCCGGACATCGCGCTGCACAGCTCCCAAATGGAACGACGAGCAGTCGATGCAGAAAGAGAAGTCGATGCGCTTAAAAAAGCTGAGTATATGGCCGATAAAGTAGGAGAAGAGTTTGACGGTATCATCAGTTCCGTCGTTAAGTTTGGCTTGTTTATTGCCTAACACGATTGAAGGGTTGATCCATATCAATAATCTGAAGCAAGATTACTTCCATTATTTGGAAAACCATCTGGCACTTGTGGGTGAACGGACAGGCCTGACCTTTAAAATTGGTCAGAAAGTTCGCATCAAAGTCGTAAAGGCTGATCCAGAAACAAGAGAGATCGATTTCGAACTGGTAGCAGCAGAAGAAGTTGAAAAACTGCAAGCACCAAAAGCCAACAAACGTAACAACAATCAAAAAAATGAAGCGAGCCGCCGTGGAAAAAAACAACGAAACCCTGAGAAAAACCAAGGGAAACGCTTTGAGCAATCAGGCAAAGGCAAGCCGAAAAAAGCTGGCAAAGTGAAAAAGAAAAAACCTTTTTACAAAGGAATCAAGAAAAAATAATTGGAGGGATGGCCCGTGCCTAAAGGAGAAGGGAAATTAATCGCCCAAAACAAAAAGGCCCGCCATGATTACACGATCCTCGATACGATCGAAGCGGGGATCGTCTTACAGGGAACAGAGATCAAAGCGATCCGTAACAGCCGGATCAATTTGAAAGACGGCTTTGTACGCATTCGTAACGGTGAGGCATTCTTAGTCAATGTGCATATCAGTCCTTACGAGCAAGGAAACATTTTTAATCACGATCCATTGCGGACGAGAAAACTGTTGCTACACAAAAAGCAGATCGCTCGTCTGATTGGCGAAACAAAAAATACCGGTATGACGATTGTGCCATTAAAGGTGTATATCAAGGATGGTTATGCCAAAGTTTTGATTGGTTTAGCGAAAGGAAAACGCGAATATGACAAGCGGGAATCCTTGAAACGCAAAGATCAAGAAAGACAAATTGACCGAGTTCTTAGAAATTTCTAATTTTCTAAGAACTTCTTTTAGAATCCGATAGAGGTTATTGCTTTGAAAATCACGCTAAATTTGGTAGCATTTAAGGGAAAGCTGTTGATATAACAGGCTTTTTCTTCCACATAGCGACACGAGGATTTTTCAATTAATTTAGGATTTTTGGCATTGTGAGTTTTTTGTCTAATTTTCTTGAAAATGCTTTGAAATTTTCCATTCGTGGTGGTATGATACCGATTGTTATGAGAGGAAACGCATTGTAACACCAGATTTTTTCTGGAGATGACAGGAAAAGAGGTGAGAAAGATTGGAAGATAAATCGCTTATGTTTCATATCGGTCCTATATGGTTTGATGGAACTGTAGCTATGATGACAATCATTTCTTGTATTATTGTTTTTTTGGTGGTCTTTATTTGTACACGTAACCTGCAAATGAAACCGAAAGGGAAGCAGAACTTCATTGAATGGGTCATTGACTTTGTTCGTGGCATCGTGGCGGACAATCTACCAGGATCTCAAGTGAACAACTTTCATTTGCTCGGTGTAACAATGTTTCTTTTTGTGTTTGTGGCAAATGAGATCGGCTTAGTCACAAAAATCGTGACGACAGATGACATTACCTTATGGAAAAGTCCGACAGCAGACCCGTTTGTTACATTGACACTTGCACTTATGGTTATTTCCTTGACGCATTTCTTTGGGATCAAGTCGTTGGGCTTCAAAAATTACTTGATCAATTCGTATCTGAAACCGGTGGGCTTTTTATTGCCGCTAAAAATCATCGAAGAATTTACGAATGTCATCACGTTAGGCTTGCGTTTATATGGAAATATATTCGCTGGTGAAGTGTTATTAGGATTGATTGCCAACATGTTTATTAGTCTTGGTTGGTGGTCATTGCCGATCGTGATGCCGCTAGAAATGATCTGGATTGGCTTTTTGCTCTTTATTGGAGCGATCCAAGCTTATGTATTTGTTACATTGACCATGGTATTTATGAGCCACAAAATCGTGGCAGAACATTAATCGAATCGACATACAATTAGGAGGAAAAAAGAATGAACTTTATTGGAGCAGGATTAGCAATTATCGGAGCAGCAATTGGTGCAGGGTATGGTAACGGACAAGTAATCGCAAAAACGATCGAATCAATGGCACGCCAACCTGAAATGTCAGGTCAACTACGTTCAACAATGTTTATCGGGGTAGCGTTAGTCGAAGCTGTACCGATTCTAGGGGTAGTTATCGCGCTGTTATTAGTCTTCCGATAAGACAAGCACGAAAAGGCAGAAACGAACAATTGCACTCGTTTTTGCTTTTTTCTAATGAAACAATGACTTTCAGAAAGGAAGAATCGTTATGCTAAATCAGTTGGTTATAGCGGAAGTTCAAAATCCAATGCTTGGCAATATTATCGTTGTCAGCGGGTCAATTCTTCTTTTGCTATTCTTATTGAAACATTTTGCATGGGATGCCATCAGCAGCATGATGCAAAAACGGGAAGATAAAATCGCCAATGATTTGGATTCAGCGGAACAATCACGCTTGAATGCAGCAAAATTAGAAAAAGAACGCCAAGAAAAATTGGCACGTTCTCATTCTGAAGCTGCGGAGATCATCAAGAGCGCCAAAGATAGCGGGGAATTGAGTCGGCAAAATATTTTGAGCGAGACCAAAGAAGAAGTGGCTCGTTTGAAAGAAAAAGCAAACTCAGATATCACCCTTGAAAAAGAAACTGCGTTAAAAGAAGTGAAAGATGATGTTGCAGAACTTTCGCTTCAAATCGCAGAAAAAATCTTAGGCCGCGAATTGACTCCCGAAAATCATGAATCCCTAATCAATCAATATATCGAAGGATTGGGTTCAGTTAATGAAACTCGATAAATTCACAGTGGGAAAACGTTATGGAAAAGCGTTGTTCGAATTGGCGATGGAAGAACAGCGCTTGACAGAAGTTTACCAAGAATTATTGACCTTGCGTCAGATTTATCAGGAAATTCCAACATTCGGCCAAATCGTGACCGATAACCGTTTGGATCTTCATGAGAAAAGACAATTAGTCGATCAATTGCTGAAGGGCTTTGAAGGTTTAGTCAGAAATTTCTTGGAGATCGTTTACGAATATGATCGCATGGATTATTTATTGCTGATCATTGATGAATACGAACGTCGTTACGATGAATATCAAGGTCTTGTTCTCGGAACGATCACAACGGCTGTTGCTTTGTCAGCAGAACAAAAAAGCAAAATCGAAAAGCAAATCGCCGATAAGCTTGGGTACAAGCAGGCACAATTGAAAGAAACGATCGATCCAACGATTTTAGGCGGTGTCATCGTTGAAGCAAATCATCAAGTGATCGACGGTAGTATTAAGAGCCAACTGGATTATCTGCGACAAAAAATCGGCAGATAAACAAGAGATAAGAGGTGAATCGGATGGCCATCAAAGCAGAAGAAATTAGTGCCTTGATCAAAGAGCAAATTAAAAATTATCAGAACGAACTTTCTGTAGAAGAAATCGGTACTGTCACATATGTTGGGGACGGGATCGCCCGCGCCCACGGTTTAGAAAATGCCATGAGTGGAGAACTGCTTGAGTTTTCAAACGGTTCTTATGGGATGGCACAAAACTTAGAGTCAAACGATGTCGGAATCATCATCCTAGGTGATTTTGAAACCATTCGTGAAGGGGACAAAGTAAAACGAACTGGTAAAATCATGGAAGTTCCTGTCGGCGATGCATTAATTGGCCGGGTAGTAAATCCATTAGGGCAACCAATCGATGGTTTAGGTCCGATCGAAACAGATAAATCACGCCCAGTCGAAGCAGCTGCACCAGGTGTTATGCAACGGAAATCCGTTTCGGAACCAATGCAAACAGGGTTGAAAGCTATTGATGCTTTAGTACCAATCGGTCGTGGCCAACGGGAATTAGTCATCGGTGACCGGAAAACCGGAAAAACAACGATCGCTATTGATGCGATCATCAACCAAAAAGGGCAAGACATGATCTGTATTTATGTCGCAATTGGCCAAAAAGATTCAACTGTTCGTGCACAAGTGGAAACATTGCGTCGTTACGGTGCCCTTGATTACACGATCGTGGTCTCAGCAGGTGCTTCACAACCAGCACCACTGCTTTATATCGCACCTTATGCGGGGGCTGCGATGGGGGAAGAATTCATGTATAACGGCAAACATGTTTTGATCGTCTTTGATGACTTATCAAAACAAGCGGTCGCTTATCGTGAACTTTCTCTACTTCTACGTCGTCCGCCAGGTCGTGAAGCATACCCAGGGGATGTCTTCTACTTGCATTCTCGTTTATTGGAACGTGCAGCGAAATTAAGTGATGAACTAGGTGGTGGATCGATGACGGCATTGCCGTTTGTTGAAACACAAGCAGGGGATATTTCAGCCTATATCCCAACCAACGTGATTTCTATCACAGATGGACAAATTTTCTTAGAAAACGACCTTTTCTATTCTGGTGTTCGTCCTGCCGTAGCGGCTGGATTATCCGTTTCACGGGTTGGTGGTTCTGCGCAGATCAAAGCAATGAAAAAAGTTGCCGGTACCTTGCGTTTGGACTTGGCTAGCTATCGCGAACTAGAGGCCTTTACGCAGTTTGGGTCTGATCTAGATGCTGCAACACAAGCCAAATTAAACCGCGGTCGTCGAACCGTTGAAATCTTGAAGCAAAAACTGCATGAACCACTGGCAGTAGAAAAACAAGTCGTGATTCTTTATGCCTTGACGCATGGATTCATTGATAGTGTACCAGTCAATAAACTATTGGACTTTGAAGCAGAATTATTTGAATATATCGAAGCAAATGCAGCGACGATTTTTGAAACCATTCGGACAACGAAAGACTTGCCAGAAGAAAGCTTGTTAGATGACACCATTAAAGCATTCAAAGATATTTTCATGGCATCCAACGGTTCTCGGGTGACATCCCAAGATAAAATATCGACAATGCAAAACGCATAAAAAGAGGTGAGAGAAAATGGCTGCTTCATTAAATGAAATCAAGCAACGAATTGCCTCAACAAAAAAAACCAGCCAAATCACAAAGGCCATGCAAATGGTTTCAGCTGCAAAATTAACAAAATCTGAAGCTCATTCGAAACAGTTTCAAGTGTATGCCAACAAAGTACGTGAAATCGTTACGCATTTAACTGCGCAGCAGCTTTCCGATCTTGCAGGTTCTGGTCCTAAAGATGGTGTGAACTATAACAGTATGTTGGTTAGTCGTCCGGTCAAACGCACAGGCTACATCGTCATCACTTCTGATGGCGGTCTAGTGGGCGGCTACAATAGTTCCATCTTGAAGCAAATGATGACCATGCTGGATGAAGACCATGCAAAAGAAGAAGAGTATGTCATGATTGCCATTGGTGCAACTGGCGCTGACTTTTTCAAAGCACGGGGCATCAATTTGGCGTACGAGCTAAGAAACCTTTCGGATCAACCAAGCTTTGACGAGGTGCGTAAAATCGTAACATTGGCGACAACGATGTACCAAAACGAAGTCTTCGATGAATTATATGTGTGTTATAACCATCACATCAACTCATTGACTAGCCAATTTCGTGTGGAGAAAATGTTGCCGATTTCCGATCTAGATCCTGAAGAAGCCGAAAGTTATGAACAAGAATACTTGTTTGAACCTTCCAGAGAAGCAATTTTGAATCAATTACTGCCTCAATACGCTGAAAGCTTGATTTATGGTGCGATTGTTGACGCAAAAACAGCCGAGCATGCTGCCGGAATGACAGCGATGAAAACAGCAACAGATAATGCCAAAAATATTATTGGGGACTTGACGATCTCTTATAACCGAGCGCGCCAAGGAGCGATCACCCAAGAAATTACTGAAATTGTGGCGGGGGCATCCGCGTTAGAATAGTTTCAAGAACGAATGGAGGAATACGAATGAGTTCAGGCAAGATTGTTCAAGTCATTGGTCCCGTTGTTGACGTGGAATTCTCTCTAGACCAATCATTACCAGATATCAACAATGCGTTGATTGTTTACAAAAAAGATGAGCAGAAAACAAAAGTTGTGTTAGAAGCTGCCTTAGAACTTGGCGACGGCGTTATCCGTACGATTGCCATGGAATCAACAGATGGCTTACAACGAGGAATGGAAGTAATCGATACAGGCGCCTCCATTTCTGTTCCAGTTGGGACAGAAACCTTAGGACGGGTGTTTAATGTCTTAGGGGACACCATCGATTTAGAAGCACCGTTTCCTGAAGAAGCACCCCGCAGTGGGATCCACAAAAAAGCTCCTGACTTTGATGAATTGTCAACAAGTACCGAGATCCTTGAGACTGGGATCAAAGTTATCGACTTATTAGCCCCTTATTTAAAAGGGGGGAAAGTTGGTCTTTTCGGTGGTGCCGGTGTTGGTAAAACTGTCTTGATCCAAGAACTGATCCACAACATTGCCCAAGAGCATGGGGGGATCTCTGTCTTCACAGGTGTTGGTGAACGGACACGTGAAGGAAACGACCTTTATAATGAAATGAAAGAATCTGGCGTTATCGAAAAAACAGCCATGGTGTTTGGACAAATGAACGAACCACCAGGTGCCCGGATGCGGGTTGCCTTGACTGGGTTGACCTTAGCGGAGTACTTCCGCGATGTAGAAGGACAAGACGTGCTCTTGTTTATCGATAATATCTTCCGATTTACTCAAGCTGGTTCTGAAGTATCTGCCTTACTAGGTCGGATGCCTTCTGCCGTTGGATATCAACCGACACTAGCAACCGAAATGGGACAATTGCAAGAACGGATCACTTCAACAAAAAAAGGATCGGTTACTTCTATTCAAGCAATCTATGTTCCTGCCGATGACTACACGGATCCGGCACCAGCGACTGCTTTTGCCCATTTGGATGCAACAACCAACTTGGAACGTAAATTGACTGAACAAGGGATCTATCCAGCTGTTGATCCGCTAGCTTCTTCTTCTAGTGCGTTAGCACCTGAAATCGTTGGTGAAAAACACTATGAAGTAGCGACTGAAGTACAGCATGCGTTGCAACGTTACCGCGAACTACAAGACATCATCGCTATCTTAGGGATGGATGAGTTGTCTGATGAAGAAAAAACGTTAGTGGCTCGTGCGCGTCGGATCCAATTCTTCTTGTCGCAAAACTTCCACGTAGCGGAACAGTTTACTGGACAACCTGGTTCTTATGTACCAGTTGAAGAAACGATCAAAGGCTTTGCTGAGATTCTTGAAGGAAAATATGATGATCTTCCAGAAGAAGCCTTCCGTAGTGTAGGACGAATTGAAGACGTCATTGAAAAAGCGAAAAAAATTGGCTATTAATTAACCAGCCTTGAAGAAAGAGGGGAACCTCATGGATCAATTTTTAACAGTCAATGTGGTGACACCTGCTGGTTTGGTTTACGATCATCACGCGAAAATCGTGGTTGCACGTACGACAGATGGTGAGATCGGTATTTTGCCGCATCATGCCCCAATCATCGTTCCTTTGACGATTGATGAAGTCCGGGTCAAACGGATCGATTCAGATACTCACGTCGACTGGGTCGCCGTCAATGGCGGTATCCTTGAAGTGCGGGACAATGTTGTCTCCATCGTAGCCGATAGTGCGGAACGTGATCGTGATATCGACGTTTCACGGGCAGAAAGAGCAAAACAACGTGCAGAACGTCAAATCGAAGAGGCCAAACAAGTCGAAGATATCGACCAGCTTCGTCGCGCAACGGTTGCTTTGCACCGCGCCATTAATCGAATCAACGTGTCAAAACATTCCTAAAAAAACAAGGGCATCTTGCCTTTGTTTTTTTTATTCGAGAAAACGTTTTAAAAACTTTTTAAAGTCTTTTCATGAAGGTTTCAAGAAAGATTATTTTTTATCTTGACATCTTTGTGGTATGATAGGAATGTTCAATTATGAAAAAGGAGCAGGAAGTATGCAAGTGTATGGAATTGATGCAATCATTCGAATCGTGAGTCATTTAGCGTTCATTTATTTAGCATTTTGGGCATTGCAATCTGTGCGGATCGATGCTTTTTTTAAAGCCTTACGAACGACTCAGATACGAATGGTCATGGTGTTTCTTGCGATTGCATTAGGCTACACCGCCAGTACTTTTTTCCTTGAGTTGATTGCGTTATGTCGTAATTTATTTTTAACAGGTTTTTAAGAATTTCATTAATATATGCAAAAACACCGAATATTATGCTATAATTGGCAAGATTTGTGTGAGTCACTGCATTATTTGGAGGGAACATAAATGGAAGAGATGATCGTTCAAGGTGGTAATCGATTAACTGGAACAGTGAAGATCGAAGGGGCAAAAAATGCTGTTCTACCTATCTTAGCGGCAAGCTTATTAGCGGAAGAAGGAACAACGACATTAACAAATGTACCGATCCTTTCCGATGTATTAACAATGAAAGAAGTGATTCGGCATTTAAATGTCGCAATCGATTTTGAAGAAGAAAACAATACGATGACGATCGATGCATCACAAGAGTTAGCGATCGAAGCACCTTATGAGTATGTAAGCCAAATGCGCGCTTCAATCGTAGTCATGGGGCCTTTGTTAGCCCGTAATGGTCATGCCAAAGTGGCAATGCCTGGCGGCTGTGCAATCGGCAAACGACCAATTGATTTGCATTTGAAGGGATTTCAAGCACTAGGCGCTCAAATCATCCAAAAAGATGGATACATAGAAGCGATCGCCGATGAGTTAAAAGGCAATAGCATTTACTTGGATTTCCCAAGTGTCGGCGCAACGCAAAATATCATGATGGCTGCCGTAAAAGCTAAAGGTTTCACCATCATTGAAAACGTCGCTCGTGAACCTGAAATCGTCGATTTAGCAAACATTTTAAACAAAATGGGTGCCAAAGTCTTTGGTGCAGGAACCGAAACGATGCGTATCGAAGGGGTCGATCACCTTCATGCGGTGGAACATTCGATCGTCCAAGACCGTATCGAAGCAGGAACCTTTATGGTTGCAGCAGCGATGACCCAAGGAGACGTCATTATTAAAGATGCGATCTCAGAACACAATCGTCCATTGATCTCAAAATTGATCGAAATGGGCGCAGAAGTGACTGAAGTAGCTGAAGGGATTCGTGTCGTTGGACCTGAACAATTGAAGGCAACAGATGTGAAAACAATGCCTCATCCAGGTTTTCCTACGGACATGCAAGCGCAAATGTCTGCTATTCAACTTTTAGCAGCTGGAACGAGTGTTGTGAACGAAACTGTATTTGAGAACCGTTTCCAACATTTAGAAGAAATGCGTCGGATGAATGCTCATGTCAAAATAGACGGCAACGTAGCAGTGATCGAAGGCGGCCATGAATTGCAAGGTGCGCTGGTCTATGCAACGGATTTACGTGCAGCAGCAGCGTTAATTTTATTAGGTCTACGTTCAACTGGTCGGACACGTGTCCGCAATCTAAAATATTTGGATCGTGGCTATTACAAATTCCATGAAAAATTGCAGCAATTAGGTGCTTCTGTGGAACGAGTTTCTGAAGCAGTTGAAGAAACCGTACCAGTAAACGCATAGTAGGAGTAGGAGAGAACAAAGTGAAGTTGAACCGTTACATTCTAACTAGCTTGATAAAAATTCTAATCGTCATATTATTAGCTATTTTATTGTTCTTAGCCGGAACGATGATTGGCTATGGGGTGATTGGCGACGGTAGTCCTTTTAAAGTCTTCTCTCCAAGTCTTTGGAATCATATCTTTGAGTTTATGAAGTAACCCCAAACTAGGACTTATGCCTCGTGCTGAGTCCTAGTTTTTTCTATCTGTCTTCACTGAATCGTGATCATAAAAAGAAAGGTTGGCAAGAAATGAGTAAACTTTTGATTGGCTTTGTTCGTTTCTATCAACGTTTTATTTCCCCATTATTTCCTCCTAGCTGTCGTTATTATCCGACTTGCTCAGGATACATGATCCAAGCGATCCAAGTCCATGGCGCAGCCAAAGGAGGTTTGATGGGGGTAGCTCGTATCTTACGCTGCCATCCCTTTGTAAAAGGCGGTATAGATTACGTACCCCAGACGTTTACTTTAAAACGAAATACGCAAGACAAAGTCAAACCAACGTACCGTTATCGGAAAAGTTAAAAGGAATCAACAAAAATGTAAAAAAGGAGCCAAAAAGCCATGATTCGTCCAATCGACTCTAATGAAGCGTATCCTTGGGCGTTGCTGCTGGATGCAGATCCTGAAAAAGCAGTCGTAGAAAGCTATCTATATAATAGCCAAACACTTGTTTATGAAGAAGCTGGAGAAATGATTGGTGTGCTAGTTTATCAAAATCAAGGCAACAACTGGGAGATTATGAATGTGGCCGTTTCTCCAGAAAAGCAAGGAATGGGCATTGGTCGTCAATTGCTGCAAGCTGCCGAAGAAGCGATCCTCAGTCAACACCTTGGGGCAAAACGGCCGATTGTAGTGATCAAAACTGGTAGTCTGCCCTCTGCAGCCCTGACTTTGTACCAAACGCAAGACTATGTTGAAAAAGACCGGATGGAAAATTATTTCACCACTCACTATGCTGAACCGATTTTCGAAAATGGGCAGCAGTTGATCGATCAAGTTATTTTGGAAAAGCAGCTCTAATCCCATAGAGACAGTCTATGGCGATTTTAGGCTGTTTTTTTTATTGTTCTCGGAAATCGCTTTCTTCAAGCGGGGACTTACGGTAAAATAGATAGTATCAGAATAATAAAGGATTGAGGGAAATAAATGGCGATTTTAGTCTTTGATATGGGTGGTTCAGCAGTAAAATATGGCGTCTGGGCACAGGATTCTTTGGTGAGTAAAGGCAAATTTACTACACCAAGCACGTGGCAAGAAATGAAAGCCCAGTTGCAGCAAGTAAGAGCAAGCGTAAACGAAGAGATCGAAGGGGTCGGGATCAGTGCTCCAGGTGCAGTCAATGCCCAAGAACGTCGAATCGACGGTATCAGTGCGATTCCTTATATCCATGGGTTTGACATCTACTCTGAACTCGAAGGAGTGTTTGGGGTACCAGTAACCATCGAAAATGATGCTAATTGCGCTGGGATGGCTGAATTCTATCAAGGAGCGGGCAAAGAGTATCAGCAAGCAGCTTTCGTTGTGATCGGAACAGGCGTTGGCGGTACCCTGTTTCAAAATGGTGAGCTAGTCCGTGGGGCACATTTATACGGCGGTGAATTTGGGTTGATGATTTTGGATCAAGGCAAAACATTTTCGCAACTAGGGACAGCGGTTCAGATGGCTTGGCGTTATTGTGATCGAATTGGTGTAGATCGAACCACAATTACCGGCGAAGAGGTCTTTCAACGTGCAGAAGATGGGGATGCCATTGCGATCGAGGAAGTCAATAAATTTTACCGCTATTTAGCGCAAGGACTATTCAGTATTCAATTTGCTTTTGATCCTGAAGTGATCATTATCGGTGGCGGTGTCAGTGCCAAAAATGGCTTGTTAGAAGAAGTGAATCAACGGTTGAAAAAAATGTTGGCAGATCAAGCTTTAAATGATTTTGTCCCACTGATCAAGCTATGTGACTATCGCAACGATGCCAATCTAGTTGGGGCGGCAACCAATTTTCAAGCATTGTATCCACGAAATAGCCGCTAACATCTTGATGTAATGTTTTCAAACGTCCTTTTGACAAAAAATGAAGCAATTCGAAACGATCAAAAAGTAAGCAAAGGAAAAAAAACTTTGCTTACTTTTCTTTTTGTTCAAAAAAATGAAAAGCGATTCCATTATTGATGGAACAGTGTTTTAAAAACACTATTTTTTCCTAGTAAAAAAAATAAATTCTGAATAGGTGAAATATTCTGATAATTCGTTGACATTTTCCAGATTTTTCAGTATATTGGATAACATATTCAGGGGAAGTGAAGGAGAGGAAAATTATGAAAAAGAAATTTGCGTTTTTGTTTGCGAGTTTGTTTTTGTTGACAGCATGTAGCGCTGGACCAACAGGTGGATCAACGGATGGCAGCGGGGCTGCTGAAGGTGGCAATAAACAAGAGGGAGATACCATCAAGATCGGAACCAACTTAGAGTTGTCAGGAGCCGTAGCTGCTTATGGGACGGCTGAAAAAGAAGGAATCGACTTAGCAGTAGAAGAAATCAATGCTGCCGGCGGTATTCTTGGAAAACAAATTGAAATTATTTCGAAAGATAACAAATCAGATAACAATGAAGCTGCAACGGTAGCAGCCAACTTAGCTACAAATGATAAAGTTGTAGCCATCATTGGTCCAGCAACTTCTGGTGCTACGAAAGCGGCTTTGCCTAACGTGACCAGAGCACAAGTACCAATGGTTACACCTTCAGGTACTGACGATGCGATTACTTATACTAGTGGGAAAGTGCAAGAATTTGCCTTCCGTTCTTGTTTCCAAGATAGCTTCCAAGGAACGATCTTAGCGAAATATGCGGCTGAAAATTTGGATGCATCAAAAGCCGTGATCTTGGGAGACAACTCAAGTGATTACGCAATTGGATTGACGGAAGCATTTAAAGAAAGTTACCCAGGCGAAATTGTCTTAGAAGATAACTTTACTGAAGGCGACAAAGATTTCCAAGCAGTTCTTACAAGAATCAAAGATGTCGACTTCGATGTCTTGTTCATTCCAGGCTACTACACAGAAGCTGGTTTGATCATCAAGCAAGCGCGAGAATTAGGAATTGATCAAGCAATCATTGGTGCCGATGGATTCGGTGATGAAAAAATGGTTCAAACAGCTGGTGCAGAAAATGTCAGCAATGTTTACTATACCGGTCACTTCTCTACCAAAGCACCAGCAAACGACAAAGTTGAGCCGTTTGTGGCAGCTTTCAATGAAAAGTATGGCAAAGAACCTTCTGCTTTTAATGCGTTAGCCTATGATGCAGTTTACATGATCAAACAAGCAATCGAAGATCAAAACTCAGCAGATTCATTGGCAATTGCAGCTGGTTTGTCTGTACTGAAAGACTTTGTCGGCGTGACAGGTGAAATCACAATGGATGAAAATCATAACCCTGAGAAATCAGCAGTTGTTTTAGGATTGACTGACGGGAAGGAAACCTCAGCAGACACTGTGGAACCTTAAAAACCTGTAGTTGTTTGGCAGTGAAAACTGGGACAGACCTGATGTGTTTGTCTCAGTTTCTTTTCTCTAATGAGAAGAACCATAATAAATGATATTGGAAGTGAGTATATGGAAATGATGATCCAACAATTGATCAACGGCTTGTTTCTAGGCAGTATCTACGCCTTGTTAGCGTTGGGTTATACGATGGTGTATGGCATCATCAAGCTGATCAACTTCGCCCACGGAGAAGTTTATATGATTGGTAGTTTTATCGGTTACTTTTTGATCAATCAATGTCAATTGGGCTTTTTCCCAGCGTTATTCATTTCGATGATCGCCAGTGCAGCACTTGGGGTAACGATTGAATTTTTAGCCTATCGTCCTTTGAGAAATTCCACGCGAATTTCGGCATTGATTACGGCAATCGGGGTTTCTTATTTTTTGCAAAATGTCATGATCTTTTTCTTTTCTGCCAATGTGCGCCCGTTTCCGCAAGCAATCGAACGAAAAACCTATTCCATCGGGTTTGTTCAAGTAAGTAATGTCCAGTTATTGATTTTGGCTGTTTCGGTTACCTTAATGATTCTCTTGCAATTGATCGTGAAAAAGACCCGTATGGGAAAAGCGATGCGTGCAGTAAGTGTTGATGCAGATGCAGCGCGTTTGATGGGGATCAATGTTAATCGAACGATTTCCTTTACCTTTGCCTTAGGCTCGGCTTTAGCTGCAGCTGGCGGGATGCTGATTGGTTTGTATTATAATTCCATTGATCCATCAATGGGTGTCGTTCCTGGTCTGAAGTCTTTTGTTGCGGCGGTTCTCGGCGGGATGCGGGGAGCTTGTTGTAGGCTGCTAGGCGGCTTTGTGATCGGTTTAGTGGAGACAGCAGCGACAGCGCTTGGTTTTTCTGATTACAAGGATGCTTTAGTGTATGTCATTTTAATAATTATATTGTTGGTTCGTCCAGCTGGGATCCTCGGCAAAAATATCAAAGAGAAAGTGTAGGTGGCAGAAATGAAAAAGTATTTACGTTACAACTTAATCTGGCTCGCTCTGGCAGCTATTCTTTATTTTGGATTATTTGCAGCCTACAATGGCGGAATGATTAATTTGTTCTCTGATGCGATCATCGTCAATATCGGAATCAATATCATCTTGGCAGTCAGTTTGAATCTAATCATCGGCTTTTCAGGGCAATTCTCCTTAGGACATGCTGGGTTTATGGCAATCGGTGCTTATGCTGGCGCGATCCTGTCGGCAAGCAATCCAACCTTTGGCGGCTTTTTAACTGGTTTACTGGTGGGGATGCTGGTTTCAGGTGCAGTCGCATTAGTGGTTGGGATCCCGACCCTCCGTTTAAAAGGCGACTATCTAGCGATCGCTACCCTAGGTGTGGCAGAGATCATTCGGATCTTGTTGGTGAACCTACGAGGCTTGACCAATGGTCCTGCTGGAATTTTCGGATTGCCCCAATTCAGTAATTGGCAGATCGTCTTTCTCTTTGCCGTTCTATCGATTCTTGTCGTTTCAAACTTTATCCATAGCGGACCAGGCAGAGCGACTTTAGCGATTCGGGAAGATGAGATCGCTGCAGAATCGATGGGGGTCAACACAACGAAATACAAGGTAATTGCGTTTGTGATGGGGGCAGTGATGGCAAGCATTGCTGGTACCCTTTATGCCAGTTATCAGCAGTCGGTTTTCCCACGAGATTACGGTTTTATGAAATCGATCGATGTGTTGATCATCGTCGTTTTTGGAGGGCTTGGGAGTACCACAGGAGCGGTTGTTTCGGCAGTAGTGCTAGGAATCTTAAACATGTACTTGCAAGGCTTCTCTGATTTGCGCATGATCATTTATGCATTGGCTTTAATCATCATCATGATCTTTAAACCAAGCGGACTTTTAGGGACCTGGGAATTCTCCGTAAAAGGACTGTTGGACAAATTTAGAAAAAAGGGGGATGACAACGATGCCTCTATTAGAAGTTAAAAGCTTAACGAAAAACTTCGGTGGTTTAGCTGCTGTTTCTCATGTAGACCTCCATCTAGATACCAATGAGCTGGTCGGGTTGATTGGACCAAACGGTGCCGGCAAGACAACGCTCTTTAACCTCCTGACAGGTGTTTATGAGCCTAGTGAAGGCGAAGTGCTTTTTGAGACCCAAGGTAAGCCAAAACGTTTAAATGGCGTGAAGCCTTATAAAATCGCGGATTTAGGCCTTTCAAGAACCTTCCAAAATATTCGCTTGTTCAAAAACTTGACCGTAATGGATAACGTCTTGATCGCTATGAACAGTAAGCATAAAGAAGGACTACTGACGAGCATCTTGCGTTTGCCAAAGTATTACAAAAACGAAGAATCCATGAAGAAAAAAGCCTTAGAGCTGTTACGGATCTTTGATATGGATGGCAAAAGCCAAACGTTAGCGAAAAATTTGCCTTATGGCGAGCAACGCCGTTTAGAGATCGTACGCGCATTGGCTACAGAGCCAAAAATTTTGTTTCTTGACGAGCCGGCAGCGGGGATGAATCCTCAGGAAACAACAGAACTGACAAAGCTGATCTATAAGATCCAAAAAGATTTTCAATTGACGATCCTCTTGATCGAGCATGATATGAGTTTGGTCATGGAAGTGTGCGAACGGATCTATGTACTGGAATACGGGCAAGTCATCGCCCACGGTGAACCAGAAGAGATCAAAAACAATCCACGGGTAATCGAAGCCTATCTAGGAGGGGAAATCTGATGCTGGAAATTCAAAATTTAAGTGTTCACTACGGCATGATCCAAGCAGTTCATGATGTTTCCTTCCACGTCAATCAAGGAGAGATCGTTTCGCTGATTGGTGCCAATGGTGCCGGAAAAACCACGATTTTACGGACGATTTCTGGATTGATCCGTCCTTCAAAAGGCTCCGTCACTTTTGAAGGAAAGCAAATTGAGAAAGAAGCACCGCAAAAAATCGTCGCAAACGGCTTGTCGCAGGTGCCAGAAGGGCGGCACGTCTTTTCCGGTTTGACGGTTCAAGAAAACTTAGAGATGGGCGCCTTCTTGCGTAAAGACAGTGGTGTCAAAGAAGACTATGAACAAGTTTACCGCAAGTTTCCTGTATTGAAAGAACGCCTCTCGCAAGATGCGTCGACATTATCTGGCGGTGAGCAGCAGATGTTGGCAATGGGGCGGGCATTGATGTCAAAACCGCGCTTGCTTTTGCTGGATGAGCCATCGATGGGCTTGGCGCCAATTTTTATCAAAGAAATTTTTTCCATCATTCAAGAAATCAAGCAGCAAGGAACGACTGTGCTGCTGATCGAACAAAATGCGAAAATGGCTTTATCGATTGCCGATCGCGGCTATGTATTAGAAACCGGGAAAATCGTTTTAGAAGGTACCGGAGAAGAATTACTAGCAAGTGATGAAGTTAGAAAAGCGTATCTAGGAGGTTAAACAATGAGCGTAAGTGATTTTATGACGAAGACGGTCATCACCGTCGATTCACAAACACCGATCTTTGATGCAATAGATGTGATGAAGCAGCACGATATCCATCGTCTACCTGTCGTTGATGATGGCAAATTAGTAGGGTTGATCACAGAAGGAACGATCGCTGAAGCAACTCCCTCAAAAGCGACCAGCTTAAGCGTTTATGAAATGAACTATCTCTTAAATAAAACGACGGTCGCTGATATCATGTTGAAAAAAGTGACCACGATTGAACCGGAAGCTTTATTAGAGGATGCGATTTCGGTGATGCGAAGTGAAAACGTGGGGGTTTTACCAGTCATGGATGATGATGCCTTAGTGGGAATCATTACCAACAATGATATTTTCGATGCCTTTTTGAAAATCACTGGCTACCACGATGGTGGAACCCGAGTATCGATCGAGATCACGGATGATCATGTGGGGGTTTTAGCAGACGTGACGAAACTCCTTGCCGATCATCAAATGAGTATTTTGACGATTGTGGTAAATCGGATGGCACTAAAAACAGTTGTTGAGATCCAAGTAGAATCACGGCAAGTCGCAGCAATCGAGAAAATTTTAAGCGAAGCAGGCTATACCGTGACGAGTGCTGTCTTGACGAACCAGAAGTGATCTAAGAAAAAGTAGCTGATCGTAAAGATTGGCTACTTTTTTTATTTCCAGAAGAGATTTTCTTTTTCTTTTGTTGCTTTTCTGTTAAAATAGGAAGGTGCTGTAAAGAAAGAGGTGCAACCATGTCTAAGAAAAATAAAGATATCGAAGTACGTATTGAAGAAACAACAAAAGCCATTCATGGCAAAGACTATACCGTCAATGAATTATTTATCGGAAAAAAACGCATTGGTGAGATTTTAACAACTGGACCAAAAGAATTTCAAAGCTTTTTAGGGGATGAAGATCTAGGTTCGAGCAGAAGCTTAGAAGCTGCCATCGAGATGATTATTCGTCAATGGAATTTACATGAATAATTTCTAGAAAAATTTACTTTTTGCTCTTGCAATTTGTTATCTTTTTCGGTATTATAACTATTGTCAGGTTTGAGAAAAACCTTTTGGAGGAGTAGCGAAGTGGCTAAACGCGACGGACTGTAAATCCGTTCCTTAGGGTTCAGTGGTTCGAATCCACTCTCCTCCACCATTATTGGGGTATAGCCAAGCGGTAAGGCAACGGACTTTGACTCCGTCATGCGTTGGTTCGAATCCAGCTACCCCAGTCAAAGAGATACGTAGAAAAAAACAGCAAGCACTCTTGCTGTTTTTTTGTTATTTAAAAAGAATCGTGTTTTTTTATAAGTACTTAAAGAAACAGGAGGCTGATATGGAAGAAGCCACTTTCAACAAGCTAGTTTCTACGAAATTGAAAAAAGCAATGGTTGCTTTGGGGCATTTCTATGAAACAGGTATGGAGTGGAACGGAAAATCACAGTCGATTCTTTCACAGAAATTTCTTTCAGAGAATTTAAAATATTTGGGCATTTTTGGTTCTGTTTGGTATACTTAGGCAAATCAGTTCCTTTGAGAGAACCATTTTATAGCATGAGAAACGAGCGATGACAGGAATATTGCCGATTTTCGGAAGTGATAACTTTACTAGATGGGGGCTTAACGAAGATGGGAAATGAAACGACTTGGGAGAACACAGACCGCCTTTATCTGTTGTGTCAACCAATCATGCAGGTAAAATCGCTAAGTCAGCAAGAGTTGAATGGCTATGAAGTCTTGCTACGTAGCGAGAAGAACAACCGATTTCCACAGCAAGAATTCAGCACAATGATTCAAACTGAAAGTGGCAATCAGCAATTGATGAGATGGTATGCCAAGGAATTGCGGCGTCTATGCAAAAAAAAGCCGGAAACCCGCTTTAGTGTCAATATACATCCACAACAGCTGCTGTGGCAGTCTACGTGGTCCTTTTTTGAAACGATGGCTGTTTATAAGGCGCAGTTGCAGATTGAATTGACGGAACACCCCGTACGCATACAGCAAGAGTCATTTGATTTGTCTGTAGCCATTGCAAAAATTAAAGCTTATGGTTATGTGATTGCGGTCGATGATATCGGTTGCGGACAAAATACCCTCTCGTTGGTCTTTGCCAATCTTGCCAGCGTTGATTGTTTGAAATTTTCGTTGTTACCGTTTATTCAGCTTGATGAGGAGATTGGCTTCAGCTTTTTGGCTTGTTGGTTGAAGGTTGCCCAAAAATATCAGCTTGAGCTGATCGTTGAAGGGATCGAGAACCGCGAAAAAATGGTCCAGTTGCTTGAGATGGGGGTGCATTTGCAACAAGGATATTTATGGTCTAAAGGAGAGCGATTGTGATGGAATGTTAGAACGAGGCGTGCTTTTGGCGTTTGGTTTGCCGCTGATGATTGCCAGTTTACTGGTGACCGCAGATGTTTTTGTACGAAGTGTGCAAAAAATATCGGTTTCTCGTCCATTTAAGTATTTTATTATTGGTATTCTGACGTTTACGCATTTGTATTTTATTCTTTCTTTCTCAATGAATTCAGTTGGGTTTATCTGTTATCAATACACAACTGCTTTTATTGCGAGTCATTTTTTCTATGGTGATCGTGGCAAGATCTTGATTTTGATAACGCCGTGTATGGTCGTTTTCTATTTACTGTTTGTCGGTTTTTCTGACATTGGCAAAGCCTTTTATTTACCGCTATTAGGTGTCGGTGTCTTTGTCCTTGATTTTCTCTTATCAAAAATCAAGTCGCTGCGTCCGCAACAGCAATTTTATATGATGTATTTTTTGACCTGCCTGCTCTCACCGCGTTTTTCGATGCTAGTCCATCATACGACGACCTATGACTGGGAAGCGATGTTGGCAGTATTTGTTGGTTCTTTCGTGCTGCTAGGAAGTTTTATGTGGTTGCATCGATTGATTGAGGGGCAAGAATACCAAGTACTGGCAGAGTTAGCGAATAGTAAGATCGATGCGTTGACCGGCTGCTTCAACTATGGGACCTATAACCACGATCTGCTTCAAGCCGTTTCACAGAAAAAGACTGTGACGATCGCCATGATCGATCTCGATCACTTCAAAAAGGTCAACGACCGTTATGGTCATATCGCCGGAAATGAGCTATTGAGAACTTTCGCTTCACGGACGGCCACTTTTTTAGAGGCGCATTTTGCCGAGACCTTTTCCTTTTATCGTTATGGCGGAGAAGAGTTCTGTGTCGTGATTGAAGGGGATGTCAAAGAACAGACCGTAGCTGCGATGACGACACTGTGTCAAACCATTTCTAGTAGTATGTTTCCTGTCGCTAATTTTGAAAAAGGGACGATGTCTTTGTCTTGCGGCGTTGAAGCGAGCGCCGTTTGTCATGGGGATATCTTGGCAGCCGTCGAAAGAGCCGATCAAGCACTCTATCTCGCAAAACAAAGTGGTCGAAACCGGGTGTGCACCTTACCTGAGACGTAAAAAAATAATGAAAAAATGATTTGCACAAATTCACAAAGAATTAAATCTTTATGCACAAATTGTTAGTAATAATAAAGAAATAATGT
>OAVP01000423.1_pt1 | contig 24966 bp, 21 predicted proteins | sample 1495311 | NCBI WGS metagenome assembly OAVP01 (sample SAMEA2580102, study PRJEB22360) | human gut metagenome | biome: human gut; feature: human-associated habitat; material: faeces | place: Denmark | collected 2008/2010
CGACCGTTGCCGTAGACGTATGGATTCGGCCTTGTGATTCGGTAGACGGTACCCTTTGCACTCGGTGGGCGCCGCTCTCATATTTCAATTTTGAAAAGACGTTGTCGCCAGTGATCATCATGATGACTTCTTTGTAGCCGCCGATCCCAGTGACGTTGGCATCCATGACTTCGACTTTCCAGCCTTGGTTTTCCGCATATTTTTGATACATATTGAAAAGATCGCCAGCAAATAAGGCTGCTTCGTCGCCGCCTGCTGCACCACGGATCTCCATGATGATGTTTTTGTCATCATTCGGGTCTTTTGGCAACAACAAAATCTTGATGCGTTCTTCTAAAACGTCTTTTTCTTTTTTCAAGTCAGAGAGTTCTTCTTTGGCCATCTCAGCCATTTCTGCATCTAGGTTTTCCCCAAGCATTTCTTCAGTGTCCTTGATTCCTTCAACGACTTCTTTGTAACGGCGGTAGACTTCCACCGTTTCCCGTGTATTGGCTTCTTCTTTTGAAAGCTGCATGAAGCGTTTGGTGTCAGAGATCACGGCTGGATCACTTAGTAATTCGCCTAATTCTTCGTAACGGTCTTCGATTGCTTGTAACTGATCGTACATTGATTATTCTCCTTCTTTTTTCATTCCCGGGTGAAAGTAATGCTTGCGGCAAACTGGATAATACGCTTCATTGCCGCCGATTTGTACTTGATCGCCCTCGTAAACGGGTTTTCCGTCGATATAGTGCAAGTTCATGGTTGCTTTTTTATGACAGAACCAGCAGATGGTTTTCATCTCTTCGATTTTATCTGCGTAAAGCAGCAAGTATTTTGAGCCTTCAAATAATTCATTGCGGAAATCATTTTTCAAGCCAAAGGCCATTACAGGAATACCTAACTCATCCACGATTTTGGTGAAAGCCAGCACGTGATGCTTCTTTAGGAACTGTGCTTCGTCGATCAAAATACAATAAGGTTTATAACCGAGGTCTTTGATCAAATGAAATAGATCCGTTTCATCAAAAATCGGGATCGCGTCTCGCTCTAAGCCGATGCGACTCGAAACATTTCCCACGCCGCTTCTCGTGTCCAATCCACTTGTCATGATCACGACTGGTTTGTCTTGTTCTTCATAGTTGTGAGCAACTTTCAGTATCTCGATCGTTTTCCCACTATTCATTGCGCCATATTTAAAAAAAAGCTGTGCCATCTCGCCCATCCTTCCTCATACTCCTTTGGTATTATACTTGAAAAAGGAGAATTTTTACAGACTTAAATTCGACACACGCCGCCTTTTACGCAAGAGTTTTACGAAAAGTTAACGGATTTTTTGCTGCCGGTACTTCTTAATCATTTCTGGCTTTTCTGGCCACTTCTGCCAATACTTGACAAGCCAGTGGATATTCTGGATTTTCATTCCCATTGATATCCGTTGCAATGATCACAAAACCGAGCTGCTGGTAGAGCTTGATTGCTGCGTGGCTCCACGTTTGCGTATGAAGATACATCGGCTCGTTGGCTGCCTCTAAGACAGAAACGACTTGCGTGACCAAGCCGCGAGCGATCCCTTGACGTTGAGCTTGCGGCATTACTGCTACCCAATGGACTAGCGGAACCGGTGTACCGTCTTGCTTGGCTTTTTTCCAAGCGGTAGCCGTGCCGACCGGTGGACCTGTTTGATCAAGGGCAAAAAACATTCGCTGTCCTAGCTGTGCTTGCTCGGGCATAAATTCTTTTTCAAAATACGCCAATGCCTCTTCCTCATTGTCAAACTCTCCGACGGATGTTTCGATCCGTGCCCAGTGCCTTTCGTCTCCTGCTTGGTAGCTGCGTAGCGAATAGTTATCGGATTGAATGGGCTGGATCGGTGTGCTTTTGTGTGCTCGCTTCATCCAGATTTCTGCATATGGAATTGATTTATCTAACATTGGTTGTGCCTCTCTTTCCTTGGTTTCGTCCTTGTTCAACGGTTTCTTTGGGATTCAATCGCGTAATTTCTTTACTAGAAAAATTTCTGTTAGCTGATTTTGCGTATGGGCGATTCTCCCGATTTCTTCATAGCCCACTCGCTGATAAAAATCTGGTGCTTGGAAATCAAAAGTCGCCGTCTGGCAATTTTCACAGCCAAATGCTTTCAACTGCTGTTCAAGATCCGTAAGAATCTGCTTGCCATACCCTTTTCCCCGCTCGGATGCTTTGACCCACAGGGTGTCAAGATAGCCGATATGATACATTGAGGCGTAGGCAATACCGCCAGCAATCACCACACCCTCTTTTTTGATTACACTGCTAAAGTTCTGATAGGTCTCTGTTTGTGTAAATGGTTTTTGATGCTTTGTGTATGCTGTTAATGCTGTTTCTAACGCAGCCAATTCTTGGTCTGTTCCTTGTTCAATGATTCGCGCCATATTCAATCACTCCTTCTTGTTTCTTGATAATCTGCGATGATCTGATCGACCGTTTCTGCTATAGTTAGGCCTTCTTTGATCAGTCTTTCCTCTGAAGATCCTTTTGGGAAAAGCAAGTCTCGCTCAAGCCACCATTTACGCATCGCTTCCTCGGAAAAATAGTCTCGCTGCATTCGGGTCTGATGTCTTTTGACCGTTTCCTCGAAAGAAAGATCAAAATAATAAACTAGCTTTTTTTGGGGAAAGAGTTTCATTAGAAAGTCGAGAAAGTCTTGGTATTTTTCACGAGAATAAATCCCCTCAACAAGTATCATCGGCACTTTCCCCTTCGCATATAGGACAGCTTCTTTCATCAAACCGCTGGCTAAATTATTAGGGGTATCTTTGACACAAAAAATTTCTCGCCGAAAAACATCTTGTGAAATCAGCACTGCCTCTTCCCCAAAAACGTGCTGAACAGCTTTGGCAATAGTGGTTTTTCCGCTGCCAGAATTCCCCCGTAGTAAAATTAACATGCTTTCCATGGGCGGTTCCTTTCTTCGTTAGTAAGTTATCTAAGCATATCTCTTGTTTTTCTCTACTAGAAGCATACCATAGAAGCAAAGGAGGAATACCTATGAATGATACGGCAATTTTTGCTGGTGGTTGTTTTTGGTGCATGGTGAAGCCTTTTGATTCACAGCCAGGCATCCTCAAAGTGGTTTCGGGCTTTACTGGCGGCCATGTCCCTAACCCCACCTACCAACAAGTAACGACAGGTACCACCGGTCACACCGAAGCAGTTGAAATCACCTTTGATCCTGAAGTCATCTCTTATGAAGAATTAGTTGCCATCTATTGGCAGCAGACAGACCCCACGGATGCGTTTGGTCAGTTTGCCGACCGTGGTGATTCCTATCGTCCAGTGATTTTTTACAATAGTGAAGAACAAAAAGCGATTGCGGAAAAATCAAAGGCGCAGTTGCAAGCTAGCGGCCGCTTTGACCGTCCGATCGTAACGAAGATCGAACCAGCAGAACCTTTTTATCCTGCAGAAGATTATCATCAAGATTTTTACAAAAAAAATGCAGCCCATTACAATGCTTATAGCGAAGGCTCCGGTCGAGCCGGCTTTATTCGCCAAAACTGGGCTTAACATTTTGGAGAACGTTCCTTACAATTCATCACTAACAGCCGATCTGCCTCGTCAGCAGATCGGCTGTTTTCTGTTTTTTCCCAAAAAGGAAATTGACAGTCAGGGCATTTTCGCGCTACACTGATTAGAAAATTCTGACGATTATAAAGGAGTGTTTGTTTGATGTTAGCTAATGAAGTCCGTCCAGGTCCAAACCGTTATATTACGGGCGATGGGGTCTTAACTGATTTGCCGGAGTATTTACGAGAGTTCCAAGAGGTAGCAGTAATTACTGGGGAGCAGTCATTCGATGTGTTTTCGAACTATTACCCTCATTCATTTGACTACCCGATCTACCGCTACGATGGATCATCGAGTTATGAAAATGCGCAAACCTTAGCTGAAGCGATCCAGCAAGCAGATGCCGTGGTGGCAATCGGCGGCGGCAAGGTCGCTGATACAGCAAAAATCACCGCCCAAACCCTTGGCGCAGAGCTGATCGTGATCCCTACATTGGTTTCCAACTGTGCGCCCTTTACCCCGGTGATCGTCGCCTATTACCCCGATCATACGATTTGTAAAATCGACTATGCCAAAAAAGGTGCCTACATGACGATCGTCGACACCCGTTTTTTACTAGCCACACCTGTTGATTACTTTATCGCAGGGATCGCTGATACCTTAGCCAAATATTATGAAATGGAAGCCATCGTCCGCAACATGGCAGAAGACGACAAGACTGCCTTAGTACGGCTAGGTTTCCAAAGCGCTCTTTTGATCAAAAACTTGCTGATTGCCGATGCGATCCAAGCTGTCAAAGACCTAGAAGCTGGGCAGCTGACACCCGGCTTTGCCCGCATCACCGACGCGATCATTGCTTTGGCAGGCGAAGTTGGCGGGTTTTGCGGAGAAAATAGGTCAGAGTCCGGTGCGCATGCGCTGCATGATGGCTTGTCTTATTTGAATGAGACCCATAGTGTCTTGCACGGCAATAAAGTCGCCTACTGCATTTGGGTCCAGCTTGCCTATACCAATGATTTTGATGTGATTGAAGAATTACGGCCGTTTTACGAAGCTTTGCACTTGCCGATGAAGCTGAAGGATCTCCACGTGACACGCCTTGATCGTGATTACTTCGCCTCGGTTCTGACCTATGCTGTCAAGGAAGAAGAAACCTTTATTTTGATCGATCCTGCGATCACACCCGAAAAAGTCTATCAGGCGATCGAAGCAGTAGAGGCGCTGTAAACCGTACAAATTGCTAAACAACTTTATATCAATAAAAAACTGTTTCCCTAATGCATTTCGGAAACAGTTTTTTTATTTGATCAAACTGACACGCAGTAGCGATCCTGGCTGCGCATGTTCTTAGCGGGCAACAGCAACTGACGCATTGCCCATCACTGCACGGCTTCACCCAGCAACCCGTTTTCTAAGCAGTATTGATAAATACCTTCCTCGGCTACGTGACCAATCACTTCGTCAGCGATCGCTTTTAACTCATCCGAAGCATTGGCCATTGCTAGACCCCAACCAACTGCCTCCAGCATCTCAATATCATTGTTGCCATCCCCAAAGGCAATGGCTTCGGATTTATCCAAGCCATAGTAAGCCAGCATTTTGGCAATGCCGCTTCCTTTCCCGCTGCTGGCTGGAATAATATCGACTGCCCGATCCCACCAGGCGGTGATTTTCGCCTCTGTAGTATTTGCCATCACTTTGGCGTAGTCTTCTTTCCCTGAACCTAACATCACTTGGAAAATGTCTTGCTGTTGGATCAACTCTTCAAAATCTTCTGCCACGATCACTTCTTGATGAGCAAAGGAAAAATACTCAACTAAATCAGCATCTTTGCCATTGGCAACGGTACGATCCTTCGTTGCGATTGCTACTGGACGCTTGAGCGCCGTCGCATTTTCTATGATTTGCTGAACATCTTTTTTAGGAATGGGGTTTTGGTGGATCCCCTCGGCTTGATTAAAACAATACGATCCGTTAAAGGTCAAAAACGCATCGAAGGTCACGCCTTCAAATTGCGGCAACGCGATGGGACTTCTGCCAGTCGCAATGCACAACAGGATCCCTTGCTTCTTCAAGGTTTTTAATGTGGCTAACATTCTTTTAGAGATTTGCTTTTTGCTCATGTCGATCAGTGTGCCATCAACATCAAAAAAAATAATTTTCACGTTCTTCATGATCTTCCCCATTTCCGTCTCGATTTTCAAAAAAATTGATGCGCTTTTCTCTCTATTGTTCCGTGCGGATCGTCGCTGTTATCTTTTATTTCTTTTATCTTCTCATAAATTGCCAGCGTTTTCTTCTGAAATTGTGAAAATTGATCGGAATACTTACCTATTTTTAAGAATCTTAAAGAACGCCTAGACTATCGGGAACAGCTGATCCAATGTGACTAATACTCCATCCTCATCATTTGAGGGACAGACAGCGGTGGCAACGGCTTTGACGTTTTCTGGCGCATTGTCCATCGCATAGCCTCTCTGGCAATAGGCTAACATTTCCAAATCATTGCCGCCATCGCCAAAAGCGACACATTGCTCAGGAGTGATCCCCCATCGCTCTACCAAGCGTGCCAATCCTGATGCTTTGTGGCAGTTAGGCACGATCAGATCCACGGAACCATGCCCACTGCCTGTTGGCACTAGCAAACCAGCTAGTTCTTTTTGAAATAGTTCCGAATAATAGGCCGTTTTTTCGACAGGAACGGTTGGGGCAAATTTCAGGATCGTGTCCTCTACTTGGGCAAAGTCATCGACCCATTGCAATTTGTGGTAATACTTATTTGTTAATTCAAAAAAAGCATCACTGACCGTTCCCCGTTCACAATAAGCACTATTGAGCCCACACATTACATTTTTAACCTCGGGGTATTTTTTACATAAATCTAAGGTTGCGAAAACCGTTTCTCGGGGAATGTCCGCTGCAAAAAGCACTGTTTCTTTGTCTTTGACAAGTGCTCCGTTTTCTGCAACAAAACTCAGCTCGTGATCATAGCCGGGAAATTGAGCCCGCAACTGGTAATACTGATTGCCGCTGGCAACGACAAACTGACAGCCGACTGCTTTCATGCGGGCCAACACGGCCTTGAAGCGGGGAACATCATACGTATAATCCGTGCGCATAAAGGTTCCATCCATATCGACAGCTACTAACTTGATATCATAAGGGTTGGCATTCATCTACTTCTCTCCATTCTGGCTTTCTTTATTAAAGAAAGCGTTTTTCTTACATTATTATTTTAACATGTATATACAACTTCCGCATCCTTTTTCTTGCTAAAAAATCGATTGAAGGGATAGTGCCTCTCAAAAAAGAGACTACTGCTTTACACCATTCAATCGTGCCTACCTTTTCAAAAATCCTTACAATGATTGAAGATCATTCAAAGGCAGACCATCGCTGCCAAACACAAGGATTGATTGGCGGCTCCTTTGCCCGAATGAAAAGAATCACTCCAGAAACGTTTCCTTGCGCAATTTCTGCCCCACATAAATTCTATCCTGCTTTCTTTCAAATCTACTTGGTTCTTTGGTATACTGGGGATAGTTTAATTAGTGAGGGGTTTTTGTTATGAATTTTACCCGCTTTGCTCGCTTGACGCAGCGCAGGAGCAAGACGTTTATTTCCCAGAATGTATCTTCAATCCAAGTGATTGTTTTTTATTATATCGTGATGACGGTGGTCTCTTTGGGGCTTTTTTCACTTCCCTTCTTTCGGGAACCGGGCTCTCATGTCGCGTTTATCGATCTGTTCTTTATGGCGGTCAGCACGGTCAGTGTCACAGGGTTGACTACCTTCCCGATCAATGACGTATTTAACGACCGCGGGGTCATTTTATTGGAAGTCCTCTTTCAAGTTGGTGGTTTAGGGATCATGATGATCTCGACCTTTTTTGCGATCGTTTCACGGCGCAAAATCAGTTTAAAGCAGCGCCAATTGATCATGACAGATATGAACCAGCCAAAGCTTAGCGGGATCGTTCGGATGATTCGAACGACGTTTACCATCATTTTAGTTTGTCAGTTGGTAGCAGGTACGATCTTCGCTGTTTATTTTCATCTTTACGGGTATTATGACAATTGGCGTGACGCGATCTTTTATGGGTTTTATCAAGCGATCTCTGCTGTGACCAACTCAGGGTTTGATGTGACGGGCAATTCCATCTTGCCGTTTTCCCATGATTATTTCTTCCTGACGTGTATCATGATTTTGATTTTTATCGGGGGGATCGGATTTCCAGTGATCATGGACTTTCGGGAATGGGTCCTTTTTAAAATGAAAAAACAACGCCGCCGCTTGCCGTTTCGCTTTTCTTTATTCACAAAAATTGCTGTTTTGGCTTTCGTGATCCTCTTTGTCGGCGGTACATTGGCGATTTTTTTCCTTGAGAAAGATTATTTATTCAAAGATTACAGCTTTAGTGGTATGTGGATGAACAGCATGTTTTATTCCATGACAACGCGGAATGCTGGCCTGCAGATCCATGACTTAGGCAACTTCCAAACCACGACGTTGATCGTTTTCTCCTTGCTGATGTTTATTGGTTGTAGTCCCAGCTCTGTTGGTGGGGGGATTCGGACGACGACCATTGCCATCATTGGGCTGTACCTCTATGCCTTCTTGAAAAGTGAGGACAATATCAATATCTTCGGTCGCCGGATCGATCAAGATGACGTCCGTAAATCAGTGGTGGTCTTCATGCTTTCGATGGGCATGTGCTTCTTTTGTGTCTTATTCTTGACCGCCATCGAGGATATCCCTTTGATTGCCATCATTGTTGAAGTTTCCTCGGCCTTTGGAACCACAGGACTTTCTTTAGGAATCACGGGCGATTTATCAACTATTGGCAAACTCGTGATTGCTCTTTTGATGTTTATTGGCCGTGTCGGTATGCTGTACACTTTGATGTTATTCGTACCAAAAGAAACACGTGACTTAGGTTACGAGTACCCAACGGAAAAAATCATTATCGGTTAAAGCAGCAGCAAACCTGGCAGAAGGTTTGCTGTTTTGCTTTTCAAGCCTTTGATCATCGCAAGTAAAAGAGCCATTTATCAGAATGGTCTTTGCAGAAATTTAAAGAATCGCAAAAGCAATTTAACCTTTTTCTTGGTATATGGTATGATAAATTGAATTTGCACAATGAAAGCATTCGCTCTAATGGAGGGTTACATTATGGGAATACGAAGTCATCTGGCTGTTTCAGTCGGTAAGACCTCTCAATGGGTATTAAAGAACTTTTTCAAAGGCGGCTCAAGCCTGCCTGGTAAATTAGCATTAAAAGTTGATCCACATATATTAGATCATTTGGCGAAAGATTACCAAGTCGTCGTGATCACAGGCACCAACGGCAAAACATTGACGACTGCCTTGACTGTCAATATTTTGCGCCAAGAATTTGATGAAGTATTGACGAACCCCACCGGTGCCAATATGGTCCAAGGGATCGTTTCAACCTTTCTATCGGCACGCCCTAAAAAAGGCAAAAAATTTGCGGTTTTAGAAATCGATGAAGCCAGTCTCAGCAAAGTAACGAAGTACATCAAACCGGAATTGTTCGTTTTCACCAATATTTTCCGCGATCAAATGGACCGTTATGGCGAGATCTATACGACCTATAAAATGATCGTTGAAGGTGCCGCAAACTCACCGGAAGCAACGATCCTCTGCAATGGGGATTCGCCACTGTTCAATTCGGTGGCAACTGTCAATCCGCGGAAATACTATGGATTTGATCATTTGCCAGATGAAGAGCAGATGGCCCATTACAATACGGATGGCGTGTTGTGTCCTGAGTGTCATCACATTTTGCATTATAAAATGATCACCTATGCCAATCTTGGGAAATACTACTGCCCAAATTGCGGCTTCCATCGACCAGAATTGGATTATAAACTGACGGAAATGACTGCAATGGACAACACCTCTGCTGATTTTGTGATCGATGGCAATGACTATCGCATCGAAGTTGGTGGGATGTACAATGTCTACAATGCGCTGGCGGCAACTGCGGTTGCGGAATATTATGGCGTAGCACCTGCAAAAATCAAATCTGGTTTGGCCTATGACGAAAAAGTCTTTGGCCGCCAAGAAGTGATCCGCATCGGGGACAAAGAATGTACGTTAGTTTTAGTTAAAAACCCTGTTGGTTTGAACCAAGTCATCGATATGATCGGCCTGTCGCCCTATCCTTTCTCACTAGTCAGCTTGTTGAATGCCAACTACGCAGATGGGATCGACGTCAGCTGGATTTGGGATGGCGACCATGAAGCGTTTGCCGATATGGGGATTCCTCAAGTGATCGCTGGTGGTGATCGTCACAAAGATATGTCGTTGCGGTTAAAAGTTGCGGGGATCCCTGAAGAGAAAATCATTGAAACCCCTGAACTTGATGACGTCATCAAGCAAATTGCAGACTTACCAACAGAAAAAGTCTATATTTTAGCGACTTACACTGCAGTCCTGCAGCTACGCAAAAAGCTTGCGGAAAAAGGCTATATCAAAGGAGGAATGAGTCGTGACTAAGTATCAACTGAATGTTGCCCACTTGTATGGAAATCTTTTGAATACTTACGGCGACAACGGCAATCTCTTGATGTTGCGCTACGTGGCCGAAAAACTAGGCGTGACCTTCAACGCAGAAGTCGTCAGCATTCACGAGCCCTTCGATCCTGAAAAATATGATCTCGTCTTCTTCGGTGGCGGACAAGATTTTGAACAAGTGATCGTTTCACAAGATATCCAATCAAAAAAAGAAGCCCTGACCAGCTATATCGAAAATGATGGCGTGATGCTGGCAATTTGCGGCGGCTATCAATTGCTGGGTCATTACTACATCGGTGCCAACGGCGAGAAAATCAAGGGGATCGGTGCCTTGGATCATTACACCTTAAGCCAGGAAAACAACCGGTTCATCGGTGACATCGTGATCCACAATGAAGAATTCGATGAGACCTATTATGGCTTTGAAAACCATAATGGCCGTACTTTCTTAGGTAAAGGGGAAAAACCATTGGGGAAAGTCATCCAAGGACAAGGAAACAATGGCGAAGACCAAACCGAAGGCGTGGTTTACCGCAATGTGTTCGGCTCTTACTTCCACGGACCGCTTCTCGCAAGAAATGAGCATTTGGCAGAGCGCTTGATCCGCACCGCCCTTGCCAATCGTTATGGCAACGTCGAAATTTAAATACACGTACTTAGCAAACAAACCTGTTTTTCGCAGGTTTGTTTTTTTATGGGAAATTTCCCCGCAGTTGCTGCCTTTTCTCTTTGTTTGCTTCTACGTTCCTATGCCGCCGCACTTTATTGTAACCGCTATCTTTCTTTTCTATACTGAGGTTGTAGTAAAAATTGAAAGGAGATGTTAAGAAATTATGATGGAAAAAGTTCAGCGGTTTGGCGGTGCGATGTTTACCCCGGTCCTCTTGTTTTCATTTTCGGGGATCATGGTCGCGCTGTGTATTATCTTTAAAAATCCGATGCTTGTGGGGAGCATCGCCACTGAAGGCTCTACTTGGTTCAACATTTGGACGATCATTGAAAACGGTTCATGGACGGTCTTCAACCAAATGGAATTACTATTTGTTATTGGATTACCGATCGGTCTCGCAAAAAAAGCCAATGCGCGAGCGGCAATGGAAGCCTTTGTCGTCTATATTACTTGTAATTATTTTATTTCTGGCATGATCGAGTACTTTGGTCACTTCTTCGGTGTCAACTTTGCAGCTGATCCCGGCGGTGAGAGTGGCTTGAAAATGATCGCCGGCATTAAAACATTAGATACTGGTATTATCGGAGCAATTTTTATTTCGGCGATCGTCGTCTATCTTCACAACAAGTTTTTCGATACGAAGCTGCCTGATTTTCTCGGAATCTTCCAAGGCTCTTCCTTTGTCGTGATCCTTGGATTCTTTTTGATGTTGCCAGTCGCTTTCTTGATTGCATTGATTTGGCCGAAAGTCCAAGCTGGCATTGGGTCCATGCAAGGGTTTCTAGCAAGTGCTGGGGTCTTTGGGGTCTGGCTCTATACTTTCTTAGAGCGAATATTGATCCCCACAGGTCTCCATCATTTCGTGTATACCCCCTTTGTTTTTGGTCCTGCTGTCGTCGAAGAAGGAATCTCCAAATACTGGATGGCACATTTACAAGAATTTGCCCAATCCACCAGACCATTGAAAGAGCTTTTCCCTGAAGGGGGCTTTGCTTTACATGGCAATTCTAAGATCTTTGCTGCACCGGGGATCGCTGCTGCTTTTTATTTCACAGCCAAGCCTGAGAATAAAAAGAAAGTCTTAGCGATTTTGATCCCTGCCACTTTAACTGCCGTTTTAGCTGGTATCACTGAGCCATTGGAATTCACCTTCCTCTTTATCTCACCACCCCTCTTTGCGGTGCACGCTGTTTTAGCAGCGACCATGGCGGCAACGATGTTTGCCTTCGGGGTCGTTGGAGATATGGGGGGCGGCTTGATCGATCTGTTAGCGAAGGTCTGGATTCCGCTATTTCAAAATCATCGCAGTATGATCTTCACGCAGTTGGTGATTGGGTTAGCCTTTACTGCGCTTTATTTCCTTGTTTTCCGCTTCTTGATCCTCAAATTTAAGTTGGCCACACCAGGACGGGAAGAAAACAATAGCGAAGTCAAACTATACACCAAAAAAGATTACAAAGAAAAACAAGCCAACACTGGAACTCCAGTGTTGGCCGGTGCCAATCGCTACACCGAACAAGCCGCAGTCTACTTAGAAGGGTTTGGCGGTCGCGACAATATCGATAAAGTCACTAATTGTGCCACTCGCCTAAGAATCACCGTCAAAGATCAAGACCAAGTGCTGCCAGATGACATCTTTAAAGGCGCTGGTGCCCATGGTGTCGTTCGCAACGGCAACGCCTTCCAAGTGATCGTTGGCCTGGATGTGCCACAAGTGAGAGAACAATTCGAAAAATTATTAGCTGTATCAGACTAAGGAGGAAACAAAAATGAAAAAATTTTCAATCGTGATCGCTGGAGGCGGCAGTACCTTTACCCCTGGAATCGTCTTGATGCTTTTAGAACACTTGGATCGTTTCCCGATTCGCCAAATCAAGTTTTACGACAATTTGGAAGAACGACAAGAAAAAGTGGCACAAGCTTGCGAGATTTTATTGAAAGAACGCGCACCCGAAATCAGCTTTTTAGCAACCACTGATCCCGAAACCGCGTTTCAGGATGTCGATTTTGTGATGGCGCATATCCGAGTTGGCTTGTATGCGATGCGCGAAAAGGATGAAAAAATCCCTTTGAAATATGGTGTGGTCGGCCAAGAAACTTGTGGTCCTGGCGGGATCGCTTATGGGATGCGTTCTATCGGCGGTGTATTGGAGTTAGTCGATTATATGGAAAAATATTCCCCTGATGCGTGGATGTTGAATTATTCCAATCCTGCAGCGATCGTCGCAGAAGCGACTCGTAAATTGCGCCCTGATGCTAAGATCATTAATATTTGTGATATGCCAGTGGGAATCGAAGAACGGATGGCGCAAGCGATCGGTTTAGCTTCTCGCAAAGAATTGGTCGTTCGCTATTATGGCTTGAATCACTTTGGCTGGTGGACAGATATACGAGACAAAGCTGGCAATGACTTGCTGCCGCAGATCCAAGCGCATGTAGCAAAATACGGCTATTCATTGCCAGAAGAAATCGAAGCGAGCCAACATGCTGATGCCAGCTGGATGCACACCTTTGCCAAAGCAAAAGAAGTGTACGAGGTTGATCCATCCACTTTGCCAAATACCTACTTGAAGTATTACTTTTTCCCTCAAGATGAAGTGGCGCACACCAACCCATCTTTTACACGGGCAAATGAAGTCATGGCTGGCCGCGAAAAACACGTCTTTGGTGAATGCCAACGCATCGTAGAAAACCAGACAGCGACTGACACCACGCTTGAAGTGGATGAACACGCCAGCTACATTGTTGACCTTGCACGAGCGATTGCTTATAACACGCAAGAACGAATGCTGTTGATCGTGCCTAACGAAGGAGCGATCGTCAACTTTGATGAACAGGCAATGGTGGAAGTGCCTTGTATCGTCGGCAGTAACGGGGCAGAACCAATCACACAAGGCAAGATCCCTCGCTTCCAAAAAGGATTGATGGAACAACAAGTCGCCGTAGAAAAATTAGTCGTGGAAGCTTGGGCAGAGGGTTCTTACCAGAAGCTGTGGCAAGCACTGATTCTTTCAAAAGTGGTCCCAAATGCCCGTGTAGCCAAAGAATTACTCGATGAATTGATCGAAGCAAATCAAGCCTTTTGGCCAGAATTACACTAGCCAGCGTTCTTCGCCTCCCCTCCTGGCTTTTCAGCTATACTTAATCAATAAGGAGGGGTTTTTGTGAAATTACAGTATTTGATTCAAAAGCACCAAGCAGAGTTAAGTGAACTTGATCGTGGCATTCTGAACTATATTCTTTCCCACGGCGATACCGTTCTATCTATGGGGATCGTCGAGCTATCCGAGCAGGTTCACGTCTCAAAGTCATCTATTTTACGGTTGACGAAAAAACTTAGTTTTTCTGGCTATTCCGAGTTCAAATATTTTCTACGGCATCAGCAAGAACAGGCAACAACGATTTCGCAGCAAAAAACGATTTTTGAAAAGCAACAAGAGGATATTTTCGCCACCCTAAACTATGTAAAAACGGTAGACTTAGCTGCCCTCAACCGCTTGTTTGACCGCAGCAAAACCATCTACTGCTACCCAACTGGGTTTTCCCAAAAGAAAGCACTGGAGGAGTTTTCCAAAATGATGCTTTCTATGGAAAAACGAGTGATCGTATTGCCGAACAAAACGGAATTTGATATGGTCATGCCGATGATCACTGCCGAAGATTGTGTGATCATCGCCTCACTCAGCGGCGAAACAGAAAACGTCAAAGAGAATCTGACGACTTTTGCGATTCGTCAGATTCCCGTTTTGACATTGAGTGCGCCAGGAGATAATTATTTTGCTCGCCATTCAACGTTTCACCTGACCTATTATTGCGATTTTTTTCAAATCGGTCGCAAGAAAATCCCTAGCCAGTCTTTGATTGGACTGAGCTGCTTGATTGATTATTTGATCCGTTCCTATGGACTATTCACTTTACAGGAGGGCAACCATGTCTAAACGAAAATGGGCGTTTCCATTGATTTTACTGAGTTATTGGCTTTTGATCGCCGGTGCTTACTATCTTTATCTTTCCTTGACTGCCTTCAACCATGGGATGACCTTTGCCCAGTACCTTAGCTCGCAACCGTTAGCCGCTTTAGGGGTCTTGTTAAGTAGTCTCCTTTTGCTGCAAGGGGCTTGCCTGTACTTTATTCAACGGTTTTCCATGAGTAAAAAAGGCCTTTTGGGACAGTATTTATTTCTGATCTTCTTTCAACAGTTGCTGACAGCGAATGTCATCGGCGCAGGACTCGTCTTTTTTACAAGAAGAAGTCTTTCGAGTCAGGAGGAAACCGCAACGTGGGGCGAAAAGAGTTTTACCTATGGGGCATTAGCATTCATTCTTTTATTGAGTTTATTCTTTTTCCTCCTTGTTCGTTCAGCGATTTAACTTCCCCAAAAAGAAAAGCAGTGCCGGTTGGCGCTGCTTTTTTGCTGTCGTTTCTGCTAGTTTGGCTCTGTTTTTGAAGAGAAAACCACTTTGATTCCAAAGTGATCGCTGACGATTGGAGTACGCGTTCCGTCAAAAACGACTTCATATTCCGTTGCTTGCAGGTCTTTTGATGCAAAAACATAATCGATCCGCAACGCTTCTCGATTGTCTTGCCAGCCATCAATGGCTTTAACGACGGAGGCTTCCCCGGTCGTTAAAGCAGCCGTTAAAAAGCTGTCTTGCAGCTGTAAGGAGCTGTCAAGGACGAGTTGATGACCAGAACTGGCCGCATCGTTGTTGAAATCTCCTAGAATCAATAAGGTATCTGCCCGTTCTGCTAAAAATGCTTCTGTCTGTTGCCACTCGTAGGCAAATTTACCGTCTTGCCACCAAGAAAAATGACAGCTAACGACTTGTACAATCTGTCCATCGACTTCAGTCACGCCGCTCAGGTTTTTGCGCGTGGTATGATCCCAGACATCCGTGGCTTGTGAAGCAAGATATTCTTTGGCAATGATGGGCTGTTTGGACAATAAGGCATTGCCTTCGTGGTAAATGTCATAGCCTACGTGACTGTAGGTCCATGACCAATAGTAGTCACAGTCTAACAGTTGCAGTTCTTCCACTAGGCGTAAAGCAAAATTGTCCTCCTTGATTTCCACCAGCGTATCTGTGGGGCAATAAAGCCCATCAGGAACGATGGTTTGAGCAGCGATCGTTTGGTTGACTTCTTGCAAGGCGATGATGTCATAGTCGCCTGTTGCAATCTCTTTTGCGATCATTTTGCATTTTTCTAGCTGATTTTCTTCTAACCAGCTATGGGTGTTCAATGTTAATACCTTCATGAATAAGGCTCCTTCTCTCGGTTTGCTTGTACGATTCCTTTTAAAAATAAAAGAGAGCGGGTCAACAAAAGAGTCGACCCGCTTGTCATTTTATTATAGTTTTACGATTCCAACAACTGCGGCTGCTTGTTGCTTGCCGATTTGGGTCAATTCAAAGGAATCGATTTGATCGCTGTTGGTCAACACTACAACGATGGTGGTGTCTTTGCCAGCAGCACTTACTGCAGCTAGATCCATCTCCGCTAACTTGTCACCGACCGCCACTTGTTGACCTTCAGTGACAGCTACCGTAAAGGGGGCACCGTTTAAGTCAACGGTATCTAACCCCATGTGAACCAATACTTCGATGCCTTCATCAGAAAGCAAGCCGATCGCATGTTTCGTTGGGAAGATGTTGGTGACTTTCCCGCTGATTGGTGCGACAACTGTCGTCTGCTCTGGACGTATACCATAACCGTCACCCATCATTTTTTCCGCAAACACTTGGTCTTTGACAGAGGTGATCGGCATCACTTCTCCAGTGGCAACAGCAGCTAGTTCAGCTGTCACGCCTTGGCTTTGATGTGTAGTGGTTTCAGCTGGTGCTTGACTAGCAGTCGGTTCGGGAATCGTGACACCAGAATCTAAGATATCTTGAATGTCTGATTTTAAGACATCTGCTTTCGGTCCATAGACTGCTTGCACGCCATTGTCTTTTACGATCAAGCCTAACGCCCCTGCGGCTTTCCACGCTTTTTCATCGCCGACCGCTTCTCGATTTTTCACAGAGACCCGTAAACGAGTCATACATGCATCAACGTCGGCGATATTTTCACGTCCCCCTAATAAATGAATGATTTTCACGACTTGCGAATCTGGGTTCAAATTGCCATCCGCCGAAGCAGTTGCTGGCGCATCGCTGGCCCCTTCTGTTTCATAGTTGCCGTTTCTACCTGGTGTTGCAAAGTTGAATTTTTTGATCAAGAAGTTTGCCAAGAAATACATCCCGACACCAAAGACGATGGTCACTAACACAAAGTTGATCAAATCTTGTCCTAAGCCGGCATTGATCGCCATTGGGGTACGGGTCAACAACTCGATATTCCCAAAAGAATGGACCCGTAAGTTGACGATATCCGCCATCGCAAATGCCGCCCCTTGTACGACTGCATAAACGATGTAAAGCGGTACGGCAGCAAACATAAACATGAACTCCAACGGTTCCGTTACCCCTGTCAAGAAGACAGCGATGGCAGCTGATAAATACATAGAGGTATATTTGTGCCGTTTGTCCGCATCGACATTGCGGTACATGGCATAAGACAAGCCCATCAAGATCCCAGATGAACCAATCATTTGTCCAACTTTAAAGCGGGCAGGAACAAAGTTTTCCAATAAAAATTGATATTGTGACGTATCGCCAGCATTGCGCATATTCACTAGATCTGTTGCCCAGGCAAGCCATAATGGGTCTTGTCCAAAGACTTGGGTGCCGGCTTGTGCCCCAGAAAGAATTGTGTAGGTTCCACCTAATTCGGTGTAATTGATCGGGATCGTCAACATATGATGCAGCCCGAATGGTAAGAGCAGCCGCTCCAAGGTTCCAAACAAGAAAGGTGCTAAAACGGGCGCACTTTCTTGTGATTGCGCGATCCATAAACCGAAGTTGTTGATGCCGGCTTGAATGTAAGGCCAAACGATTGATAACACTAATGCGACGACTACTGAACGGGCAATCACCACGAAAGGAACGAAGCGTTTGCCGTTAAAGAAGGAAAGCGCATCCGGTAATTTGCGGAAATTATAGTATTTGTTGTAAGCTGTTGCCCCCACAAAACCGGCGATGATCCCGACAAAGACGCCCATGTTCAAAGCAGGTGCTTCTAATACACTAGTAAAGAAACCGTCGATCATGATCTTTGTCCCAAACAACGTATGGGTAAAGGCGCCTTCTTCGGTTAACATCGCGCTCGTCACGCCAAAGATCGAACCAGTGATCCGGTTGATCAAAATAAAGGCGATCCCGGCAGCAAATGCCCCACCAGCTCGCTCTTTAGCCCAACTACCACCAATAGCTAATGCAAATAATAAATGCAGGTTACCAATAATTGCCCAACCAATGTTTTCAATGACGCCTCCTGTGGTGATCAAGAATGCCCAGTCGGCATTGATCATTGGGATCGTTTTCCCAATACTGATCATCAAACCAGCGGCTGGCATAACAGCGACAACCACCATTAGCGCTTTTCCGAATTTTTGCCAAAATTCGAAGCTCAATAATTTTTTCATCTTCCTTCTTCCTTCCCTGAATCGATTTACGCAATCGGTTTCTTAATAATTTCATTCTAACGGAGAAAAAAGATTTTGTAAACCCAGAAATATCAAAAGGGATTCTATTCGCTTTTCCACCTTTATATAACTGAATCTTTCTTTCTCGATGTTTCCTAATAGGAAATTCTTTAAACGCAACAACTTTCACTTGACGATGCAATCGTTTGCGCTTATGATAGAGATATCAAAAAGATTCTGGAGGGACTTTCATGAAAAAAATCCAACGATTGTTCGAGATCGATCCATGGAAAATCGCGACATCTACCTTAGATAAAGAAAATCGTCGACTGCAAGAGTCGCTAACAAGCATCGGGAATGGCTACATGGGAATGCGCGGCAACTTTGAAGAACAATACAGCGGCGATCATCACTTAGGTACCTATATCGCAGGTGTCTGGTACCCAGACAAAACCCGTGTTGGCTGGTGGAAAAACGGCTATCCTGACTATTTTGGCAAAGTGATCAATGCGGTCAACTTTATTGCAATGGACCTATTTGTCAATGACCAATTAGTCGACTTAGCAAAAATCAGCCCAAGTGATTTCCGTTTAGAACTAGACATGGAAACCGGGATTTTACGCCGCAACTTTACTGTCACTTTGGCAGGTGCAACGGTTAAATTCTCTTTTGAACGCTTCTTGAGCATCGTAAAACGTGAACTTGCCCTCATTAAGATGGATGCTGAGATCATTGAAGGCGACGCTGAGATTAAAGTCGTTTCTAAACTAGATAACAACGTCCATAACGAAGACAGCAACTACGACGAACGTTTCTGGGAAGAATTAGATCATGGCCAAACCGAAACCTTCCATTACTTGACCACTCGGACTGTAGAAAATAATTTTGACATTGAACGCTTCACTGTCACTTCTGCTATGCGTCATAGCCAAACACCGACTGATTCCGTGAAAAGCGAACTTTGCGTCGCTGATACCTTTGCCTTTTCTGGGGCAGCCGGTGACACCTTCTCATTGATCAAAGAAGTCTTGATCATTACGAGTCGTGATGTTCCCGCTCATGATCATCCAGCAAAAGTCACCGAATTAGGCACTTTATACAAAGCAGATTATGATGCGTTGCGTGCAGAACAAGTCGCTGCTTGGAAAGCCCGCTGGGATTTAGCCGATGTGATCATTGAAGGCGATGCTGCGGCGCAACAGGGGATTCGTTTCAACCTGTTCCAATTGTTTTCAACCTATTATGGCGAAGACGAGCGCTTGAACATTGGACCGAAAGGCTTTACTGGTGAAAAATATGGCGGTGCGACTTACTGGGATACCGAAGCCTATGCAGTTCCATTGTATTTGGCATTAGCAAAACCAGAAGTGACCCGCAACTTGTTGAAATACCGTCACAACCAATTGCCGCAAGCCCATATCAATGCGCAAAAACAAGGCTTAGCAGGTGCCCTTTACCCAATGGTGACCTTCATTGGGATCGAATGCCACAATGAGTGGGAGATCACTTTCGAAGAAATCCACCGAAACGGTGCCATCGCTTATGCCATTTACAACTATACGAATTATACTGGCGATACAAGTTACCTGAAAAAAGAAGGATTAGAAGTGTTAAGCGCGATTTCACGTTTCTGGGCAGATCGTGTCCACTATTCAAAACGTCAGCAAAAATACATGATCCATGGCGTCACTGGACCAAACGAATACGAAAACAATATCAATAACAACTGGTACACCAACAAAATGGCTACTTGGGTCTTAGCTTATACCTTAGCCAGCTATGAAGCCTTCAAAGACGAAGCGACTATCACGATCTCAGACGAAGAACAAGCCAAATGGCAAGACATCATCGACAATATGTACTTCCCAGAAGACCAAGAGCTTGGAGTCTTCGTCCAGCATGATACCTTCTTAGACAAAGACTTGATGCCCGTTTCCGATCTTGATCCAAAACATTTGCCATTGAACCAAAATTGGTCGTGGGATCATATCTTGCGCTCTTGCTTTATCAAGCAAGCCGATGTTTTGCAAGGGATCTACTTCTTTGGCGATCAATTCAGCAAAGAAGAAAAACAACGGAACTTTGATTTCTATGAGCCGATGACAGTGCATGAATCTTCCCTTTCCCCAAGTATCCATGCGATTTTAGCAGCGGAATTAGGCATGGAAGAAAAAGCGTTGGAAATGTATGAGCGGACTGCTCGTCTTGATTTGGACAATTACAACAATGATACCGATGATGGCTTGCACATCACTTCTATGACCGGCAGCTGGTTAGCGATCGTTCAAGGCTTTGCTCAAATGAAAACCGATCACGACCACTTAGGTTTTGCCCCATTCTTACCTAAAACGTGGAGCCGCTATGCCTTCCACATCAACTATCGTGGACGTCTGCTCTTTGTTTCCGTCAATGAGTCAACGGTGACTTTGAAAAAAATCAGCGGTGAGGCATTGCCAATCAAGGTGTATGGCAAAGACTATGTTTTAGAAGACGAAATCAGTACAGCGATCAACTAAACAAGCCTTCTGAAAGAAGAAATGTCTGCATTTCTTCTTTCTTTTGATTGGCTCTACCCTTGTGCCGACACTTTGTGATACTATAAGCTAAAAAAGGAGGGAAATCAGTGAGCATTACGGTCAAAGATGTCGCCAAAAAGGCTGGCGTCGCTACATCCACGGTTTCTCGTGTCGTAAACGATCATCCCAGCATTTCTGAAGATACCAAGAAGAAAGTGCGCAAAGTAATGGCAGAAATGGGCTATGTCCCCAATCTTGCAGCTCGAAATCTCGGCAAACAGATATCCAGTGCCATCGGCGTGATCTTGCCGCCTCTTGATTCGAAAGAACGACTAGGAAACCCCTTTTATTTAGAAACGATCGAAGCCATCAATGAAGAGGCCCGCCATCATCAAATGACGGTTGCCGTTGCCTCCGCCCGTGACTTTGCTACATTACTAAAAAACGTGGAACGGATGCACCTGCAAAAACAAGTAGATGGCTTTATCTTGGTCTATTCCGATGAAAAAGACCCCATCATCGACTATCTGGTCGAAAAAGAAGTCCCTTTTACCTTGATTGGTCAACCATACAGCAATGAAGACAAAATCGTTTTTGTCGATAATGACAACCAGTTGTTAGGCAAGCAAGCAACCGAGCATCTGATCGCCCAAGGGCATACGAAGATTTTATTTGCTACTAATACGACCCATGAAAATCTGTATTTCGAACGTTTTTTCGGCTACCAAAAAGCCATGATGCTGGCAAATCTCCCCTTTTATCCAGCATTGACCTTTGAAAAAGCGGAAGATTACGTCACGTTTGAAGAAACGATCAAAGAATCCCAAGCAACTGCCATCGTCGTGATCGATGATCTGTTCGCTGTGCGGATCATTCAATTAGCGACGATGTATGGCTACAAAGTCCCGGATGACTTATCCATCATCAGTTTCAATAATTCGATCTTTGCTACTTTGACACACCCGTATTTGACTAGTATCGATATCAACGTGTTGTCCTTAGGAAAAATCGCTACCGAACGGCTGATGGCGCAATTGAATCATGAAGATTCAAACGGCGTACAGCTGGTCGTACCACATAAGCTGATCAAACGAGAAACGGTCTTGAACCGCAATCAGTTGAACTGATCCACTGTGTTTGGTCCACTTCCCCCACACGCAAAAGCACCCGCTGTCCCTAAGGATAGCGGGTGCTTTTCATATTTTTATTTATACTCTTTGCTTTCCAGGCGGAACAATGGACTCATTGGTGTATTTTCGTGAATGCGGCGAACGGCTTCCCCCATCAATTCAGCACAAGAAATGTAGTGCAGTTTTTCTGGATGGCGTTCTTCGCTGGTCCAACAAGAATCGGTGACACAAATCCTTTCAATCGCTGATTGATCCAAAATTTCTTTAGCTGGCGGCGAAAGTAAGGCATGAGACACACAAGCATACACTTCGCTGGCACCAGCTTCCTTCAACAAGTCTGCCGCTTTTGCCAATGTATGGCCGGTATTTAAAATGTCATCAACTAAAATACATTTTTTCCCAACGACATCACCAATCACATAGCCGCCATCGGCTTCATCTTGATCGACGATCGCGATCGCTGTATCTAAGTATTCTGCCAAACTACGGGTCCGTTGGACACCGCTGTTTTTTGGTGAAACAACGACATAGTCGTCACCAGTCATTTTTTGTTCGCGATAATAATGAGCAAACAATGGGATCGTAAAGAGATTATCCACTGGGATGTCGAAAAATCCTTGAACTTGGACGGCATGCAGATCAAGCGTCAAGATCCGAGAAGCCCCTGCTTCCACCAGCATATTGGCAATCAATTTTGCAGTAATCGGCTCATGCGGGTTGGCGGTTCGGTCTTGCCGCGCATATGCGTAATAAGGCAAAACGACATTGATGGTCTTCGCACTAGCCCGTTTCATCGCATCGATCATGATAAGCAACTCTAAATAATGATCATTGACGGGTTCATTCGTCGATTGAATGATATAAATATGGTCGCCCCGCACACTTTCTTCAATATTGATGGCAATCTCTCCATCACTAAACTGTGTCACTTTTGACTTCCCTAGTTCTGTACCGAAAACTTTCGCAATGTTTTCTGCTAATGGTAAATTTCCATTTAAACTAAAAATTTTCAACGAACTATCTTTATAACTTTCGCCCATGATTGCCTCCAATGAATGTGGTTGTTTTCTTCTATTCTAGCACAAAGTGACTGTTTTTTTAACCGTCTCGTTCAAGGAAGTGTGACGGTACCGTTTACCCAACTGGCGGGAATTACTTTTTTGTAGTTACCCCAGTTGTCATGAACTTTAAAATAGCGTTCTCCGCTGGCGGTTTCGGCGTAGGCGTAAGCCACGACCCAATGATTGCCATATGTGCTGCCTAAAGGCTTCAAAATACCGATGATCACCGGTTTGCCTTCGTCGATTCGTTTGCACGCTCGATGCCAACCGCCAACAACGGTCGCACGTCCGCGGTAAGGCAATTGGAATTGATCGAAAAACCGAGTCAAACCATGACTGACTTGCCAAGCGATCGTCGGCAACCCATGAGGCTGAATCAGCACACGCAGCATTTCCGTCACTACTGTCAGATCCCGCTGTTTTTTTCGGCGAAACGCTTTCGGGATGATCGTTTCATCGATGTAATCTTGATAGTAGGCCAAAAAGACGGCTGCCGCATAGGTGCCGCATAAATACCCTGAAGGAGTGACCCACTGCTTATACGGACGAAACCGCTCTTCGGCGATCCCTTTCCACTCTACTTGTTCCATCTCGTTCACCTGCCTTTTTTCTTATTATACCTTAGATTCTCCTCCTACTTGGATCAAAACCCTTTTTCGTCTAGAAAACTTTTCTTTGCGTCCTTACAGATTTTGTTTCATAATAGTAGAAAGCGAGAGGAGCGAAAGACATGACAACCTTGTTAAAAGATGATTTTTATGACTATGTAAATGGCGAGTGGCTGGAGACCGCTGTTATTCCAGCAGATAAACCCGCTACGGGTGGATTCCAAGATCTCGTTGACGGAATCGATTCCTTAATGATCGCAGAATTTGAAAATATGGCACACGATCCCCATGCTACGCCAAAAGGCCGCATGAAGGATGCTGTGGCTTTTTACCGCTTAGCCAGCGATTTTGCCCAACGAGAGGCAGCTGGCGCTACTGAAGCAAATGCACTATTAGCAAAAATCGAAGCGTTGCGTTCTTATGAGGAATTGAATCAGCAACTGGCAAGTTTCGTTTTAGATGGCATTGCCTTGCCTTTCCAACTGGATGTCGATGCAGACATGAAAAATGCGCAAATGAATACTTTGTCGGTCTATCCGCCTGCTACTATTTTGCCGGATAAAACCTATTACACAGATAATCCCCAAGCAGGCGAAATGCTGCAAGTCTACTTTGAGATGGCCGTCAACGTTTTAGTTGCTTACGGAAAAGACCAAGCAGAAGCGGAATCGTTGGTAGAGCAAGCGATCGCATTTGATAAATTGATCGCCCCTCACGTCCGTAGTGCGGAAGAAAGTGCGGATTATAGTAAAAACTACAATCCTCGCTCCTTGGAGGAATTTGCAAAGCAAGCTAGCAAGATCGATTTTACACAACTCTTGACAGCCCTTTTACCAGGTACACCAGAAGATCTGATCGTAACGGAACCCGCTTACTTTGAAGCCTTTGACATTATTGTTTCTGATAGCCATTTTGAACTCTTGAAAGGCTGGATGATCGTCAACCAAAGCTTGCGCTATACTAGCTATCTGAGTGAAGAATTGCGTCAGTTAGGCGGAACCTACAGTCGCTACTTATCAGGGATCGATGAAGCGGCTCCCCAACAAAAAGCGGCTTATTACTTAACGATGGGTCATTTTAGTCAAGTGATCGGTGATTATTATGGACGCAAGTACTTTGGGGAAATGGCGAAAAAAGACGTAAAACACATGGTGGAAACAATGATTGCTGTCTACCAAGATCGTTTGCGCAACAACACGTGGTTAAGTGAAGAAACCCGCCAAAAAGCGATCATCAAATTGAATCGTTTAGGCATCCATGTCGGGTACCCTGATCAAGTTCCTGCTATTTATGATCAATTGCATACCGATGAAGAGAAAAGTCTGCTGGCAAATGCCCTTCATTTCAATCGTTTGTTCCGAGAAGATACCTTCAAAAAATGGCAGCA
>OAVP01000426.1_pt1 | contig 24893 bp, 47 predicted proteins | sample 1495311 | NCBI WGS metagenome assembly OAVP01 (sample SAMEA2580102, study PRJEB22360) | human gut metagenome | biome: human gut; feature: human-associated habitat; material: faeces | place: Denmark | collected 2008/2010
ATTCAATACAATTATATTTACAATTGGTAGATATTTCCCATGATCTTCCAAAAATTCATCATAAACTATTGTTATGTTTAACTTTTCAACAATTTCTAAAATCTGAGCATCCAAACAAACACCCTCTTATATTTTTCCGTCCAAGTATGCTTTTGCAATCCTCTCTAAAACTTGACGGTCATTTTCCGAAACTTCTTTACCGTTATAACTCATAACAGATTTCAAAGCTTCTTCTATGGTCATTTCTTTTTGTTTTTCGGACATTCCCATGTGTGGGTTGTCTGTCCTTCCTAAAAGGTAATCTGTCGATACGTGAAAGTAGTTTGCAATAAGCTCTAAAGTCTCAGCTTTTGGACTACTCGTTCTCCACTGATAGATAGCATTTTTAGATAATCCATTATCTTCTGCAACTCGATTTAAACTTTTACCCTGTTTTTTTGCAAGTTCTGAAACCCTTTCAAATAAACTCATTTTCAACCATCCTTCTTGCAAATGAGTTATTTTTCCCAAAGTATAATAAAAAACACTTTACAATTATAAAGTTATGGGATAATATTAGCTCATAAGCAAATTAAATACGCTAATAAATACAGAAAGACACTTATATTTATTAAAAACAATCGAGGTCGGGAAACTAAGAATGTTTAATATATAGGTATTATTCCGTCTGTTTATTAACCATAAATCAATATTATAAAACTTTGGGATGGATGTCAACTATTTTAGCGTATTTTGTTCGCTTTATTAAAAAAGGGAGGTGTGGGTATGTCTAAAGATTTCATCGTTAAAGTTAGGGTTGAGTTAGCACGGTACGATAAAACACAAAATTGGCTTGCTGAGACAATTGGAATTTCGAAAACATATATGTCTGACATTATGAATGGTCGACGTAAACCGGATAAACAAATAAAACCAATCGAAACAGCTCTAGAACAACTTAAGAATTCACATTAGAAAGGAATGTAAATATGAAAAAACCAACTATTCCGGAATTAATCAAAATGGCTACGGATAAGACTTCGATTTCTGAATGGGATAGGCGTGAGGATTTAATGATTCGTTTCAATGGGTTATCTCGTACTACTTTAAATACGTATCAAAAAGAGATGGAGAGTATTCCTGAATTCAAAGAAGGAGTTTTAAAACCAACCCATAGCGTAACTTGGATTCACCTTGGAACATTCCTTTGGTATTTGAAATGGAAAGAAGCTAACCGTTATAGATCAAAAAAGTTGAAACCTTCAGAGGTAGCATAAAGAGGAGGAAGCAAAATGAGCACACCGCAAATTTTCAATTTCGAAAAAAACGAAGTTCGAGCATTTTTAGTGAATGATGAGCCGTATTTTGTTGGTAAAGACGTTGCAAGTGTTTTGGGTTATTCAAATACGCCAAAAGCAATTAGAGATCATGTAGATGAGGAAGATAAAACGCAGAACGAATCGTTCACCGTTAATGGAACAGCATTAATGCTAATAAATGAATCGGGGCTATACAGCTTAATACTTAAATCCAAGCTACCAAATGCAAGAAAGTTCAAACGTTGGGTAACGAGTGAAGTCCTTCCAACAATCAGAAAAACAGGTAGCTATACAAACGTCCCTCAAAGTTTCGCTCAAGCATTGCGACTAGCGGCTGACCTAGAAGAAAAGAATCAACTACTCGAACAGCAGATTGCTGAATATGAACCGAAAATCAGTTACCTAGATATGATCCTTTCATCAACTGATACAGTAGCAACGTCTCAAATCGCAGCTGATTATGGAATGTCGGCAATCGCACTGAATAAACTGCTTAATGAGTTAGGTGTTCAACATAAAGTCAGTGGTCAATGGATTCTGTATCGCAAACATATGAACCAAGGATACACAAAATCGCACACAAGCGAAATTCCCAAAGCTGATGGCGGTGTAAAAGTTGTAATGAATACTAAATGGACGCAAAAAGGTCGTGTCTTCATTTACAACTTATTAACTGCAGAGGGTTACTATCCTCAAATGGATCTGTTGGATTAAAAATAACCCCACACGGAAGGAGGGGCTAGGGTGAATCATTTTATCGCTTTAATGTTTTCGGTTGCTCTTCCAGGAATCGGAGTAATAACATTTTTAGTTTTGAACCTTATCTCGGACCTTATCGGTGAATTCTTTAGGAAGTATAAAACTAAAAAGAGCGATAAAAGCCAAAAATGAAGTGGCAACACTAAACTGTTCCGATGTTAAGCAAATAATCATCGGGATTACCAAACTTGCTGAAGTTGATAGCTTGATTAAAACAAAGAGAATATTGTCTGATCTCTTTTCTTCATATTCTGAAATTGTAAGCAAAACTTGAACACCACTAATTAATGCCACAGAAATGATGAAGACAACTGAAAAAATTTTAAAAAATAAAAAATAGTCTATCGAGTTTAAATTAGCCAATATACTCTCATCTAGAATATATCCATTTAAATATTTCATAAGTTTAAAAAGTAAATCTAGACTGAATAATGTAACTGCTACAGTCGAGAAAACAAAAAAAGAATAAGAAAACACCTTGCTAAATTTCATTTCAGCACCACCAGTTTTTAACAATTATATCAAAGGAGGAACCGCATGAAAATCACTATCTCAATAGAAACAAACGGATCGACAATGCAGCATACCGTCTCAACAAAAAAAGAAGCCCTTGCTTTGATCGATCGTTACTTAAAGGAGGAGTCAGCATGAAGAAAATCTACTGGATCAGACGCACAACATTTATTCTTGTCATCTTCGCATTGGGAGCATTGATTTCATCAGAACCACCAACGTGGCTAGTCATCGGATTCCCTTGTGTCGCAATGTTACTGCTAATGATCTATGACGATGCAGTATTTGAATTACGATCAAGGACGGTGAAGAAATGACTAGAGTGGAAGTGCTTGATCTATACTATCGCACACTAGACTGGAAAGAAATTTACTATGAAGTGCAAGCGAAAATGGACGTAAAAAAAGACTCCGGCCGGCAAGCATAGAGTCTTAACAAAAATTCATCTAAGGAGATTATACCATGAGAATAGCAATCGACACAATCGGGCGTATTCATCTAATTGACGGATACAAACCTTATGGATCAATCGTTTTCGATATTGATAAGAAGAACGATCGAGTAGGTGTTTATCAAGACAGCGACAACGAGGTTATCCGTACACAATTTGAAACTATTGAAGAATCAGCGGAGTTCGATCGAGAAGAACTGATTCAGGGGTTAGAGCAAGTAATCGAGAAATTGAAGGAGGTTTTATAAATGAGCGGCAAAAATGTATTTCAGCGCCTGTCAGAAGTCAGAAAGACTATCTCCTATTTGAAGAAAGAGAAGTCGGGTAGTCAGTTTCAGTATGTTGGCTCAAGTGATGTGTTAGGAGCTTTACACAACGCAATAAACGATGCAGGGCTCATCTTAATTCCTTCAATTACGAATCATAAACTAAACGAAAGAGTTGAAATCGTTGAGGCTAAGGGCGGGCAAAAAGAAAGGGTTACTTACCTCACTGAATTAGAAATGAATATGCGATGGCAGAACATCGATGATAAAGAAGATTTTGTCGATAGCGCTTGGTACGCACAAGGTGTTGATATAGCTGGGGAAAAAGGAGTAGGTAAAGCCTTAACCTACGGCGAGAAATACTTCTTGCTGAAATTTTTCAATATTGCCACTGACAAAGACGATCCGGATTCGTTCCAAAAGAAACAGGAGTCTAAACAACCACCAAAACTAATTGATGGCAAACAGCTAGCTAAACTGAATGACGAAGCTAGAAGAGTAGCGGAACTAGCTGGCGCTGAACTATCAATAATCCAAAACAAGTTAGCAGAAACGGCTAATATTCCTGCATTGGACCAATTGCCAGCTAATCTATACAACAGTGCGATGGCTAAATTAATCAAATGGAAACAAGGTTACGAGAAGAACGCACAAGAAAGCAAGGCTGCGGAACAAAAGCAAAATGATATCAACTGGGGGAATGCACAGTGACAAACGATTTAACTACTCAAATTGAATTCAATGTAGATTTCAAACCAAGCGAAATCACAATTAACAACGAAGCTGAACTGAAAAAGCTAGTTGATGCAACTGTCAAGCACTATCAAACATTGGTTTTTACTGATGACAATATCCCAGAAGCTAAGAAGGCTAAAGCTGATTTAAACAAAGTGGCTAAGCTTTTGGATGAACAACGAAAGTCAGTCAAGAAAGAATACAACCAGCCACTAGAAAAGTTTGAGGAGAAAATCAATGGATATACGAGCCGAATCAAGCTTGTAAGCGAAGGTATTAACGAAAGTATTTCCTCTTTTGAAGAATCAGAAAAGAATAAACGGTTTGAAAAACTGAAAGCCACGATCGAAGAAATCGCGCCTAACTATGAAGTTGATCCAGGTGCTTTAGATATCAAACAAGCTTGGCTTAACAAAGGAAATTTCACTACTAAAGGTGAGCTAAACAAGAAAACACTCGAAGAAATCACATTCCAAATGAAACAAATCGCTGCAGAAAACAAACGGATTGAAAACGATAAAGCTATCATTGGCAACTACGCTAAAGCAGTAGGTCTTGAACCAGAATCGTGGGTAGCCCAAATAGAGAATGGATTATTCGCATCCGACTTGATGAAACAAATTGATGCAACTGTGATTGCTAAACGGGAAAGAGAAGAGCGTGAGCTCAGGGAACAACAAGCTCAAGATGAATACGAAAAAGCAATGAAAGAACTTAAAGAGCGACAAATTGACAATAACGTTATTGATCAAGAAACAGGTGAGATTTTAAAAGATTCACCTGAATTGCAGCGTCAAGAAATTGAAGCGTTCAAGACAGTTAAACTTCGATTGACAGGCACACATGACCAACTATCGGCATTAAATAAGTTTATCACTAAAGAAAGAATAAAAGTGGAAGTGATGTAAATGTTCCATCTAGGGAAAGTAGTTGGTCACAAGGGTAAAAAATTGACTATCGAATTTGAAGAGGAAATAAATGCCGAATACCTAAAAATGATGGCTCGAGAGAAAGAAAATCTGGTCAAAGTAAAAATCATAGATAATGAGCCGCTCTCAGCAAAGCAGAATAAGCTTTCTCACGCTTTAATTCGAGACATAGCTAATTGGTATGTTGATGATCCAGAACACGTAGAAGAAATGCTCAAATACGATTATACGTACACAGAAGACGAACCTTTCTCGCACGCCGTAGCAAGTATGAACGAAGGCAATATTTGGATAACGAAACTCATTCAATTTGTCATACGAGAAGGGGTTCAACTCAATCAAAGATACTCATATCTACTAGAACATGATAGCTTTTTCTACTATTGCTGCAAGTATCGAAAATGCGCAGTTTCTGGTAGACCAGGAGCGCAAATACATCATGTCACCGCAGTTGGTAATCGGCATAGAAATAACGTTGACCATCGGCTATTTCCATTCGTGGCTTTGGATTGGAAAACACACAATATTGCTCACCAACTTGGGCAAGAGGAATTTCTAAAGAGATACCAAATCAAGCCGGTTTATTTGGATAAAGAAGCTTTAATCAAGATCGGCATTATGAATAACGCTCAAATAATGCGCTTTGATGAAAAGTACGAAACAGAAGAGCTGTTCAAGAAAGCAATAGAGGAGGGGCAACATATTGCGTGAAAAATCATTAGAAATAGCCAGTAAATATAGCGCTTTGCACCGTAAGCTATCACCAAACAACAAGCTTTTTCTTGAAGTTATGACATATGCCTTTTTGGCTACTAACGGAAAAGGTATATCTGCAAACCTTGAAAAAGTTACAAAAACCAAACTAGTTGATCAGAAGCCAGTAAAACAAATCCAGTATATAGTGACAATTGATTTAGAGGAGGGATAACGTGGCAGAAGTAAGAACGCAAATATTCCGCCAGTCTAAAACGAACAACTACTCAATTATCCATAACGAAATTCTTAGGCGAAAAGATATCAGTTGGAAAGCAAAAGGAATCATGTGTTACGTCCTTAGTCTTCCGGATGATTGGGTAATTTATTTAGAAGAATTGATTGAACATGCTACCGATAAGAAAGCAAGTTTTAGAAGTGGATGGACTGAATTAACTGAAAAAGGATATGTGCGTAGGTTTCCGGTTAGAAACGAGTCAGGAAAAATCATCGAATGGCGAACTGAAATTAGAGAAAACGTTGATTTAACAACAAGTTCACCACTTACCGATTTTCAAGAAGTAGAAAACCAAGAAGTAGAAAACCAAGAAGTAGAAAACCAAGAAGTAGAAAATCGGAAGCTACTAAGTACTTATTCTTTTACTAATGACTTACAGATACCAAGTACTGAATTGTATATAGACAGTTTTGAGAAGTTTTGGGAAAGGTATCCGAAAAAGACTCAAAAGAAAAAAGCCAAAGAACAGTTCAAAAAGAAGATAACAAATCAGAATTTACTTGACCAATTTGAGACTGGTTTTTCAAATTACTTGGCTTATATAAATTTGAATGATTGGTATCATCCCCAAGAGTTTTTTAGATGGATTAGAGATGAGCGCTATAAGGATCAATATGATTTAGCGCCGAAAACTTCTTCTCCTCAAAAGGCTAGACGCGAAACGTTGCCAGATTGGGCAAAGGAACCAACTAATTACACAAGGAATAAACCGAATGTCACAGAAGAGGATTTAAGGGGGTTTTTAGAAGATGTCGGAGACGAAGAAGGATTTTAGTAAGCCAGTAAAACTTATTTACAGTCTGCTCCCCCGTGATCAACAAGAACTTATGAGATTTCCTCTTGAGTCGATGACTGGTTACGTCAAAGAAACAGGAGATACCGAAGCGAAAGGTGCAGAAGCAAAATTTAGAACGTTTATGCTTGTATACCGCCATTACCTAATAAGTGAAAGACTTGTTAAGAGTAACCATTTCGGAAGCCACTACAGATGAACTTTGGTCGGAAGCTCAACAACTTTACGTCAACCTAAAAAATGGAGGTAAGTAATATGGAAAAAGTTATTTGTTTAGATGGATGGCGCTTTGATTTTCCAAAAAGAACGTTAGCAAAGGCAGCGGCTTTATTAGATTCAGGAATGAAGCCGACCGAGGTTGCGCATGAGCTAAAGCTAACAGAAAGGGATATAGCGGTTATAACGTTAGACCTGTTGGATAAACGAGATGCAATCTAAGGAAAATATGGTGATTACGATACCAGGCGAGATGACAGACCTGAACAAATTCATCAATAGCCAACGGACAAACCGATATGCAGGAGCCAAGTTGAAAAAGGAGAATACGGAAAAATGTTGCTATGCATTCTTGATGGCGAAAGCGGCAGGGCTGAGAGTGACAACGCCAATCAACTTGAAAATCACTTGGTACTGCAAAAATAAGCGCAAGGATAAAGACAACGTGGCATTCGGGATCAAGTTTATCTTGGACGGAATGATTGAAGCGAGAGTGATCGCAAATGATGGTTGGGGTGAGGTAGCCAACTTTGAGCATCGGTTTGAAGTGGATAAGGATTGCCCAAGAATTGAAATTGTACTGGAGGAAGCAAAATGATAAACAATTTAACTTTGGTCGGAAGACTAACGAAAGATCCGGATTTGAAATACACAGGCAACGGAACCGCAGTTGCCACCTTCACATTAGCTGTGAATCGCAACTTTACGAATCAGAGCGGAGAGCGAGAAGCGGACTTCATCAGTTGTGTTATTTGGAGAAAGCCAGCTGAAACATTAGCGAACTATGCGAAAAAAGGCGTGTTGATCGGAGTAACGGGGCGGATTCAAACTCGTTCTTACGATAACCAACAAGGACAAAAAGTCTATGTCACCGAAGTGATTGCGGACAACTTCCAGTTGTTAGAAAGCAAGAAAGCCGATTCTAGCCAAAATACACAAGGTAGCGGCGTTTCAAATAGTCAAACGAATAATTACACTCGCAACCAACAAAACACAAACAGCGCAACGGCAGAGTCATTTGGAAACTCGTCAATTGATATCAGCGATGACGACTTACCATTTTGAGAGGTGAGCAGATGACGCCAACACAAATCCAAATAAGAAACATGTCGGATAAGGACCTAGTATGGAGAAAGAAAGTGATCGACAGCCATGTGGAGAGATTGATTAAGCAACAAGAATGGCTAGCCGAGGAAATGGAGCGGAGGAGTAAAGATGAAAGTTAAAGTTTACGGTATGAAATCAGGCACCGTATATGCAACAGGAGAAAAGATTGACTGCATGAGAGAGTTACACAAAAAGTTTCCTGACTTTCATAAAGGGATTAAGAAAGATATTGTCAATAATCCGATTTATGATGAACCGCTGGCAATCAAGCCTATTCGATAGCTAAAGAAATGGAGTGAATCCATTGAGCGATAAATTGATTAACAAAACTTTACTTGAACTACAGGACCATTTAAGCGGAGATCAACTGAGACGGCTAAAAGATGTTTTAACAATTGAGTGTTCAAAATATCTAATTGCTGAACAGAAAAATGAAGTCGTAATTTACGATGAAACATCTGATATTGCAGCATATAAGCAATTCTTCGTTTCCAAGAAGATACAGGGGCTTTCAAGCGGAACCTTGAATCTTTATATGCAGACAATCAATCTCTTTATGAGAAGCGTTAGGAAGCCATTTAAAGAAGTTACTACAAACGATATTCGTTTGTATATTGCGAATAGAGAAATGATAGATAACGTGAGCAAAGGGACTCTTGCAAGAGAACGAGGTTGTATTGTCCGATTCTTTAAGTGGTTATGCATCGAAGAATATATTGCAAAAGATCCTGGGACAAGAGTAGAAGCCATCAAAGTACCCAAACGTAGGAAACAGGAATTCAGCGAACTAGAAGTTGAAAAGTTGCGATCAGCAACAGCAAATTCCAAAGAAGCTTTAGTGATTGAGTTATTGCTTAGCACAGGTTGTAGGGTTTCGGAATTAGTTTCACTCAATTTTCGGGATTACGATCAAGAAAATGACTCAATCACGGTGATCGGTAAAGGCAATAAGCAGCGAACGCTATACCTGAATGCAAAAGCGAAGATTGCGTTAAATCATTATCTGAAAGACGTGCCACATATCACTGGGCCATTATTCTTCGGACAAACAGTAGGCAAGGAAATGACATCAGCAGGAGTTCAGAAGCTTGTTAAGCGTTTAGGTGAACGAGCAGGAGTGGCAAATGTCCATCCGCATAGATTCAGACGTACTGCAGCCACCTTGGCAAGAAGGCACGGGATGCCGATCGAATTGGTGATGAACTTCTTGGGCCATGAGTCAATCGATACAACGCTGAAATATTCGATGATCGGCGACGAGGAACTCAAGTTGTCGCATCAAAAATTTGTTAGTTAAGAATCGGAAGAAATTAAGGAATGGAGGAAGCTAACTTGAAAGAATGTAAGTACTGCACACCAAAAGAAGGCACTTGTTATGGTGAATCACTTAAAACTGATTTCAGTCAAATTGACACCAGAATTGATGGTCTAAATGGTTGTCTAGATATTAGAGGGAACAATGATGATGATATGGTTTTAATTAATTTTTGTCCTATGTGTGGACGTGATGTTTCAGAAGGTCATGATTAAGTACGATAGTGACAGAAATAACGGAATTGGAGGAAGTTATGAAAGATGAACGAATTGCTGTTATTGGCTCTGGCGCAAAAAGTATAAATCTATCTGAAATGATGCAATTATCAAAGCAGTTAGACACCATTAGCGGTACAAACTATCGGGAAGATAGAATAATTAGATGCTCTAAGTGTAATTGTGGAGGGCAACTGCGAAAGATTGATAATTCTTATGTTTGCATTCAATGCTTTAAAAAGGATAGTAGATGATTCCACTATACACCAAAATTGTGGAAATAAAAAAACTACCCTAAAAGAGTAGCAACAGAATCATAAATTATTTTTTTTGGAATCGGAAATTCCGTGTTTAACTGCCAATCTGATGATTCCATAAAGCATAAATCCTATAAAAATATACCAAATAAAAGCTAAAAAAGTTCCCAAAGCAATACCTCCTTTTAGGTATTGTAACATATTTTACCAAGTCAGTTATCCGACGAAATAGCAGAAAGTGTCGTTGCAACCAAATTACAAAAAACAGGTGATTTTTGCAACTTGATGAAATAGCAGAAAGGAAAAAGATTATGGTATATCCGAATTTTGAGAAAGAAAGTTCCACCTGTGCTAATTGTGGCAACGCATTGTTCAATGATGGAGCATGGACTAATCAATCATATTTAACGGTTAGAGACAATTTTATGATAGCTAAGTTTTTCCAGTTTGAAGATGGAACTGACAATATGTTTTGTGATGCAAATTGTCTTGCTAGTTTTCTTTCAGCAGAAGAAGTGGAAATAGCAGAAAGCGAGGAATGAATGTGAGTGAGTTATTAGATGCAGCAATTGAAGAAATTGGTCGAGTGTTGATTGGGAATAAAGATCGAAATACCGAAGAAGTTTATCTAAAAAATGCTATTAGGCACATCCGAGAATACGGCAGTCAACCGCAACTCAACGAGAATCAGCAGCAAGTACTGGGGTGGCTCAAAACAGGTCGTTGTGATGGCGATAGTGTTTTCGAGGCTCTAGAGCGGATAACTTATGTTTATGAAGACCCAAAAACAGAAGAAGCTCTTGAATCGTTATCACCAGATCAAGAAGTTCAAGTTATCAATTCATTCATGAAATGGGCTTTGGAACAGGAGGAAGAGTGATGGATGTAGAAAATAGGAAACCGATTTTTTTATCAAATGACGAAATGTTAACCATTGTCGATTGGTTCAACGGATATGTTTCTAGATACTATAATCTTAATTCTAAAGAATTTAATTTGCCAAAAAAACATAAAGACTTAGTTAATCGTATTGTGGATATTTCAAATTCGAATGAAATTCAAAATAATAACCATGAAGAATTAGCAAATCTGTTAGAATTCACGGCTGAATCATTCGTAATGGATAAATCCGTTGCAATTGAGTTAAGAGATTTACTAAATTCAATACCTGACGAGCAACTAAGAGAAATTACGATATGTGATGAATATGGGATTAGCGTAAAAAGCATTATGTTCGCACGAATAAATGAAACCGAACATAAAGCTATGCTTTTTTAGGGGGGCTAAAAACGGTTTTAATTCCGCAATCGTCAGCGATAGCAAACAGGAGGGATAAAATGATACCAAAATTTAGAGGTAAAAGAAAAGACAATGGAGAGTGGGTTGTAGGAGTTCCGATTCCAAATAGCTTTTGCAACGTGGTCCACATGATTCCTATTCTTTTGACAGACAAAGTAGCCTATCCGCCAGAAAGACTACATGAATATTTAATTGAAATAGTGCCTGAAACGCTTGGGCAATCCACTGGCTTAAAAGACAAAAAGGGTGTGGAGATTTTCGAGGGGGATATTTTAGTTTATGATGCACCAAAAAAATACGCCCACCGAAGAAGTATGCACGAAATTGCTTATGCAGATGGACGGTTTTTCTGGCAATTTTTAGATCTTATATTTTGCCAATCTAACATTTTGTATCGCGATGGCTATCTAATTATCGGAAACATCTACGAGAACCCAGAACTTTTGGAGGAAGAAAAATGAAAATACAGGAAATAACTAACCAAATCAGTGGTTTAGATGGTTTCAATAGTGCAGAACCTAAAGAATGGGAACATGGTTTTCTTGAGTGTAAACGCCAAGTTCTGGATTTGATAAGGAAAAGTACACAACTTTATGAAGTTGTATTTCTCGAAGATGACGACGGACGATATTTGTTAATGGAACTAGGTGAAAAATCCTATGATGTTGTCCATGAATCCGAAAACGAAGGTTATCGCAATCAGTGGTTCAAAGAAGCTGAAATCAAAGAAATTGATAAACGATATTGGGCTTTTGCAGTGCCGGTAGATGCCGATGAAAGTTAATCACTATACAGTACTAGCTATTGTATCAATACTGCTGACAATCGCAGGTCTAAGTTGGCTATCCTATACGATAATCAACCAGCAACAGCAGATAGCGAAGCTAGAACAGCAGCTGCAGTATGAGCAGATGAAGTACAAGATTATTATCAATGATCCGTTGGTCAGGGATGCGATGGAAGCAGGGGGATGAAAATGGTACTACCTAAGAGATCAAATCATGTTCGTGAAGTTAAAATGATGGAAGTTATTCATGTCGTTTCGTTCGAAGGTGAGGGAACCGAAGAAAATCCAGCAAGATTGATCAATGAATATTACTCCAAAGAAGGTGCATTGCTAGCAACTAATGATGAATGGCTAGAGCGGGAAATTGAGAAGGTAAGAAAATGACAGAAGCGGTTTTGATATTTGTAGCTGTAATAGCGGCGATATTTGCAAGTGTGATTTTCGGTAAAGAATTAGATGAAAATGAGAAGCAAGACATTGCCAAAGAAAAGTTTGAGGACAGTCAAAAAACAAATGAATGGGAGAAAATTTAATGAATGAAGAAAAAGATGTATTAGGCGAAGCTGCTGTAGCGTTTTTGAAAATGATTGGAGCGTTTTTAGTTTTAGGATTTTCGATTGCATTTGGAGGATATGTGGTTATGTTCCTTTGGAATGGGGTTATCCCTCAAACGTTCGGGCTGCCTCTTTTAACTTGGGGACAAGCAACAGGATTAGACGTGGTAGTGAGCTTTATCGTTATGCAGAAACAACCCAACAATGATAATGAAACGATTTTGAGCAGCTTTATAAGAGTTTTATCAATCAATTTAATGTTTATACTCATTGGTTGGATTGTGATGATGTTTATTTAAACGTAAAAAATATGTACACAAACAAGGAGGGCAAGTGATTGAGTAAGAATGATTCATTAATTAATGAGCTAGATAGAAAGTTTGCTAACTACCATGCATATAACAAAGAGATTGCTATTCGAAAAGAGGAGCTGAAGCTTCGAGAAGTCGATGAAAATATCGGTGGCGGTCGAAGTAATATCATGAGCAATCCGATTGAGTCGCAAGTAATAAAAGAAATGTCCGATCCATACATTATGAATCGAGAACTGTGGAAGAAAGCTGTGAAGGAAACTCTGAGCGATCAAAGTGCGGATATTAGAGTTTTGATTGAAACCAAGTACTGGGGAGAAGACAGTTGGATGGACTGGAAATCCTTTGGAGATAAGCATGGGTATAGCAAGCCAACAATTTATCGGATTCGTCAAAAAGTATTATTCGATTTTGGCAGAAGAATTGGTGAAATTAACTAATTTGAGACAAAAACGTATAGTTGTCTCACTGTCAATAGGGGTAAAATAGTATTATCAGATATCGCCCACAAGCACAACGGCATTCAACCTCCTTTTGATACGTAAAAATTATTCTGTGGGCGATAGTCACTGTGGCGGAATAGGTAGACGCACTAGACTTCCAAAGGGTACCAGTTAAGGGCGGAGCTTAGCTCAAATTAGGGTAGGTATTATGCAAGGTGCAAATCCTTGCCAGTGACATTGAGATTGGACAGTAAGCACCTGGCAAGCAGACCACCGAATTATCCCGGGGCTTTTGTTGGATAAACAATCTCATTGCATGCAGAGGGTAGCTCCCTCAAGTTGGTATATAGTTTAAAGGTAAAACAACCGTCAGAAAGCGGAAATTGTCGGTTCGAGTCCGACTATACCAATAGGGTTCACAGTAATCCCTAAAAACTGATAGAACCCCGTACACCTCTTAGCAATGTGTCCCAAGCGGGGACGTACATATCGAAGTCACTCGTTGCGAGTGGCTTTTTATTTTTCAGAAAAGCGAGGTGGCAGACATAACTAAATGGACGGAACAGCATGTCAAACGATTGTCGGAGTTGGCAAATGAAGGACTAACAAATATAGAGATAGCGCCTATGCTTTCAGAGGAGTTCGGCAAAGAGTTCTCATGGCCAAGCGTTAGAAGTAAACGTGCCAGGTTGAAGTTGCCACCGAGCGAAAAGAATATGCGTGTTAAGCAACCGAGTGACCATTCAATCAAAGTAAATGAGCGTCATAATCCTGATGGAACAATCTCTCAAGCCGAGTTTGAAGTAAAGATGGCATTCTATCAGAAACGAAGTAAGACGCCAAAAGATATTCTTCTTTATAAGGGATATGATCCAGATGAGTGGGAGATATCTCAAGTAACTACTAACGAATGGACCACAACAACTGCTGAAATTCAGAAGTGGAACCAACAGTTGAAGTTTGTGGTTAAGCCAAAACATAAGGCATTCGATGTATCAGCCTTCACTGAATCGATTGAGCCAGTAAAGCTAACCGCAATCAAGACGGGTGAGAGAAATTTATTCATCGGTTTGGCTGATTGGCATTTCGGTATCACTAAGCTAGAGGATTTACAAGATAAGCTAGCGAGAATGATTGAAGTTATCTCAAAAGGCTATAAGCAGATTGTTATTGGTCAGCTAGGAGATTTATTCCATAGCAGCCAAATTAAAAAGTCAGTCACGATGGCTGGCACACAGTTAGACGATGTGGACATGGAGCAAGCGATTAAAGGCGCTCGCTCCTTTTTTGACGTTTTGATTACTGAGTGTGTGAGACATTCGAAGCTAGTGACTGTTGAACATGCAGGCGGTAATCATTCTGAGAATTTGGAATACATGTTTCTCCTATACCTAGAAGCCAAGTATCCAGACATCAAAGTGAATTACCATAATAAGTACCGTCAAGCGTTCATGTTGGGTAACGTGGCGATCATGATTACTCACGGGCAGTATGGCAAGCGGAAGGATTTGCCGATGTTGTTTGCTACTGAGTATAGCGATATATGGAGTAATGCAACAACAAGGGAGATAATCACAGGACATTTCCACACGCAGCAGACGAACGACTATCAAGGTGTGATCCATCGTCAGTTAGGGACCATTAAGCCGAATGACAACTACGAGATCGAGAACGGTTGGACCATGGGCAAGAAGGTGCTGCAGTTGTTTGAATACGATAGTGAAAGGTTGAGGGTGACTTATGACATCTAAACCGAGATATTACTATTACATTCAGCTGTCAGTAGGAATACTAAATCATAAGAACATCCGACAAGCGGAGTTGAAGCCTAAGCACACATTGCTTGAATGCTATGGTCAGTTTAGTGACGAGTATATCGATCGGCATAGGCTTATATACATTGGGCGTGGATGGAAGAGCGATCCGCATATTGTGGCGAGGTTAAATAGATATTTATAGAAAGGTGGCGGCGTTAATGTGCAGAAATGGGAGTTAGCATACATAGATTATCAAAACGGCATGAAGTACAAAGACATAGCCGCTAAACATGATGTATCTATCAATACAATTAAATCTTGGAAGTCTAGAAAGTGGAATGCACCTCCTGAAAAAAAGGGTGCAACCAAGAAAGAAAAGGTTGCACACAAAAAAGAGGTGCAACCAGTAATAGATAATGATGATCTAACAGAGCAACAAAAACTGTTTTGTCTTTATTATCTAGAGTGTTTCAATGCTACTAAGGCATATCAGAAAGCTTACCAATGCGATTACACAACAGCAAATTCTCATGGTTATCGTATGTTGTCAAATGTGGTAATAAAAGAAGAATTGTATCGTCTTAAAGCTGAATTACAGCAAGATGTTTTTCTTGATGCTAAGGATTTGATACAAGAGTATATGAAACAAGCCTTTTCTGATATCACTGATTTTACAGAGTTTGGACAAGAAATAGTTCAGTTCAGTGATGGTAGCGAGGGCCCAGTTTCTTTTGTACGATTAAAAGATTCGGATTCAGTTGATGGTTCCCTTATTCAAGAAGTGAAGAAAGGCAAAGACGGCGTTTCAGTCAAGCTGTATGACAAACATAAAGCTATGTCAGAACTCATGAAATATCTTGGCGGCGATCGGTTAAGAGAAGCGCAGATTACTGCTGCTATTGCTAAGAATAAAGATGGTAGCGAAGAGTTTGACATGGAAGATGATGGTTTCCTGGAAGCTTTGGAATCTGAAGGTGAAGAACTATGGCCAGAAGAGTAAAACAGGCAGTATTTAAGTTCAAACCTTTCAGTAAAAAGCAGAAGATGATTCTTACATGGTGGACCAAGAAGTCCGCTGTCAAAGACAAAGATGGAATCATAGCCGATGGTGCTATTCGTTCAGGCAAAACTATTTCAATGTGTTTATCTTATGTCATGTGGGCTATGTCAAGATTTGACAGCAAGAACCTTGGGATGGCAGGCAAAACAATCGGCTCGTTTCGGCGGAATGTACTGTTTTGGCTTAAACTTATGCTTCTATCACGAGGATACCGATATAAAGATCATCGTGCTGACAATATGCTGGAAGTCACTAAAAAAGGCAATACCAATTACTTCTATGTTTTTGGTGGTAAAGATGAACGGTCTCAAGATTTGATTCAAGGTATCACATTAGCTGGCATGTTCTTTGATGAAGTAGCGCTTATGCCAGAATCTTTTGTAAACCAAGCGACTGGACGTTGTTCCGAGAAAGGTTCAAAGTTTTGGTTCAACTGCAACCCAGATGGCCCATATCATTGGTTCAAACTGAATTGGATTGACAAGATCAAAGAAAAAAATCTGGTGTATCTTCACTTTACGATGGATGACAACCTTAGTTTAGATGAATCAATCAAGAAGAGATATCGCAGCATGTATTCAGGAGTCTTCTACAAACGATATATTCTTGGTTTGTGGACAGTTGCTGAAGGCGTTATTTACGATATGTTTGATCAGTCAAAGCATGTCTACAATAAACTAATTGATTTTATTTTTGGCGATAATTATATAAGTATTGACTACGGTACGCAGAACGCTACCGTATTTTTGTTGTGGCAAAAAGGCAAAGATGGCATCTGGTATTGCGTAAAAGAATTCTATTATTCTGGACGTGATAGCAAGAAACAAAAGACCGATAGTGAATTTGCTGATGAATTACAGAAGTTTACCGAAGGCATCCGTATTAAAGAAGTGATTGTGGATCCGTCTGCTGCTTCTTTTATTGCCGAATTAAAGAAGCGAAACTTCAAAATAAGAAAAGCAAAAAATGATGTGCTAGATGGCATTCGTTTTGTTGGTACTCTCCTTAACGAAGAAAAAATAGCGTTTAATTCCTCTTGTGTGAATACCCTAAAGGAATTTAGTTCTTATATATGGGATTCTAAAGCAATGGATCGTGGAGAGGATAAGCCTATAAAGCAAAATGACCATGCAATGGATGCTGTAAGATACTTCGTATACACGATTATCTTTAAGAGTAACAAAGTTAAAATTACTAATCGTCCTACATGGATGGAATAAAGAAGGTGAAAGAATGGCAATTGCTATTGATCGTGAGTTAGCTGGTGATATTAATAACCCTAGTATGGAAGTAATCAATTTCTGCATGGATGAGCATAAGAAAGAAATACCACGGCTAGATATGTTGTTTGATTACTACGAAGGTAAACCGCATAAAATTGGGCAAACGAAGATTCGAACACCACACGATATGGACGAAATATTCGTAAATAACGCCAAATATGTAACGGACATGATGGTCGGATTCACAGTCGGCGCTCCTGTATCTTATGCACCAGCAAAGGATAAAGATATTACACCTGTTACCGATGCATTAGAAAAGATGAAAATTAAGAAGCACGACAAGGAATTAGAAAAAGGTTTATCAACAATGGGCATGGGACTTGAGTTACATTACCTTGCTATTAAACCCGGTACCGAAGGAAACGATGTTCCTGAAACCATACCTAAGATTGCTTGGATTGATCCAAGAGGTATGTTTTTAGTGGTTGATGATACTATCGACCGAACGAAGCTATTTGCTGTTCGTATGGTCAAGAAGCGTGACTTGAAAAGAAGAACATTCTGGGAGATAACAGTTTACACTCCAAAGTGGGTGATCACTTATTTATCTAAAACGATGCGATTAGACCCTACAAGCTTAATCAATAAATCGCCGAATCCTAAAGTTAAACCACATTACTACAAGGATGTACCTGTAGTTGAGTTTAGGAACAACGAAGAAAAACAAGGCGACTATGAGCAGCAATTGTCTCAAATAGATGGTTACAACGTCTTGCAGACGGATCGTATCAAAGACAAGAAGAACTTTGTCAAAGCGATTATGATCATGTTTGGATTTGGTCTGCCAGACGAAAAGCCAGATGAGATTAATGGAACAATGGCTATCGAAGCGCCAGCCAAATCAGATGGCGGAGATTTCCAGTATGCTACTAACACGTTTGATGAAACTCAAGTACAAACACTAGCTGACTCTTTGCTTGATGATTTCCACAAAACAACGTATGTCCCCAATCTGAATGATGAGAACTTTGCTGGCACTCAGTCTGGGGAAGCGATGAAATACAAGTTATTTGGATTGCTACTTGTGTTGTCAATCAAGATCGGATATTTGGAAGATGGCATCATGCAGCGTTTGGAATTGTTGCAAAACATCTTGAATGTGAAAGGTCACAATGTAGATGTCGAAGGAACAACAATCAAATTCAAACCTAACTTGCCGATTAACCGCTCAGATATCATTAACCAGATCAAGGAATCACAAGAGTTTATACCATTGTTGATTAGCCTGGGATGGTTGGATGACATTGACAATCCTCAAGAAGTAGTTGAAATGTTGAATCAGCAAAAAGAGGAAAACATGAAGCTTCAAGCCAAAGCATTGGGTGTACAAGCTGAAGACAGTCATTCGGAATTGGACAACGAGCCAGGGGAGGGCAAAGAAGATGAATGAAAAGCAGCTAAACGAACTAATGAAGATGAATGAGAACAACCAAACACTTGAGGCCACTTTCTTTGAAATGCAAAAAGGTTTAGATTATATAGCCAAGCAAGGGAAATATTTGTTTGATAAATGTTTAGAAGAGGGATTTAACGAAGAGCAAGCTTTAAAATTTTCTATCAGCATTTTAACTGGTGGGGTGAAATAAGGAGCTGATTAAATGGCTCAAAAGAAACGCAAGCTAGCTTATTGGGAACGCCGCGACATCGATGCTGAACAAAAGATAAATGACGGTGCAATCAAAGTCGAGGAAGCTGTGACCAAGGCATACAGACAAGCACAAACGTACTTAACCCAAAAGGTTAGGAAGCTATTTGCTCGCTCTCAGCAACGATCTGGACTATCTGAGGATGAAGCTAAACGGATACTGAATCAAACAACATCAGTTGAAGAGTTAGCGGAGTTAAGAAAACTATCCAAGCAGATTAAAAATCCTGAGTTGCAAGCCTCGGCCAAGAATCGATTGCAAGCATTAGCGTTTAAAGAGCGTATCACTCGTGCAGAGGACTTGAAAGCCAAGTCTTTTTTAGTTTCTAAACATGTTGCTGATGTCCAGTTAGAAAAGCAGACTGAATTTTATGTAGATGCTATTCATGAGACATATCGTGAGGCTACTGCTGAATCAGTCATTCGTAAGGCACAAGAGAATGCTAAAAATGGCGTTGTCATTGAGGTATGGAACAAAAAGGATTATCAGTTCAAAGAATTATCTACCAGGTATACAAAGAACATACTTGATAGCCATTGGCATGGATCAAATTATTCTAAAAGGCTGTGGGGCGACACTGAAGCTTTAGCGGCAAGATTAGAAGAGTTGTTCACTGTCGAATCAATGACTGGCATGTCTGAGTTTGAGATGGCTAAGGCAATAGCTAGTGAATTTGACCGCTCAATTGGTGTTGCTAGGCGGTTGATACGCACGGAAGCTAATTACATGGCTAACCAAGCAAAACTCAAAGCGTGGCAAGATAACGGCGTAAAAGAGTACATGTTAGTGGCTGTGTTGGATTTGCGGACATCTGAGATTTGTCGAGGCAAAGACCATAAGGTTTATTTAGTCTCAGAAGCTGTTGTAAATGGAGCTAGTGGTACATATCCGCCGTTCCATCCTTGGTGTCGAACGATTGCAGTAATGTATAGCAAACGCACGCTGAAATTGCCCAGAAACGCTTTGGATCCTATTAGCGGCAAAGTCATTCCGATAAAAGGCGAAACAACTTATAATGATTGGATGAACAAGCTGAAAGAAAAGTATTCTGACGAAGAAATTGCATTACAGCAAAAGAAAATAAAAAATGCTGCAAAAGATAATGCTGAATACAGAAACTTAAAAAATGTATTAGGTGATAAGAATACACCTTCGACATTGGATAAGTACCAGAATATCAAGTATAATAAGGGTAACGAATGGGAAGAATTGAAAGATCATTACTTTGTTAAATCTCGCCTGAAAGATGGAAGATACGGATCTGTTATAAACGCTGAAAAACAAGCGCCTCATATGAAAAGCACTGCTAAAGCAGGTAAAAGCTATTTCAATGATGATGTCGATGTTCAAGGGCTATTTGATAAGTATGCTGGTACTGGGGTTGTCGAAACTAATAAAAACGGTCGAATGAACAAAGAAAAAATTATGACTGATTCATTCTTAGGCTTTGATTATCGATCAGGTTTAGAGGTAAAGGGGTTTAAGATTCATCATTCAGCAAATAGAACCCATTTAGTACCATGGAAAGGAGAGAGTTAAGATGGATTTAGAAAGCTATCTAGGTAAAGAAGTCCGAGTAACGTTTTTGGATGGTGTTATATTGTCAGGTAGAATAATTGACTATACTACTAGTGAAGATAATGACGATGAAGGAGAATATTTGGTTATTAGGCCGCAATCTGGAAAGCTAAAAGATCGATCTGTTGCTTTCTTTGAACACGAAATAGAGTCAATAATTGAGAAGTAATAGCACCCAATCGTTTATTTGATTAGGTGCTATTTTTATGCCCAAACTTTGATGGCAATAAAAGCTAAGTAAAATCTAATAACGTGTGTGGGTTCAAAATAGAATATCAAAGGTAAAGCACTGTGTCTGGGCGAAAGCGTGGATGGGGTGCTTTTTGTTATGACTGTTTTGAGTGTGCATGGGTAAAGGAGAAAAATATGAAAGAAAATAAATTGTTAATGAACCAATTTGTAGGACAGATATGTAGCAATCGGTTGATGAAGATGAAACTGCAGTTCTTTGCTGATGGTGGCGAGGGTGACGGTGCAGACGGCGGTCAAGATGGTGATTCGGGTGATGGGGAAAGCAAGCCAGTTTCTTTTTCCAGTCAATCTGAATTCGATTCTGTAGTGGACAAACGTATTTCTAAAGCCATTGAAACGGCACAGGCTAAATGGCAAGAAGAAGCAGATAAAAAGATCAAAGATGCTGAGAAAAAAGGTCAAATGTCTGCCGAAGAAAAAGCTCAATACGAGTTGCAACAAGAGCGTGATCAATTAGAAGCCGATCGTGTGGCTCTGAAGCGTGATAAAGACGAAGCGGGTGTAATCAAACGCCTTTCTACTGATAAACTGCCTGATTCGCTATCAACTGTTTTGGCACCATTGTTCGGCGGTGATGAAAAGAATTTGGATGAAGCATATGGCAATGTATCTAAAGCATTCCGTGAAGCAGTTGAGCAAGCAGTTAACATTCGTCTTGCCGGATCAGCTGATAACCCAGCAGGTAATGGTGGCGGTTCAGAAGCAGAATCAATCGGTAGTCAATATGCCAAAAATGCAAACAGTCGTACAAAAGCAGACAATGATAACTTTTGGAAATAAAAAATAGGAGGAAATACAAATGTATGTAAAACCAATCAAAACAGCTGAGCAATTAAACTTCTTAGCTAGCGCAACGTTCCAAAACTTTACCTACCAAGCTGACAAATCTTTTAAAGCTGGTGAAATTTATCCAGCTAATGACGGTACAGCTTTAGGTATTGTATTCAATTCAGTAACTGTAGATGCCGAAACAGGTTCGCAACCAGTAGCAATTCTTGTAGGTGGTTATGTATTGGCTGAACGTTTGCCAGAAGCACCCACGGATGCTGCAATCACTGCATTGAAGAATATCACTTTCTTAGATGCTAACAAAAAACCAAAAGTAGCCGCTGGCGGCGGAGAATAAAAGAAAGCAGGAGGAAACAAACATGCCAACAATTATGGAATTATTTACACAAAATGAAGTTTTAAGCTATGTTCGTGATCGCGAATATAAACCTTTACTAGGTGAAACACTCTTCCCAGAGCGCAAACAACCGTCTTTGAAATTGGATCAATTAAGCGGTGGTAGCCGCATCCCTATCGCAGCATCTATCCACGACTTCGATACTGAGGCGGAAATCGGAAGCCGTATTGCTAACAAGCAAGAGTTGGAACTGAGCTTGATCAAACGCAAAATCCAATTGAAAGAAACCGACATTATTGCATTGGAAAATCCACGCACGCCTGCAGAACAAGCATATCTAGTAGGTCAAGTCTACAATGATATCGATTCATTAGTGCAAGGTGTACGTGCTCGTGTGGAAGCTATGCGTATGGAAGTATTAGCCTCTGGTCAAGTGACTGTTAAAGAAAACGGATTGAACTTCACGCTTGATTACCATGTTCCTACTGAACACAAAGAAGCCTTGACCGGTACGAACGTTTGGACGAACGAAAATTCTGATCCATTGGCTGATATCGAACGTTGGATTGATGCATTGGATACTAAGCCAACTCGTGCGCTCACTTCTCGGAAAATCTATCGTGCGCTTGCTACCCATCCTAAAATCATTGCTGCAATCTTCGGTAAAGATTCTGGGCGTGTAGTTTCACAAGCTGACTTGGATGCATTCATGGAAACTCATAGCTATCCAGTAATTCGTACTTATGACGAGAAATACAAAGTACAGCAAGCTGACGGAACGTATACAACAAAGAAATATTTCCCTGAAAACAAATTTGCTATGTTTAATGATGAGTTGTTAGGTGAAACGCTATATGGACCTACTGCAGAAGAAACTCGTTTGACTCGGGATCCAGCGGTTGATACTACGCTTGTCAGCAACGTATTGGCATCTGTTTACGATGAAACGCGTGATCCTGTCGGAACTTGGACGAAAGCTGTTGCAACTGCATTGCCTTCATTTGCAGCTGCTGATGAAGTGTTCCAAGCACAACCAATCGCATAGGAGGAAAAAATATGTTTAAAGTCAAAGTAAAAGATATCCCCGTATTCTATGCGGGGAAACGTTATGGTTCAGGTGAAGAATTAATCATCGAAGGCGATCATATGAATGATGATTTGTTTGATAAAATCGAAGAAATCGAAAATGTGCCGTTCAAAGGCGTTAAAGAAGCAACTTTACGTAAGGCACTTGAAGCTGCAAAGGTTGAAATTCCTGAAGAGGCTGATCGTGATGCATTGATTCAGCTGATGAATGACAATCAAGTAACTTTGTAAGGAGTGATAGCTTATGAATGAACAAAATCAAATCGTCCTAGATAAGCTTGCTGTCGAACTAGGGCGTAAGTTTTCTATTATGGATCCAACGGCTGTTGAGGTATTGAAAGATGATATCAAAGATGCGATGTATGATGCCTTGGATTATTGCAATCGTGATGTGCTTGTGGGCAATATGCCGTCTTCTGTTAAAGATTTGTATATCTTTCGCAGAAATACTGAAGGCAACGAAGGGGAGACAGCTCGTACTGAGGGCGGTGTATCTCAATCGTTCGAAATTGGTATTCCTGCAAAGATTCAATCAAAACTCAATCGCTATAGAGTGGCAAAAGTGAGGTCGTTCAGATGAGACTTAGGGAACGCGATTTACAAACTGTCTACCTAAAAAAACGAAAAGTCACTCATGACGAAGAAGCAGAAGAAATAATCACATACCCGTTTGATCCGATTGAGTTGCGTATGAATGTACAAGCTGCAAGCGGTACGGTAAACGCTCAGATCTACGGTAGCAAGCTTGAAACAATGAAAGCTTGCAAATATCAAGGCGATACGATTAACGAGGCGCAAAACGAACTAGATGGTGTTTGTGTATATGTTGGCAAAGACGAGGAACCAGACTTCACAATCAAATCTATCCAGACATTTTCGACACACAAGAACATTATGCTAGAAAGGAATGATAATCGTGGGAGTTGAAATCAAAGGACTGGAAAGCTTACATCGAAAAGCCAAAGCACTGCCTCAAATTTTAGATGATGCGATGTGGGATGCGACTTTTGAAATCACCGAGTTGATCAAACAAGCTGCCGAATTGCGGTTATCATCTAGCATGAAATATTCAAGTGGAGAATTATTGGGTAGTTTGAAGAACGAAGTCGTGATCAACGCACAAAACCAAATTGTAGGGCGTGTCTGGTCCGACAAGCAAGAAGCGCTATTTCGTGAAGTTGGTACTGGTCCTGTCGGTGAAGCTAGTCAAAAAGACTTACCAGAAGGATTTACACCAGTTTACTCGCAAACAGCATGGTTTATCCCAGCAAAAGATGTTGCTGTGGATTTGGAAGCTATATACGGTATTCCTCGTGTGACTGTTCAAGGTACAGACTTCTACATTACCAAAGGACAGCCAGCACGACCGTTCTTGTATCCTTCTTTAGTAGATTTGATCGGTGAAGCACCAGAAATCTACAAAGAGCATGTACAACGGAAGTTAAGGGAGTTGAAGTGATGGAACGAGTGAATATGAAGACAGTCACTGTTGAAGTATTACAAGCCGTCACTGACATCAAAAAGATTGCCACGGACTATCCTTCAACTTGGAATACATTCCCATTGGCTATTTATAGGACAGCCAATAAACCACATCAGATTGATTCGTTGGGTAATGAGTTACAAACAGATTGGACAATCACAGTTGAATTATACGGAGACAAAAGCCAGACCAGTATTGCTGAAAGTGTTTTAAGCACATTCGGTAGTATTGGTTTTTCTGGTACCGCTAAAGATGCTAACACGGCTGATCTAAAGCGAATCATCGTTGAAGTAACAGCTGTAGTTGATAATGTTACGAAATATGTTTACAAAAAATAGGAGGAATTACACATGGATTTTGCAGGACTATTATCAAAAGGTACC
>OAVP01000442.1_pt1 | contig 24069 bp, 19 predicted proteins | sample 1495311 | NCBI WGS metagenome assembly OAVP01 (sample SAMEA2580102, study PRJEB22360) | human gut metagenome | biome: human gut; feature: human-associated habitat; material: faeces | place: Denmark | collected 2008/2010
CGCGGCCGATCCGGTCCGACCGGGCCGCGCGGCAAGGAGATATATTGCCAGACCGCGAAGCCCTGTGGGACGTCAATTCCACTCTTCACAAGTCCTACACAACATATTGCTTTCTATAGGTAATAGAAAGACTGGTGCGGATCTTCCGCACGTATTAGATGATGACCCTTTGGTTCAGGAATATATAGAGATCGGTCACCCGTAAGTGTTTATCTACCCGCGCTTTTAGCAATGTAAACCGCGCTTCAGATAAAAAGAGGGAGCGCCGCGCACAACGCGACACTCCCCTAGCGACTCAAGAGAATCTATTAGGCCTCGAGAGCCTTCTTGGCGATGGTAGCCAGCTCGTTGAAGGACTCGATGTCCTCGTAAGCCATCTGAGCCAGGACCTTGCGGTCGAGCTCGATGCCGGCAACCTTCAGGCCGTGCATGAACTGAGAGTAAGAGATGTCGTTCAGGCGAGCAGCAGCGTTGATACGAGTGATCCAGAGAGAACGGATCTCGCGCTTCTTGTTGCGGCGATCACGATACTGATACTGCAGGGAGTGCTGGACCTGCTCTTTAGCATGCTTGTAAGTACGCGAAGCGGCACCGTAGTAACCCTTCGCACGGTGCATAACGGTACGGCGCTTCTTCTTGGCGGCAACAGCGCGCTTAATACGTGCCATGTTCTATCAACTCCTAGACGGTAAAACGAAAAACGGGAACGCGAACTTAGGCGAGACGCGACTTGATGACCTTGCGGTCGGCAGCGGCGATCTCGGTCTCCTGACGGAAGCCACGCTTACGCTTGGTGGACTTCTTGCTCAGGATGTGGCTCTTGAAAGCCTTGGCGCGCATAAGCTTGCCGGTACCAGTCTTGCGGAAACGCTTCTTGGTGCCGCTGTGGGACTTCATCTTAGGCATGAAATACTCCTTAATCGGTTACAGAACACTAGTTACTTGGTATCGCTTGCCGCTTTATCCTCATCGAAGGCGCCCTTAATCGGGGCGAGCAGCATAAGCATGTTACGGCCTTCCATCTTAGGCTTGGACTCGACCGTAGCGTAAGGCTTGAGATCCTCAGCGAGACGCTCGAGAACGTTAAGGCCCTGTTCCGGGTGAGCCATCTCACGGCCGCGGAACATGATGGTGATCTTAACGCGCGCGCCCTTCTTGAGGAAACGCAGAACGTGGCCCTTCTTGGTCTCGTAGTCGCCAACGTCGATCTTGGGTCGGAACTTCATTTCCTTGACCTCGACCTTGGACTGGTTCTTACGAGCAGCCTTGGCCTTCATGGCCTGCTGGTACTTGAACTTACCGTAGTCCATGACCTTGCAGACCGGCGGCTCCGCGTTGGGAGCGATCTCGACCAGGTCGAGACCCTGATCGTCGGCGACGCGCTGAGCATCGCGGATGGCGAACAGACCGAGCTGAGAGCCATCGACGCCAATCAAACGGCACGAAGATGCAGTGATCTCGTCGTTGATGCGGGTGTCATCAGACTTAGCTATTTTCCCTACCTCCATTCATAAAAAAATAACCCGGCGCTTCTCAGCAACCAGGTCGTACACATAGACTTCCTCGATTTGAGGAAGGTAATCTAAGTTGTATGACCAGTCAGCTGCTCATTGGCGCCAAAAGGTGGGAACCCTCGGGTTCCTCTTTAGGGCATTGCGGGAACAACGCCTTGCGAATAATAACACGTACAGCGCGTTATCACATTACGTACACGAAAAAGGGGCCTTGACCCCCTTGAACGCTCACTTGCATGTATGGTGCCCGAGGCGAGACTCGAAGGGCCTTCGCTTCGCGAAGCCCCGGGCTTCGGGCGCGTGGCGCCCTCGCCGCGCTCCGCTTCAAACAGGCCACAGGCCTGTTTGCTTAACGCTTCGCGCGCTCACGCGAGTTCGGCACGAAAAAGGGGGCCGCAACCCCCTTGAACGCTCACTTGCATGTATGGTGCCCGAGGCGAGACTCGAACTCGCACGTTGTTGCCAACGGTGGATTTTGAGTCCACTGCGTCTGCCAATTCCGCCACTCGGGCACGTAATGCGTGAGTTAGTTTATCACAGCTTTCTACCGATTAGTCCGAAAATGGAACTTCGAGCATTTCGATGAGTTCGACCGTACGGAGCATCTCACGCTGACGGCATCCGCGACCGTCGACCGAAGCCTCACCCATCTGGTTATCGTAAGGGTCCTCGCGCATGCCGTCGAAAGAGGGCTCAAACTCTGCCTGGAATCGATTGTTGGCCACCATACGCCACGGGTCGAGATTGCCAAAGTAGTGACGGCGGCGCCACTCCTCCCCCATCCTGCGAGCAGAAGATCCAAATGACACGTCGGCGTTGAGCCAACCGGTCTGCGGCGTATAGAACTCTGCCCAGTCGTGCGGCCCCACCGAATCGGGCGCAACGTACAGGCCGCTCTGCCAACGGGCAGGCACGCCCGCGATACGGCACATGGTGATAAACGTGAGCGCCATAACGCCGCAATCGCCGCGGAGCGAATGCGCGCAGTCATCGGCAATAGATCCCAAAAGCAAGTACGGCGGCTGATAGCGATAGTCGATATACTGCGTCAGGTAATCATAGATAGCACGGGCGCGATCGAGCGGATCCTCGAGTCCGTCAACAACACTGGCCGTCAGCTGCTGCAGATACGGCGTGAATGCAATATGCGGACGGTCCTCGGAAATATCCTCGGGCAGAGGCGCGTCCATACGCGGATGAACCGGAAGTGTGCCACCGTAGACATCACAATAAGCAGCATCGATGTGATAACGATAGGTCACCGAGAATGAGCGTTCACTCGAAGAAGACCACGAGGCGGTACGCGCCGAAGCGTTCGCGGGAGCAACAGCACCCTCCGGCGTCATGTCGAGAATCTCGACCCGAGACTGCTGACGGCAGGCAGCCGCGACGGGAAGCCAAGCGCAAACGGTCTCCCCTTCCAGAGCGCCGGGGACAGACACGGACGCTTTAAGCGTAATGACGCGAGCCAATCCGTTTTGCGACTCCATCTCCTTGAGCATCTCGTTGCGTAGTGCTATTCCGTCCGTAGAATCGGGCCGCATGCCGGGAACCTCTTTGGGATATACGCGAAGCGAATCGAGGAAGTTGTCGAGAACGAACAGCTCGCCATCGATAAAGCGCCAGTCAATACGCTTACGATTAATCAGGTCATCAAACTGCTCTTCGGTAAACTCTGGCCACTCCTCGCGAATCATCGCAATAGCCTGATCGCGCGACACCGAAAAATGAAGCGGCGTCTCGAGCATGCGATACCGCTCGGCACGAACACAAGCAGCCAGCGAAGGCTCGGGATTCTGCCCCAAAAGGCGATCGCAGGCAGCAACAGCCTGCGTCAAATACCCGGCATCCTTAAGACGAAGAATCTCGGGCGGCAGTCCAACATCGAGATGGCGAAAGTCATCACAGCAAACATCAACAGAGCAACCAACTGGACCCTCGTCAATAACCTTCCCATCCGAAGGCAGTACATTCATAACAGCCATACCAAAACTCCAAGTCACTAGAATGCTTGAAGCCCATTGTAGCGAGATAAAAAGAAAGCCCCAACAAGGGAGCCATCAACACCGCTGAACGGTAGTCAAAAAGTGAATTCAGGCCAGTACCCCTGTAGCGAGTTAACAAAGGAAGCCCCGTCCCCCGGAACTGTTTCCTTGGCGCGACTTCTGGCAAAGCCAGGTGAGCGCAAAGGAAACAGTGTAGGGGAATGGGGCTTCCGGCGGGAAGTTTAGCGACGCTTACGCCTTGTTGACGGAACCAAACTCCTCCATGAGCTCCTTGGTGCGGGCAACGATGTTGTCGCGACCAGGCTTGAGGAGCTTGCGGGGGTCAAAGCCCTTGCCCTGCTGATCCTTGCCAGCCTCGATGTACTCGCGAACGCCCTTGGCGAAGACGAGCTGCAGGTCGGTGTTGACGTTGATCTTGGAGATACCCAGGGAGATGGCCTTCTTGATCTGATCCTCGGGGATGCCGGTGCCACCGTGCAGGACGAGGGGTAGGTCGCCGGTCTGGGCCTTAATCTCGCCCAGGCGCTCGAAGGAAAGGCCAGCCCAGTCGGCAGGGTACACGCCGTGGATGTTGCCGATACCGCAGGCAAGGAAGTCAACGCCCAGGTCAGCGATCTGCTTGCACTCAGCAGGATCAGCGAGCTCGCCGCTGGAGGTCACGCCGTCCTCGGTGCCGCCGATGCCGCCGACCTCGGCCTCGATGGACATGCCCTTGGAGTGGGCAAGCTCAACGAGCTCCTTGGTGCGGTCAAGGTTAAGCTGGAAGGTCTCCTCGTGAGAGCCGTCATACATGATGGACGTGAAGCCGGCCTCGATGCACTTAAAGCAGTCCTCGTAAGAACCGTGATCGAGGTGAAGGGCGACGGGAACGGTAACGCCCGTGGCCTCGACGGCAGCCTTGACCATGTCGGCGCAGACCTTGAAACCGCCCATCCACTTAGCGGCACCAGCGGTGCACTGAAGGATCAGCGGAGACTTGGCCTCCTCGGCGGCCTGGAGAATAGCCAGGGTCCACTCGAGGTTGTTGGTGTTGAAGGCACCGAGACCGTACTTGCCGGCCTCGGCCTTCTTGAGCATGTCTGCTGCGTTGACGAGCATAAAAGAAACCTCCTGTAAGGTTGCTCCGATAACGCCTGAGATTTTACCACGGCGCAACCGAGCATAAACGTTCGTTTGTTCACGAATATCGTCCAAACAGACTTTTTTTGACCGTTTGCCCTACGGAATCGACCCGTTGGGGAAAAATAGCTTGACGTTTGGACGCTTCTCGTGCTTTAGAAGCCGACTATTAAGCTACATCTGCATGAAAGGGTTCTGTATGAGCTCGCGTGCCATGGTGGTCGAATCGCCATGACCGGTTAGGCAAACGGTATCGGGCGGGAGAAGCCGGGCGAGCTTGGAGAGCGAGCGCATAATCGCCGCCTCGTCACCGCCGGAAAGATCGGTACGACCGTGGCTGCCCGGGAAAAGTGTGTCGCCCACAAAGGCGATGTTCCCCTGCTCGGTCGCGGCGAACAGGACGATGCCGCCCGGCGTATGCCCCGGCGTCTCGATCACCTGCAGACAGACGTCTCCTACCTCGATTGTATCGCCCTCGGCAAGCAGGCGCGTCGGTTCACCCGGATCGGGCGTCTCGATACCCCACATGGCGCGCTGCTCCTCGATATTTGCGCGAGGTACCGTCACGTCCTTAGCGCACAACTCATATAGTGCGCCGTCGCCAACGACAGTTCGAACCCCGGCAACCCCGCCAACATGGTCGGCATGACCGTGCGTGCAGACAGAGCCGAGTACGCGCACCTCGGAATGCGCGGTGCGGATATGCTCCACAAGACGCTCGCCCTCCCACGCCGGATCGACGATTAAGCACTCGTCATTCGAAATCACGGCGTAACTGTTGGTCTGAATCGGGCCGTTGATGAGCGTCTCAATCGAAGCCGCGCCTCGGGGTGTCAGGTCCAAAGTCATATCGTCCATGCGCATGCCCTCCTTCTAAAATACGTTCGAGGCACCAAACGATGCCTCGAACGTAACCAATATCTATGATGCTGAGAGGCTCTCGCACCTACACACGGCGCTTGAGCTGAGCTCCGCCTTCGCCGGGCATCAGGCGGCGCGCGTCGTAGACCGAGTCAACGCTGCTGATGGAGGCCAGCAGCGGATCCAGACCACTCGCGTCCGATATCTCGACCATAAAGCGCAGGGTCGCAATGCCCTCGCGGTTGGTCGACGTAGCGGCAGAAAGGATATTGCCGCCCGCATCGCCAATGGCAATGGTGACATCCTTGAGAAGGCCCATGCGGTCCAGGCACTCGACCACGATCTCGACCTGGAAGAGGGTGTCGACAGCGCCGTCCCACTCCACTTCGATCATGCGCTCGGGATGCTCCATAAGACCCTTGACGTTGGGACAGTTGGCACGATGCACCGAAACGCCGCGGCCGCGTGTGATGAAGCCGACGATATCGTCGCCCGTCACCGGATTGCAGCAATGAGCCAGACGGACCAGCAGGCCGCTGTTGCTCTCGCCCTTGACGATAATGCCGTTACTGGCGCTCTTGCCGCGCTTTTGCGGCTTGCGGTTGGAGCCGCGAGCGGGCTGCTTCACGACCTCGGCGATAGCCTCGGCCTTGGTGAGTTGTTCCTCGGGCTTGGGGTCCAAGATTTGCTCGACCTTATTGCCCACAGCGCGCGGGGCAACCTTGCCGGCGCCGACGGCGGCAAACAGGTCCTCGAGCTGCTTGAAGTTAAACTGCTCCGCCACGGCGTTGAGCGCACGCGTCGAACGCGGCGTAGAAATGCCATAGCCGCGCTTACGCAGGTCCTTGACCAGCATATCGCGACCAGCAGCAGCGTCGTCGTCCTTGGTCGCAGCGGCAAAATAGCGGCGGATCTTTGACTTGGCGGAAGGTGTCTTAACGATCTTGAGCCAATCACGCGACGGCTTGGAACTCTTGTTAGTCAGGATTTCAACGCGGTCGCCCGTCTTGATCTCGTGCGTGAGCGGGGCCACCGCACCATTGATCTTAGCGCCGACGCAGTGGTTTCCCACCTCGGTGTGAACGGCGTAGGCAAAGTCGAGCGGCGTGGAGCCGGCACGAAGCGCCATGACCTCGCCCTTGGGCGTAAAGACAAAAATCTCCTGATCGAAGAGATCGACTTTCAGCGAATGCAGGTATTCCTTGGCGTCGGTAATCTCATCAGACGCAGCCCAATCGAGCGAATGTTTGAGCCAGTTGATCTGGTCGTCCAGACGCTGGGCATCATTGGTCTTAGACGCAGACGATCCGCCCGACTTCTTATAGAGCCAGTGGGCGGCAATACCGTACTCGGCCTGCTCATGCATCTCGTAGGTTCGAATCTGAATCTCGAGCGGGCGGGCCGTGGGGCCGATAACCGTCGTGTGAAGCGATTGGTAGTTATTGACCTTGGGCATGGCGATATAATCTTTAAAGCGACCGGGCATGGGGTGCCACAGCGTATGCACCGCACCGAGCGTGGAATAGCAATCGCGCACCGAATGCGTGATGACGCGCAGCGCCACCAGGTCGTAAATCTCGGAGAACTCCTTGCCCTTGCGCTTCATCTTTTGATAGATGGACCAATAGTGCTTGGAACGACCGTTGATCTGAAAGCCCTCAAGACCAATGCGGTTGAGTTCATCGGTGAGCGTCTTGATGGTCTCGGCCAGATAGCGCTCGCGAACCTCACGCGACTCTGCCACCATGCGCGCGATGCGCTGGTAGGCGTCGGGCTCCAGGTAAAAGAAGGACAGGTCCTCGAGCTCCCACTTGATAGAGCTCATGCCCAAGCGGTCGGCCAAGGGCGCGTACACGTCCATGGTCTCGCGCGCCTTAAACAGACGGCGGTCCTCGCGAAGAGCCGCAAGGGTGCGCATGTTGTGCAGACGGTCGGCAAGCTTAACGATAATGACGCGGATGTCCTTGGACATAGCGAGGAACATCTTACGCAGCGTGAGGGCCTGCTTCTCGTCCATGCTGTCGACTTCGATGTTGGTGAGCTTGGTCACGCCGTCGACGAGCTCTGCCACGGTTTCGCCAAACAGACCCGAAACATCGGCGAGCGAGGTCTCGGTGTCCTCGACGGTATCGTGCAGCAACGCGGCGCACACCACGTCGCAGTCCATCTTGAGGTCTGCCAGAATGATAGCAACCTCGACAGGATGGTTAATGTACATCTCACCCGAGCGCCGCTTTTGGTTGCAATGCTTCTCGGCAGCAAAGCAGTAGGCCTGCTCCACCTTGGAGAAGTCATCCTCATTCATATATTTGAGGCACAGACGCTCCAGCTTGTCGTAGCTGTCCGCCATAATCTCGGGCGGCAGCTCATCGGCATGCTTGTAGTGCTCCATCTCCGAAAACGGCTGGAGGGTGGAATCATGGGCGGTACGGGCTGCGGCATCCATCGAGGTCCCCTTCCCCTAGGCCCGCGGTACGATCGGGCGGTTAACTTTGGCTAGCATATCAGAAGCGCACGAATCGAGCGCCCAACTCCGGAAAGCCGAGAACTCCATGCGCGAGCGCAAGCCCTCCAAATAGCGAATTGACCTGCTCAATTGCACGCGGCCGGGGTTTTCGGCCATCACGATGCGGCGCGTGTCGCCAAGCCCCGAAACGCGGCAGAAACCAAGCTCTTCGAAGATTCCCAGGCCGCTTGCCACCGAACGCTCGTCGACCGGGGTGCGGGCATCGATGGCAAGGCACATCTGCGCGATGTCGATATCGCTTGCGCAGAATGAATCATCCCCGGTCTTACCGCGGTTGGAGCGCCACATGGTCTGCAGCGCGCGATAGAGTGTGACGAGTTCGTCGCGCTCGGGTGCGTAGCAGTCGAGCAGGCGCTCATTGATGCGGGCGTCGCGCGACGAATAGAGCAGGTGGATCACGGCGGGCTGTCCGTCACGACCGGCACGCCCGCTCATCTGGTTGAACTCAATGGCGCCAAACGGCATGTGGTACAGCACGACATGGCGGATATCGGGCAGATTGACACCCTCGCCAAAGGCGGAGGTCGAAACGATGCAGCTGAGGCTTCCGTCTCGGAATGCTTCCTCCACGCGGCGGCGATCGGAGCGCGCAAGCCCCGCGTTATAGAACGCGATATAGGTTGCGCAATCGGGCACACGCTTGCGCAACGTCTTGGCGAGCGCCACGGACTGGTCGCGCGAATTGACGTAAATGACGGTCTTCTCCCCCGTCGCCACGATCGACACCAAACGGTTCTCGCGGCTCGCAAGGTCGCGGTCGTCCTCGAGCTGCAGGTTCTCGCGCACCGTCTCGTCGACCACCGTGCGAGTAATCGGCAACATGCGGGCAAGCTCGGCCACGACCGGAGCCGTCGCGGTGGCCGTCGCAGCCATAACAACCGGGTCGCCCAGGGCTTTGAGGATATCGGGCATGTCGAGATAGGCGCTGCGGTCGCCGCCCTTGGCAAGGCCGGCGTGGTGTGCCTCATCGATAACGACAAAGCCGATGCGGCCCGAACGCGCGAAGCGGCCACGGTGGATAGATAGGAACTCGGGCGTCGTGAGCACGATACCGGTGCGGCCCGAAGCTAGGCCGGCGAACACGTCATCGCGTGCGGCCTCCACGGTCTCGCCGGTCAGCACGCCAACGCCAATGCCAAGCGCTGCCATCGTCGACGAGAGGTGATAGGCCTGGTCGGCAACAAGCGCGCGCAGCGGATAGACAAAGATACTCGCACGTCCGCGAAGGACAGCCTCGCGCGCAGCATGTACATGGAAGATGAGGGACTTGCCGCGGCCCGTTCCCATAACGGCCAAGACGCTCTGGTGGTCGGCCAAGGCATCGAGCGCCTCAACCTGCGCGCGGTGCGGCTGGTTCGATCCGATAAAGCTATGGATAAGCGAGCGCGTGAGCTCGGTATAGGAAAGCTGGGCGAGCGTCTCGCGCTTACGCGACTCCAGGCGCAGGCCGGAATCCGCCGGCTGCACGCCACGACGAAGCTCGCATGCCGGATCGTCGACGCTGGACAGCGTGGTATCGCGGACCAGAACATCCTTGATCATGAGCTTGGGCTTCACACGCCCCTGCCAATGCTCGGCAACGGCCTCGAACACCAAGTCGACAGCGCTATCGCAGTTGATGAGCTTATCGATTTGCGGCACGCGGAACATAATGGCCGGCACACTCGCGGCGCCATCGGTCGCCACAAAGCGCATGTGCTCGCCGGTTTTGCCCACCACGGTGCGGTCGCACATCGTCACGCCCTCGGCAGCCAGCAGCGGCACCTTGTTGCCCTGGCCAAACGGCTCAAGGCGGGAGATCTGCTCGATGGTCTCGATATTCAGCTCGGAAAGGTCGACGGTGGCGGCGACCTCGTCGGTGTCTTCAAAGTCCTCGGCGGGAAGCTCGGACAGCACGGCGGAAAGGCGGCGGCGGAACTCGTCGAGCTTGGATGCCTCGATGGTCACACCCACCGCACCGGCATGTCCGCCGCGACGAATCAGCAAGTCGGAACAGCGCTCGACGGCGTCAAACAGGTTAACTTTGCCCACCGAGCGACCAGAACCGCGCGCGATACCGTCCTCGATCGAGAACAGCAGCGCCGGCACGTGATAGCGGTTGGTCAGACGGCTTGCCACGATGCCCTTGACGCCCTCGTGCCAGCCTTCGCCGCCCACAACGATCGCGCGTCCGCCGTCATAGGTCTTCTCGACCTTTGCCATGGCATCGCGCGTGAGCTCCGCCTCGATCTCGCGGCGTTGGCGATTGATTTCCTCGAGCTCGGCGGCAAGCGCACTCGCTTCGATGGGGTCGCGGGCAAGCAGCAGGTCGAGCGCCAGCTTGGGATCGGCCATGCGACCGGCAGCGTTTAAGCGGGGAATGAGCGAGAATGACAGGCCATCCGCCGTAATGCTCGAAAGGTCCGCCTTGGCGAGCGCGGCAAGCGCGATATAGCCGGGGCGAGCGGTTACGCGCATCTGCTGGATGCCCTCGGCAACCAGCGCGCGGTTCTCGGGCGTGAGCGGCATCATGTCGGACACGGTGCCCAGCGCCGCGACCTCGATTAGCGAACGCCAATACGACGGCTTGCCCAGGCGCTCACCCAGGACTTGCACCAGCTTGAGCGCCACACCAGCACCGGCAAGCTCGCGCGAGGGGCCCTCGTCCTCGAGCTTGGGGTCGGTCAGGGGCACACCCTGCGGCACCTGGTCGGACGGCTCATGGTGGTCCGTAACCACCAGATCGATCCCCAGGCTCTCCAGATAGGAAACCTCTTCCTTGGCGGCAATGCCGTTATCGACCGTCACGATCAGCTGGGGGCGAGCAAGCTCGTTAACGCGGTCGAGCGCCGCGCGCGAAAGACCGTAGCCCTCGTCAAAGCGATGCGGAATAAACGGCGTGACATCGGCGCCAAACGTGTGCAGAGCCTCAGTCAACAGGCAGGTCGACGTAATGCCGTCAACATCAAAATCGCCAAAGACCGCGATGTGCTCGTGGTTGCGAATAGCACGCTCGACGCGGTCGGCAACGACCGACATGCCCGGGATAACGAGCGGGTCCGCCCAGTCGCGATCGAGCGAAGGCGTCAAAAACAGCTGGCCTTCTTCGATGGATGTAATGCCGTGCGCGACCATAATGCGCGCCACCAGCCCGGGTATGCCCAGGCCAGTCGAAAGCTCCTTTTCGAACTCGGGGTTTTGCTGAGCGACCGCCCAGCGATGCGTCGTCTTAAGCGATGACATAGGCGCCCACCCCCGATAGGGGCAGGTCGCCGCGATACCTCTCACGGTTCATAGCGATGAGTCCTCTGTGTATGCCCGCTTCGGCAGGCAGATCTGTTGAACGGATTTATTATACCGTGCAGCGCGGACGCAAATCGCCGCAGTACGCCGCGGTTTCGGTAAACGATGCCGGTAATAGCCTCGAAATATTTGAGCGTTTCTGACGCACGGACGCATGCGAGCGTCTAGCATATCCATTCAAAACGGTTTCATGAGCAAAGGGAGTCACAAGCGCATATGAAGCAATGGGTTGGACTGGGCAAATTTCTCGCGGAGCATATGCAGTTCATCGTTCCGATTTGTGTGGCGCTCGGCGTGCTCTTTCCCCAGCAGATCGGCGTGCTCAAGCCCATCGTTCCCACCTTGTTTGCCTTTATGACGTTTCAGGGTGCGCTCAGCAACACCTTCCACCAGGTAACCGAGGTGTTCCGCCGTCCGCTGCATTTGATTTTGGCGTTATTTGTCTCGGCTGTGCTCATCCCCATCGCGGCGTATGCCATGGGGTCACTCTTCTTTGGCTCCAACCCCAACCTTGTCTGCGGCATTGTGCTCGAATACAGCGTGCCCGTGGCCGTCACCGCTTTTATGTGGATCAGCATGTTCGGCGGCAACGGCCCGCTCGCGCTCACCATCATCCTGACGTCCTCGGTCATCTCACCTGTGACGATTCCGCTTACGCTCAAGCTCCTGCTGGGCGCCACCGTCTCGATCGACGTGCCGAGCATGATGCAGAACATGGCCTTTATGATCGCCATCCCCGCTGCGCTCGGTATTGTCATCAATGAACTCACGCGCGGCTGGGGCCACGAGAAACTCTCTCCCGCGCTCTCGCCCGCCTGCAAGTTCATGATGATGGGCGTCATCGCGTCCAACTCCACCGCCATGAGCGAGTACGTGCTACACATGAACGCGGTGCGCCTGGAAGTCGCCCTCTTTATTTTGGTCTTCGCCATCAGCGGCTTTGTCGTCGGTTTTCTGGTCGCACGTGCGCTGCATCTGCCATATAGCGAGACGACTACCATGTGCTTTACCTGCGGCATGCGTAACATCTCTTCGGGCGCCGTCATCGCCACGCAGTACTTTCCGGGCGAGGTCGTGTTCCCCGTCATGTGCGGCACGCTGTTTCAGCAGGTGCTGGCCTCGATTATCGGACATCTCTTTGAGTGCCTAACCGGCGAGGAGCGCACCAAACAGCGCAAGCGGGTCGAAGCCGGCCGCGACGCGTTGGCACGCTAGGCTGTCCGCATTACGCGGGTGTTAGTCTTACTATACGAGCGTTTCCAGATGCGCACGCAGACGCTCAGCATCGATATCGAGCGTCGTCTCGGCATTGACTTGGGCCAAACGATAGCCGACAAAGTAGGGCGAAACCACCCAACGCGGCAGCGCCTTGGCAATGGTCCGACCGCCCAGGTGATAGAAGAACAAGTTGTACGACTCTGCGCGACCACCGTGGTGCTCGTTTAGGATATAGCGCAGAGCTACCTGGATCGCATCGGCAAAGAGATCCGCCTCGGCTTGGTCTCGTGCGTCATCGCTGGCGGCGATTCCCTGCGGGGCTGAAACGTTGATCTCAAAGAACCCCATGATCGGTTCGGCTGAGATATTGACCGAGATTCTCCCCTGTTGCCAGACATTGATGCCTTCGAAATTGGCGGAAGCCAGCGAAGCATAGCCGTCTTCCTGCTCCAAACCCACAATCTGCATGTGCGGATGGACCAGACTGCCGCCCGAAAGTGGGCCCTTGTTCTTGTACATGAGAACGCTGCGATACTGTCGGGAGTCAATCATCCGCTGCCAGCAATCCAGAGCAAACCGCATAACATGATGCAGCTCGTCCGGCGCATGGGTCACCAGGTCGGCGTCGTGGTCGGACGACTCAATCAATACGGTCTGGCGAGTGGCCCGCAAGGTCTTAAACTTATTCTCGAGCCAGATACAGTCACCGTCGCGCCGGATGATATTGGCGAGTTCCTCGGTATCGCAAAAGGGGCACGCGGTGCCTGGACGACGGTTGTCGTCGGGCTTACCGTTCGCCTGCTGAACGTCAAATACCAGCGCCACGGGTTATACCCCCAGCGGCACGATCTTGGTGCCATGGAGCTCGGAGACGCCCAGTGCCGCCGCCACGGTATCGCGGTTGGCCGTGGAAATGCCGCCACCGGGAAGGATGGTCAGGCGGTCGCCCGCGTACTCGATCAAGCGGACCAGGTTTTCGAAGTTGTCCTCGATCGGCGTACCGGCAGTACCACCGTGCGTCAGAATGCGCGTGACGCCGCAGTCGGCGAGCGTGTCAATGGCGTCCAGCTGAGCCTCGGGCGAGAGCTGGTCAAACGCCATGTGGAAAGTGATGTCGATAGGATCGCGCTTGCACTCCTCGGTCGCGCAGCCCGCAGCCATCACGAGGGCGCCAAGCGTAAGTTCGTCGAGCGCCCATCCGCCAGCGCAGGGCTTGCAGCAGCCAAAGACCAAGCCGTCAACGCCCGCACTCACGGCAAGGCCCAGATCCATCTCCATCATACGCAGCTCGTCCTGGTTGTAGTGAAAGTCGCCGCCACGCGGGCGAATCATGCACATCACCCGTGCATCGTGCTCGTGAACATAGTTGGTCGTAGCGCTGATAGCGCCGGCCGAAGGCGTAGTGCCACCAACGGCAAGGTTGTCGCACAGCTCGATACGCCTTGCACCGGCATCGATAGCCGCCGGCACCCGCTCAAAGTTCTCGGCACAAAACTCGTACAGCATAGATAGACCCCCCAAAGACAGCAGATGTTTTCCGACGGGCATTGTCACACACCCCCATGAAGTTGCGGTGGAATAGGGACTCTTTTGGTCTCCGAGGCTCCCATTTAGTCCCCATTCCACCGAAACTTAAAGGGGTAGTCGTTGGCATCTGCCACAACGTCGATGTTTTGACAACGACAGCGAAAGCCCGCCAGAGCGAGCAAGGTGCCTTGAAACAAGGCGGCATTGACCTTCTGGTCATGCCGCCGAAGTTGAAAGGCAGATTGCCGCCCTGGCGGGCTTGCAGCGTCGAGCCGCTACGCGGTTTGGTAAAACCGCGTAACTAGTTAGCCACCAAGATAAGCTTTGCGCACGTTATCGTCGTGCAGGAGCTCTTGGCCGGTGCCGGTCATGGTAATCTTGCCGGTCTCGAGCACGTAGCCGCGTGTGGCGATGGAAAGCGCCATCTGCGCGTTTTGCTCGACCAGAAGCACCGTGGTGCCAGCCTTGTGCAGGTCCTCGACAATCTGGAAGATCTGTTCGATCAGAATCGGCGCCAGACCCATGGAAGGTTCGTCGAGCATAAGCAGTTTGGGGTTACTCATAAGGGCGCGCCCCATAACGAGCATCTGCTGCTCGCCGCCTGAAAGGGTGCCGGCGACCTGGCGACGGCGTTCCTTCAGGCGCGGGAACTGCTCGTAGACGCGCTCCAGGCCCGGAGCCACCGTGGACTTGGGCTGTGTATAGGCGCCCATCTCCAGGTTCTCCTCGACCGTCATCTGCAAAAAGGCGCGACGTCCCTCGGGAACCTGAGCCAGGCCCTTACCAACCAGCTTATCAGCGGGCGTATGGGTAATGTCCTCGCCCATAAACTTGATGGAGCCGGTCTTAGAGCGCAGCAGGCCCGAGACGGTCTTAAGCGTCGTGGACTTGCCAGCACCGTTGGCACCAATCAGGGCCACGATCTCGCCCTCGTTGACGTTAAAGGAGATGTCCTTGATGGCGTGGATGGCGCCGTACCAGACGTTGATGTTGTAGACGGAAAGCATCGGCTCTGCCATTTAGTTCTCCCCCTTATCCTGCTTGCCCAGATACGCCTCAATAACAGCGTCGTTGTTCTGGATCTCCTCGGCCGTGCCCTTGGCGATGACCTTACCAAAGTTGAGCACGCAGATGCCCTCGCAGATGTTCATGACAAGCGACATGTCGTGCTCAATGAGCATGATGGCAATGCCAAAGGTGTCGCGAATCTTGACGATGTTCTCCATGAGCTCCGCGGTCTCGGACGGGTTCATGCCGGCGGCAGGCTCGTCGAGCAGCAGCAACTTGGGGTTGGTGGCAAGCGCGCGGACGATTTCCAGACGACGCTGGGCGCCGTAAGGCAGCGATCCGGCCTGTTCATTTGCCAGGTGCGCCATGTCAAAAATGGACAGCAGCTCCATGGCGCGCTCGTGGGCGGCCTTCTCGTGCTTCCAATACGTCGGCAGACGCAGCACGCCCTCAAAGCCGGAGTAACGCTCCTGGTTGTGCAGGCCGACCTTAACGTTGTCCTCCACCGTCATGGTGTTGAACAAGCGAATGTTCTGGAACGTACGGGCAATACCCATGCGGTTGACCTGGTAGACCGACTTGCCCGAGGTGTCCTCACCGTCGAGCAGGATGGTGCCGTGCGTGGGCTGATACACCTTGGTAAGCAGGTTGAAGACCGTGGTCTTACCGGCACCGTTGGGTCCGATGAGACCGGCGATCTCGGTCTTGCCGATGGTTAGGCTAAAGTCGTCGACTGCCTTAAGGCCGCCGAATTCAATGCCCAGGTGGATGCACTCGAGCGCCGGACGCTCGCCCAGGTCGCGATCGGGGACAATGGCGCCAGAAGGATACGGGACCATCTTGCCCTTGTTGAACTCAAACTTACTGGGCATCGGCTGCCACCTCCTTCTTGGGAGCAAAGCGATCCTTAATGCGTGCGAAGAACGCCTTGAGCTGCGGGTTGTTGGTAAAGATCATGACCAGGATCAGCACGATAGCGTAGATGAGCATGCGGTAGTCCGAGAACTGACGGAGCAGCTCGGGAAGCACCGTGAGCAACGCCGCCGCGATGACGGAGCCGCGCATATTGCCCAGACCGCCAAGGACCACGAACACTAGGATGAGGATGGACGTGTTGAAGTCGAACTTGGTAGCGGAAAGCTGCGAGAAGTTACCGCCGAAGAGGGCTCCGGCAGCGCCGGCGAGAGCGGCGGAAACCACGAAGGCGATCATGCGGTACTCGGTGACGGAGATGCCCACGGACTCGGCAGCGATCTTGTTGTCGCGCACGGCCATAATGGCACGGCCAGTACGGCTGCGAACCAGGTTGAGCACGATCACGAGTGCGACCATGACCAGGATGGCACCGGCGAGGAAGGTCGAGTACGTCGACACGCCCGAGGCGCCCTGGGCGCCCTTGATGATGGCGGTGCCGTCCTCAAGAAGGTGCAGGTCGTCGATCGTAGAGTTGCCCGTGATGTTAAAGATCACGTGCAGGCCGCGGGAGTCGACGCCCACAATGAGGCAGGTGACGATCTCTTTGATGATCTCGCCAAAAGCCAGGGTCACGATGGCCAGATAGTCGCCGCTCAGGCGCAGGACCGGGATGCCGATCAAGAAGCCCAAGATGGCAGCGGCGATAGCACCGACCACAATGCTGATGATCAGGCGCACCGGATCGGAGGGAACGGCACTCTCGAGGGCGACCGCGGTGACGATGCCCGTGTAGGCACCGACACTCATAAAGCCCGCATGGCCCAGCGACAGGTCGCCCGCGATGCCGACGACGAGGTTGAGGGAAATGGCCATGACGATGTAGGCCGTAATGGGAACCAACTGGCCGGCGATCATGCGCGGGATCATATGGTTGGACTGCATAAAGAACACGATGGCAAATGCCACGATGCACATGGCGTACGTGACAAAGTCGTGACGCGTCTGCTTGTCTTTAAGAAACTTCATAACGCTCACCTACACCTTCTCGGGGACGTACTTGCCCAAGAGGCCGGCAGGCTTGACGAGCAGGACGATGATCAGAACACCAAAGACGATGGAGTTGGCAAGGCTCGTGGAAATATAGGCCTGCGCCATCGCCTCGATGATGCCGATGAGGATGCCACCGACAAAGGCACCGGGGATGGAGCCGATGCCGCCGAAAACGGCGGCGTCGAAGGCCTTGATGCCAGGCATGGCGCCCGTGGTGGGCTGCAGGACCGGCGAGTAGGAGCACAGGAGCACACCGGCGATGGCGGCAAGGGCGGAGCCGATGGCGAACGTCATCGAGATGGTGCGGTTGACGTTGATGCCCATGAGCTGAGCGGCGGCCTTGTCCTCGGACACGGCGCGCATGGCCTTGCCCATCTTGGTCTTACCTGTAAAGAACATCAGACCGGCCATGATAACCAGGCAGGCGACGATGGTGACGAGCGAGACGGCACTCACGTTGAACTTGGCCAAGAACTCCGGCACCGGGAGGGTGACGAGCGAAGTGAAGTTCTTGGGCGTGGCGCCCCACAGAAGCTGCGCGGCGTTCTGCAGGAAGTAGGACACGCCGATGGCCGTGATCAGAACGGCCAGCGGGCCCGCCTGACGCAGCGGCTTGTATGCCAGACCCTCGATGAGAACACCGAGAACGGTACAGACCACACAAGAGAGAATTACAGATGCCCAGCCCGGGAGGCCGAGATACGACGTGGCACAGAACGAGACATAGGCACCGACCATGATGACGTCGCCGTGAGCGAAGTTCAGCATCTTGGCGATACCGTAGACCATGGTGTAGCCCAACGCGATGATGGCGTAGACGCTGCCCATGGACAGGCCGTTGACCAGGTATTGGATAAAGACCGTCATGTTCCACATCCCCCTTTCGAATAGGTTTCCAGTTAATGTATGAAACAGGGACGTTACACTGTCCCTAGATACCAAGCAAGCAGGGAAGGCCAAAACCTCCCCTGCTTGGGATCAAAACCGCTCCATGTAAGGCGGTCTATTAGGCCTGTACGTACTTGCCGTCGGTGATAACGTACGCCGTGGGGTCCTTCTGGACCTGGCCCTTATCGTTCCAGGTGAGCTTGCCGGTCAGACCGTCAACGGTAATCTTGAGCATAGCCTTGGGCAGCTTCTCGGCTACCTCGGTCGGGTCGGCGTCGACACCAAGACCGGCCTCCTTGAGGGCCTCGGCCACCGCGCGCACGCCATCATAGGCGTCGGCGGCAAACTGGTCGGGGGTATCGCCGTACTTATCCTTGTAAGCGTTGACGAAGTCGGCGTTCTTCTCGTCGTCGGCGGAGAACGGGGTCATGAGCAGCAGTCCCTCGGCAAGAGAAGTGTCGAAGCCCTCAACGCCCAGGATGCCGTCCATGCCGTCGCAGCCCATCATCTTGACGTCGTAGCCCATGTCCTTAGCATTCTTGAGCAGGACGGACGCCGGCGTGTAGTAGATCGGCGCAAAGATCATGGTAGCGCCGGCCTGCTTGGCCTTGGTCAGCTGGTTGGTAAAGCTCGTGGCGGAGTCGTCCTTAAAGGTCTCCTCGTCAACAATCTCGAGCTTAGACTCAGCCGCCTGGGCCTTAAAGGAATCTGCGATGCCCGAAGAATAGGCGTCGCCGGAGTTATAGAACAGTACGAACTTCTCGTCCGCATACTTCTCTGCCAGGAACTTGGCAGCGTTGACGCCCTGGTTGGGGTCGGTAAAGCAAACCTGGAAGACGCAATCCTTGCCGTCGGTGACGTCCTCGGAGGACGCGGACGGGGTGATCATGAACGTCTTGGGGTCGTTACCGCACTCTGCGGCAACGGCAACCGACGCACCCGTGGTGGTCGGGCCGACAAGGGCCTGCATGCCCCAGTCGAGCAGGGTATTAAAGGCGTTGACGGCCTTCTCGCCGTCGGCCTGGTCGTCCTCGGCTTTGCTGGCAAGCGGCAGCTCCTTGGTGGAGAAGTCCTTGCAGCCAAGCTCGACGCCCTGGGTAACGGACTTGCCGTAGGACGCGGCGGCACCGGTCAGCGGGCCGATGGTGCCGATCTTAAACGAAGCGTCGCCCGAAGCGGAACCGCTGTCGCCGCCGTTGGAGGAGCAGCCAGCTAGAATGGACATCGCCCCCAGACCTGCTGCGCTCGCGATAACGCTCCTGCGATTCATAACAGGGTTCAATGACTTACCGGTGAGGCTCGACATGCGGCTCTCCTCTCAAATCTCGTCGGGTTTTGGTTACCCGACAGGCCATCCTTCGCCGTGTTCGGCGTTCGCAAAATAGTAGACGCTTTAGTTGAGAAAAGTGGCGATTATTTCAACTTTTCTTCTACTTTGTACATTTATCCAGAAATATGCGAATCCCTGTCTGTTTATGCAGTTTAGCCACTTTATTGTGTGAAAGTAATGTTTCTATTCCGTTACAAGCGTCCTTGCCCTAAATAAAACGACCCCACCGGTCTCGTTGTATATGCACTTAGGCGGCGATGTACTTGCCGTCCTGAATCACATAGGCCGTAGCAGGCTTTTCGACTTGGCCCTCGTCGTTCCACGTAAGCTCACCCGTCAGGCCCTCGATCTTGATCTTGCGCATGGCCTTGGCAAGGTCGCCGGCAATGTCGGCGCCGTCGGCCGTAATATCGATGCCCGCCTTGTCGATGGCCTCGACGATGGCGTGGACGCAATCGTAGGCGTCGGCGGCAAACTGGTTGGGCGTCTCGTCGTAGGCGTCCTTATAGGCCTTGACGAAGTCGGCGTTCTTCTCATCGTCGGCAGAGAACGGGGTCATGAGCAGCACGCCCTCGGCAAGAGAGGTGTCGAAGCCCTCAACGGAGAGCAGGCCGTCCATGCCGTCGGTACCCATGAGGGTCATGTCGTATCCCATGTCCTTGGCGTTCTTGAGCAAAACGGACGCCGGCGTGTAGTAGATCGGCGCAAAGATGAGCGTGGCGCCGGCCTCCTTGGCCTTGGTGAGCTGGTTGGTAAAGCTCGTGGAGGAGTCGTCCTTAAAGGTCTCGGTATCGACGATATCAAGTTTGGACTCCTTGGCCTGCTCGGCAAAGGCATCGGCAACACCCGAGCTGTACGTATCGCCGGAGTTGTAGAACAGGGCGATCTTGGCGTCTGCATACTTCTCGGCCAAAAACTTGGCAGCACTCGCGCCCATGGTGGGGTCGGTAAAGCAAACCTGGAAAACCGTGGTCTTGTCCTTGGTGACGTCGAGGGACGAAGCAGAGGGCGTGACCATGAGCATATCGTCGGCGATCTCGCCCGAGACAGCGACGGCGGCACCAGTCGTGACGGGGCCGACGAGCGCCTGCATGCCCCAGTCGCACAGGGTATTGAAGGCGTTGATAGCCTTCTCGCCGTCGGCGACGTCATCCTCGGACTTAAGCGAGAGCTTGAGATCCTTGGTCGAGAAATCCTTGGCGGCAAGCTTGGCACCCTTCTCGGCCGAAACGCCATAGGTTGCCGCGGCGCCGGTCAGAGGGCCGATGACACCGATCTTGAAGGTCTTGCCGTCATCGGCGGAGCCGCCGTCCGAGCCACCCGACGAGCAACCAGCGAGTGCGGCGGTGCTGCCGAGCGCCGCAGCGCCGACGAGAAAGTTCCTACGGCTGAGCGTGCTGTTGATGTTGAACATGGTGTCCCCCTTTTTCGCTGGCCGCGGTGCGGCCGTCTTGCGGTACAGGGCAAACCTTATGGCGCAAACGTTGACAGTTTGTTACGGAAGTCCGTTTGTAGCGAGCGTGTTTCCAATGTTTCCGCAGCGTTTCGGGGGTGCCGTTTTGTGCGGCTCCTGTTGCCTGGCGAGCACGCGCCCCCGGTTCACGCTAGAATGCACTCAACCTTTAAGCGGTTTATCCATCCATAAGATGCACGAAGGAGTTATCTATGAGCGAACCCCTGCGCACCGTGAACGTCGGTCTGATCGGTCTGGGAACCGTCGGCGGCGGCGTGGCCCGTCTGATCAAGAGCCACCACGATGAGTACCTGGCAGCCTACGGCATCGACCTTAAGCTGACCCGCGCCTGCGCGCTTGCTTGGGAGCAGGCTGAAGCAGCCGGTATTGAGCGCGAGGTCTTTACGAGTGACTGGCATGATGTCGTCACCGACCCAGCCGTCGATATCGTCGTCGAGCTCATCGGAGGCGAGCACCCCGCGACCGAGATCTTCACCACCGCCTTCGAGAACGGCAAGCACGTCGTCTCTGCCAACAAGGCCCTGCTGGGCCGTCATGTCGAGACGCTCGCCGAGAAGGCGCGTGTGTGCGGCGTGCAGATTAAGTGCGAGGCCAGCTGCGGTGGCGGCATCCCCATCGTCAGCACGCTCGAGCACGACCTGGTGGGTAACAAGATCCTGACCATCGCCGGCATCCTCAACGGCACCACCAACTATATCCTGTCGCGCATGGACGCCGAGGGCGCCGATTACGCTGACGTGCTTGCCGACGCGCAGGCCAAGGGCTATGCCGAGGCCGACCCGTCCGCCGATGTCGACGGCTTCGACGCCGCCAGCAAGACGGCCATCCTCGCCTCCATCGGCTTTGGCACCCGCGTTACCACCGACGATGTGTACCAGCAGGGTATCCGTACCATCGGCGCCGAGGACATCGCCCAGGCCCGCGAGCTCGGCTACACCATCAAGCTGCTGGGCATCGCACGCAACACCGACGCCGGCGTCGACGTCCGCGTGCATCCCACGCTGATCCCCGCCGACCACATGCTTGCCAAGGTCAACGGCGCCATGAACGCTGTCTACGTGGTAGGCGACGCCGTAGGCGAGACCATGTTCTACGGTGCCGGCGCAGGCTCCTTCCCCACCGCGAGCGCCGTCGTGGGCGATATCCTGTCGCTCTCCGAGCAGATCAGCCGCGGCGTGGCTCCGCTGCCCGAGATTGAGCCCTATGGCCACAACCTCGCCTTTAAGCCCATGGACGAGCTCCAGACCAAGTACTATGTGCGCCTGAAGGTCGCCGACCGCGTGGGCGCCCTGTCCGAGACGGTCGATATCTTTGCCAAGCATAACATCTCGATCTCGCTCATCAACCAGGTCGAGGACGGCAAGTCGGGCGTCAGCAATGTCTGCTCGGTCATCTTCCTGACGCACCGCGCACTCGAGAAGGACGTCCAGGCTGCCGCCGCCGAGCTTGCCAGCGTCGACTGCGTAGCCGAGGTCGCCAACGTCCTGCGCATCGAGGACGTTGAAGCCTGGACCGAAGGCGTCATGGCAAACTAACCCAACGCTCGCCTAGCAATACGCGCTTTGAGGGCTCCCGTCCGATGTGGGACGGGAGCCCTTTTGTCTCCTGCCCCAAGCACAACGGCAGAGCACATTTGCGCGAGCCGCTCATCGGTAACGCGGGCTACCGTTCACCGATATGCAGACGCGGCCGATTCCGGCTACCGCTACGCTGTGCTGCGAATGTCCGCCCGCGATGAGAGGAAGCACCATGTTGCTCGAGGGCAAGAAAGCGATCATCACCGGAGGCACGCGCGGTATCGGCTATGCCATCGCCTGCCGTTTTATCGAGGAGGGCGCCGCCGTCACCGTCTTTGGCTCGCGTCAGGAGACCGCCGATGCGGCCGTTGAGAAGCTGACAGCCGCCTATCCCGACGCCAAGGTCTGGGGCCGCTCCTGCGACCTCACCTCACTCGAAGCCGTGACCGAGGCCTTTGCCCAGGCTGCAGCCGACATGGGCGGCTTGGACACAGTCGTCAACAATGCCGGTATCTCCCAGCGCTCGCCTCTCCTGGACTACACGGCCGAGGAGTTCGCAAAGGCTATGGACCTTAACGTCGTCGCCGTCTTTAATGGCCACCAGGCTGCCGCCAAGATCATGACCGAGGCCGGCCACGGCGGCACCATCACTACCACAAGCTCGATGGTCGCCAAGTACGGCCAGCCCTCCGGCGTCGGTTACCCCACGTCCAAATTTGCCGTCAACGGCATGGTCCAGTCGCTCTCGCGCGAACTCGCCCCCATGGGCATTCGCGTCAATGCCGTAGCACCTGGTGTAACCAAGACCGACATGGTCGCCAACCTGCCCGAAGAGGTCATCAAGCCCATCATCGCCACCATTCCGCTGGGTCGCATGGGCGAACCCGAGGATGTCGCCAACGCCTTTGTTTTCCTAGCGAGCGACATGTCATCCTATGTCACGGGCGCCGTGCTCCCCGTCGACGGAGCCGCCCGTTCCTAAAGGTCGCAAGCCACGACTTCGAACCTCAACGAGGCCCAACGCAAAAGGCGCGCTGTCTGCATCAACCGCAGGCAGCGCGCCTTGTTCTGCTTGTAAGGGAAACTGCGTCCCGTTTCGAACGCCGATTCTGGGACACCGTTTCCGCAACGAGTCTCTCGCAGAAGCTACATCCCAATCTGGACATCCATTCCGGGACACAGTTTCCCGAAGGGCGATTTAGTCATGCCACCCTAATCAAAACGAGACCGTATAGCACCCCTAAGATAACCAGCTCTCGAGCTGGAGCAAGCGCATCAGGCGGCGCGACCGCTCGCCGACATGCAATTTGTTGCACAGTAAAATCGGCTAGTGGCACCCTTATCCTTTATTTAGCGAATAAGGTCAAGGAAGGGAGAGTATCATGCCAAGACGACAAACGCCGCTCGAGGTCATGTTCTCCCTGTTCAAGACTTCATTTACCCTGAGCCATCGCGCACTTGCCGAACTGTTACTATCCGATCTGCCGTTAACAAATGGACAGCCTACCGCCCAAATGTCACAGGACACCAGCTGGCTTTCGCGCACGATTGTGCACTCGCAGCCGGGCTCCCTAGAAGATCGCTACTTTGCCGACTGGTCCTGCGCATCGAATCAAATCCTGCACAAGCTACAAGAAAAAGGGTATTCGAACGCCGACATCTATACCATGATTGCGGCAGCGACTGACACAATGGCTCAAGCGCTCAGTGCCTGTGGGCGTAATGGGCTCCTTTACCGGAACGCCGCCTCGCGCCTCGTCAGCAGCCAACCGACCACAGGTACCGTCAAGATTCTTTCGCAAATTGATTTAGCCGTCTCCGGCCCCGTCCTCT
>OAVP01000454.1_pt1 | contig 23435 bp, 23 predicted proteins | sample 1495311 | NCBI WGS metagenome assembly OAVP01 (sample SAMEA2580102, study PRJEB22360) | human gut metagenome | biome: human gut; feature: human-associated habitat; material: faeces | place: Denmark | collected 2008/2010
ATTCTGACCCAGATTTGATTTTACGCAACTCATCAGTCCTTATTGACAAAGAGCCTAAAAAAAGACCGTCATAACGGTCTTCAGTCTTTTCACTAGTATACAGTTGCTAAAAGAACGGAACGCCTTCGATCTTATAGTCTTCAATGATCTTACGAAAGATATTGGGCTCTTCCCACGCATACCCCTCTGGCAGCTGTTGCGTTTGTCCTGCTTCTTGTGTTTCAAAAACAAATAAAGGAATATTTTGCGTATCAATATTTCCGTTTGTGAGTTCAACGAGTTCGATCGCTGTCACATCAAGGTGAATACGGTCTTTAAACAATTGTAAGATCGTAGCCAAGCCGGTTTTATCTTCAGAAAAATCCGTTGACGCTAATTCCGCAGTGCCTTCGTGTATTTGCATCAAAAATCGTTTCGAACCATTTGTTAAGTGCATCATAACTGTACCCGCTACTTTTTTGGATCCCAAAATACCCACCTCAGTTATTCATCTGTTTGTAAACTAATTTTAGCACATTTTCAGAAAATATGCACGATTATCTGTTGCTGTTTTCTTTTTCTAACATTTCTTTAGCTTCTTTCACCCACACTGGTAAAGCTTCTCCAACCGTACGGAAACCAATCCGCTTATTCTTATTTGTAAAGTAGCGTTTACGCTTAAAGGGTGGCTGAACAAAACTTGTTTCCAATGTACGGCGGGACAAACTGATCTTTTGGCTGTATTCGTCAATATCAATGATTTGTACACGGATTTTTTGGCCGATCTGTAAGACTTCATGGATATTTTTAGTAAACCCGGATTGGATCTCTGAAACATGGATCAAGCCTTGCGTTTCTTTATCTAACGAAACAAATGCACCATAGGGTTGAATCCCAGTGACTGTTCCTTCTATAATGTTCCCGATTTGATAATTCATAGTCTTTCCTCTCTTTTCCACTTTCATTATACTTGAACTAGTGGTAGATTTGAAGCATCAGAAACAACGTTACACAATATAGGAGGGAAACGCATGATCAATTTTGACAAAGTTCATCCGCGCTTAAATACCAATAGCGTCAAATGGGATACAATTGCAAAAACCTATAAGGAAGAAAACTTATTGCCGCTTTGGGTAGCCGACATGGATTTTCTGGCACCAGAACCAGTGAAAAAAGCGTTAGAAAAAGCAGTTGCCCAAGGGATCTATGGGTACTCCACCATCCCTGATTCGCTGCTTGAATCCATCATCGATTGGCAGCAAAGACGTCATGGTTATACCATCAATAAAGAAGCGATCCTTTTTAATAGCGGTGTCGTTCCTAGTATTGCACTAGCGATCCAAAGTTACACCCAAGAAGGAGATGCCGTATTGATCCACGATCCGGTTTACCATCCCTTTGCCCATGTTGTCAAAAACAATCAGCGTACCTTAATTCAAGAACCCTTATTGGAAAAAGATGGACGCTTCGTCATCGATTTTGATGCGATGGAACGAACGATCATCGAAAAGAAGGTAAAATTGTTTCTTCTATGTAATCCGCATAATCCTGGTGGCCGGGTATGGTCCAAAGAAGAACTACTGGCGATCGGCCGTATTTGTCAAAAACATCAAGTGATCGTTGTCAGTGATGAGATTCATCAAGACATCGTTTTTGCGCCAAATCACTTTGTTTCTTTCCAAACAGTTGAGCCAAACTTTGCCGATTTTTCAATCATCTTGACTTCAGCAACCAAGACCTTTAATTTAGCTGGGATCAAAAATTCGATGGTATTCATCAAAGATAAAACCTTGCGCAGCCAATTTTCAAAAACACAGGAGCGTAACGTTCAAGGGGAGATCAATACGTTTGGATTGATCGCTACTGAAGCAGCGTATCGTGAATCTGAAGAATGGTTAGAAGAACTATTGTCCTACTTAGAGGCAAATCGCACCTTTGTCTGTGACTTTTTGACTGACCAACTGCCAACCGTGTCGTTTCAAAAGCCTGAAGGAACTTACTTGATCTGGCTAGATTTTTCTGCCTATGGCCTAACGGACAATCAGCTACATAGAAAACTGATCAAAGAAGCCAGCGTCGTGTTGAATCAAGGAAGTATCTTTGGTCCCCACGGGAGTCACCATATGCGGCTAAACTTTGCCTGCCCTAAAGAGCTATTAGAAAAAGCACTCAATCAAATCGCCGCCGTGTTTAAAGACCAACCGATCGATTAACGCTTACGTGTAAAAAAAGAACCCTAAAGCTGCCATTTCAACGGTCTCCTGAGGATGACCGTTGAAACTGCTTTGGGTTCTTTTGTTTTATTCGCTGATTTCGATCGTTTCGATCACTACATCATGCACTGGACGATCTTGTGGTCCCCGTTGCACGCCAGCGATTTCATCAACAACTGACATTCCTTCGATCACATGACCGAAGACTGTGTGACGGAAATCTAACCAAGGAGTACCACCTGCTTGATAGGCTTCGATGATTTCAGCTGGATAACCAGCACCTTCTAATTGACCTAACATGTTGCTAGGAACATTTTGATTGTTGACGATGAAAAACTGACTGCCGTTAGTATTCGGACCAGCGTTTGCCATGGATAAAGCGCCACGAAGATTGAACAATTCTTTTGAAAATTCATCTTCAAAGTTGCCGCCATAGATGCTTTCGCCGCCCATTCCTGTACCAGTTGGGTCACCGCCTTGAATCATAAAATCAGGAATGACACGGTGGAAGATGATCCCATCGTAATACCCTTTTTTCGCTAATTCAACGAAGTTTTTGACTGTTTTTGGTGCCAATTCTGGGAACAATTGTACAACTACATCCCCACGATTGGTTTTGATGACTGCTTTATGGCCAGTTTGTTTTTCTAATGCTAACTGTGGAAATTCAGACACATTAACTCCTCCTTCTCTCTCATAAATCCATGATAGCAGAAAATTGAAAAAATGCTAGTTTGGATAATTTTTGCTATAATGAAGCTATTCGTACAACACGAACATGCTTCACCCCAACGTGCTTAGAAAAGAGGAATAACATGGATATTTTTGATATAACGATTATCGGCGCCGGACCTAGCGGGATGTTTTCTGCCTTCTATGCCGGTATGCGTAACGCCAAAACCAAGATCATCGACAGCTTGCCGCAATTAGGCGGTCAGCTTGCTACTTTATACCCAGAAAAATACATCTACGATATCCCAGGTTATCCGAAAATCAAAGCGGGCGATCTTGTCCAAAACCTGGAAAAACAGTTGACGACCTTCAATCACCAATATTGTTTAGAAGAAACCGTCTTGTCGGTCGAAAAACAAGAAGACTATATCGAAGTCACTACCGACAAAGGAATCCATTACTCGAAAGCCGTGATTTTGGCTTTAGGAAACGGCTCCTTCCAGCCGCGCAAACTGACTTTGCCAGAAAGCGAGCGGTTTGAAGGATACGGCTTAGACTATTTTGTCACCGATTTGATGAAGTATGCCGGACGCAAAGTAGCGATCGCCGGTGGCGGCGATTCTGCCATCGATTGGGCATTGATGCTGGAGCCGATCGCTAGTGAAGTCTACTTGATCCATCGCCGTCCTGAATTTCGTGCTCATGAACATAGCGTCAGCAAATTACAAGCTTCCGCCGTCAACATTCTGACTCCTTATGTGATTCAAGAGCTCCAAGGAGAGCAACGTTTGACTGGTGTCTCGTTGCAGCAAGTCAAGGGTGATGAAACGGTCAGCCTTTCATTGGATGCTTTGATCGTCAATTACGGTTTTTCTTCCACATTGAACATCAAGGATTGGGGCATGAAAAGCAGCCGCCAAGGAGTCTTCGTCTCTTCAGATATGAGCACGTCTGTTCCTGGGATCTATGGCTGTGGGGATGTCGTTTTATACGATGGAAAAGTCGACCTGATCGCTACTGGTTTCGGGGAAGCCCCAACTGCGGTGAACAATGCACTCCATTACATTGATCCCAAAACGCGGACGCAACCCGCCCACAGTACGAGTCTTTTTAAGGAGTAGCTGAGATGAAACAAGTTGGTCTTGCCACCTATACTCTCCCTTTACAGGGGAAGACCCTCACTGAGCAAATGGTTCAGTATCTGGAAGCCTTCGATCATGCCGAAACGGCGGTCCACAATCTAGCCGTTGCCCAAGAAGCCAAAGGATTGGCAGAACGGTTTCAAGTCAACGCGGACAAAGCTTACTCAGCAGGACTGCTGCACGATGTCAGCGTCGTCATCCCTAATGACCAGCGAATCGCCTTGCAGATAGCGGTAGGCGAACCGATCTTAGACGCGGAGCGGCAAGCACCTTTTTTGCTGCATCAGCAGCAATCCGCTTTGTTGGCAAAAACGGTTTTTCAGGTGTCTGACCCAGAGATTCTGTCCGCCATCAGCTGTCATACCACCTTAAAGGCCCAATATAGTCGTCTCGATCTGATCGTTTTTTTAGCCGACAAAATCAAATGGGATCGCAAAGATCAAGCACCTTTCTTAACCGGTTTATTAGAGCGCCTCGATGATTCCTTGGAATCTGCCGCTGGCTATTATATGGACTGGCTCTTTGCCGGTGACTTAGTGGTCCCCCATCCTTGGGCAGTGGCAGCCAAAGCAAAATTAGCAAACACCTAAATGTCAGAAGGGACTAAACCCAAACGGCATGGGCTGCAACTGGAATAGGGCACAACTTATGATTGCAATCCATCAGTCGCATGTTGACTTTTGAATAAACTATTTTTACATGGAGGGGAACTATATGGTATTAGAAAGCAAAACACTTGAAGACAAAGCAAGAGAATTGTTGGCCGACCGCGGTGTCTCACTGCAAGACATCGGGGAATTGGTGATGTTCTTGCAAAAAGATTACATTGAAGGCATCACGTTGGAGATGTGTATCGAAAGCGTCAACGCTGTCTTAAGCAAGCGGGAAGTCCACAACACGATTTTGACGGGTGTCCAATTGGATATTTTGGCAGAAGAAAATCAACTGCTGCATCCACTGCAAGAAATCGTCAAAGAAGACGAAGGGCTTTATGGGATCGATGAGATCCTCGCACTATCCATCGTCAATGTGTACGGCTCCATCGGTTTTACTAACTACGGATACATTGATAAAGTCAAACCGGGCATTTTGAAAGAACTGAATAAGCACGACGGTCCCCGCGTTCACACCTTTTTAGATGATATCGTAGGTGCCATTGCCGCTTCTGCCGCAAGTCGCTTAGCCCATCAACACCCAAGTAAATCTCATTACATCACGCAATAAAAAAAGACCAACGATCCGCCTTCTTCAAAGGAAGTGGATCGTTGGTCTTTTTTTCATTACGCTGTTTTTTTCAAGCCTCGTTTGCCCCACCAATAGAAAGCAAAAAAGAAGACTTCAATCAAGACAAAAAAGAGAATAAAGCAATGCATGAAAAACGTTTCTGGCAATACGTTGATGATCGGATCGGTGGCTGGATTAAATAGCCAATCGTCGTTACTGAAGAAAATCTCATGGAACGTAACGAAAAAGCGATCAAAGCCGACTGCCATCAAAAACCCGAAAATCAGCGGCAAAATCATCCCCCATTGAAAGGGACGAATCAAGCGCCATTGCTGTTGTTTTTGCCGTAACCGATTGACGAACCAGATACTGGGCAGCACCGTGACGATCATCACGGCATAATTTAATAGAAACAACTGCTTCACATCGTAAAAATGCCCAGCGCCAGCTTCAGACATTGGAAAATCGGGCAAGGCGAGCGTACTTGCAAAGGGATTGTTTAGAAAATCTAGCAATAAGCCATAGTTCTTCAACAACTCTTCTCTTGTTAGCGAGGTATAATCCAGCAGATTTAAGTGATCGACATCAAACCAATATAACGGTCGAAAATTGATCGTTAGGGTGATCGCTAGACTGACCAAAAACAAAAACAAGCAGACAAATCCTAAGCGTTCAAGCCACAATTGTTTTTTCATTGTTCAAAATCCCACTCATCTAAAGAATCAACCACATAGGTTGGTGCTACTGGTAATGTCGGAACTGCCGCTTTCGGGGTAAATCCAGATAATACGAGCAAAGAATCGATCCCGTTTTGGATCCCCGAACGGATATCCGTTTCATAATTGTCCCCCACCATCAAGACCTCTTCTTTTGATAAGCCGATGTGTGCCACCGCTTTTTCCATAATGATGGCTTCTGGTTTGCCAATAAAAATCGGTTGCATTTGGGTGGCAGTCTCCACCATTGCAATCAGTGAACCCGCACCTGGCAACAAGCCTCTTTCCGTCGGGATATTTTTGTCTGGATTGGTCCCGATAAAGGTAGCTCCTTTTTGGATCGCTAACGTTGATAAAACAAATTTTTCATACGTCACGTGGTTGTCTAAACCAACCACGACATAATCCGGATTGGTTTCTTCCCACTCAAACCCAGCAGCTAAGATCAAATCGATCAACCCCGCTTCGCCGATCACAAACACTTTGCGGCCTTTGCCATGGTCTTTCATAAAATCGATCGTTGCCAAGCTTGCGGTATAGATCGTTTCTGGTGCCACGTGAATCGAAAATTCATCCGCCAATCGCTGTGCCACGACTTCGGGACTGCGGGTCGTATTGTTGGTCACAAATAAATAAGGCAGTCCTTTTTCTTGTAAGGATTCTACGAAGCGTTTCCCAGCAGGGATCGGCTCTTTTCCTAAATAAATCGTGCCGTCTAGATCAATCAAATAGCCTTTATATTTCATCTTATTCTTCCCTTTGTCGAATCGTAAACTCTTTTTTGCCTTTTTTCACCGTATTTGTTTCGGTTTTTTTGACGTTTTTTTCTTTTGGTTTACGATTTTTAATCGTTGGTTTGCTTTTCTTCTGCGGAATTGCTTCACGCTTTTCTTCTATATGTGCGTTTTGTTGTGTAGTTTGATTTTGATTCGTTTGAGCTGGCTTTTTCTTACGTCTTCGGGAGGTACTTTTTTCTTTCTTGCCGCCAACCCTCTGGATCACGAAATAGGCACAACCGAAGTTGCAATACTCATACAAATAGTCTTCCAGCATGTCAATGCGCTGATCGGGTAATGCTTTGCGGTTATCCTTTTCAAAAAAGCCTTTCAAGCGTAGCTGTTCATAACCCCAATCACCTACGATATAATCATAGCGTGCCAAAACTTCACTGTAACGCTCACCAAGTTTTTCAGGATCGAAGCCTTCACGATAATCCATGACCAATTTGTATTGTCGATTGCCAATCATTAATTCTTCATCATTCAACAAAGTCACCAACTCGCCTTTTTGCGGTTGTTTCGCTGGTTCTTCAATAATTTCTTCTAGTACAGATGTCATTTCATCTGTGATCGTTTGTTTTTCGGTCATTTTTTCACCACCTGCTGTTTATTATACCTTGTTTTATTCCTCAATGATAGTCGCGGTTTTCCTCAAAAAACCACTGGAGGAGTACCAACTACTGAATAGGGTATTTCTGACTCAAGTAATCACCGACCACCGTCCGAATAAAGTCTGGAAAAAGAAACTCAACAGTTCCAGCAATCTCGATCGTCGGGAAAAACGGAATAAACAAGTAGTGATCCACAAGAGTCAACGTGTAGCTTTGAGAGACATCAACTGGTTCTTGCTTCCACAAAACTTGGTGGTTTTTTTCATCAAAGCGAATGCCTTCATAAACCAGTTCGCCAAAAATCTTCCCTCGAAAGCCCATCCCCATAATTGGGAAATTGCGCAAAAAGTTGCGATTTTTTTCCATCTCTAAGACCAATCGAATGACATCCGCGCCTTGCAGCGTCACTCGAATCAAATGCATCGGATGGGGCAAAATCGTGTGCAGCTGATCTTGATCGACCCGTCCTTGTGGTAAATCATCTAAAAATAGCCCCGTATTTAAGATGGCGGCATCCGTCTGTCCTTTGGCACATAATGCCAAAAGAGCCTCCCGAACCAAGGAATGTTCACTTTGCCAATCCCTCGTAAACGCTGCTGGAATTTCTGCCACCTGATTTGCCCGCAGCAAGCGATGGCCGATCGATAGATATTCGGCGATCTCGTCCTCATCTTGCGGAAAAGCCACCAACGAATCCGTCGGAATCACACGTGCGCGATGCTTGATCGGGCGGTGGTGATCATCTAAGACCACTTCGACTTCGCCAATGTTAAAACCAAACTTGCCAGCTGCGCCAATTTGAACCCCATTGATGACTTCGCCCTTTTCAAACAAATGGTGCGTGTGGGAACCTAATATAACATCTAACTCTGGAAAGTCCCTCGCAATCTGGCGGTCAGCATTGATGCCTAGATGGCTCATCAAGACCAGCAGATCGACCTCGGGGCGCAAATGCTGCACCAATGAAGGCAAAATCTCCAAGGGTTCGCGAATGTCCCAACCGTTGGGGGCATATGTTAGCGGAAACGGTGCCGTAAAAGCGATCAAGCCGATTTTGGCTCCTTGATTGCTTTCCATGATTTTGTATTCTTGTGCCCACTTTGGCGGACGCAAATCCTTTTTATCAAATAAGTTGCCTAAAATGACCGGAAATGCTGCTTGGTCATACAGATGCTGCAAGACCTCTTTGGGATTGCCGACTCCCTCATTGTTCCCAATCGTCACCGCATCATAATGCCCTTGATTCATCAAGTCGACATTCGCCTTGCCGTCAGTTGCTTCTGTCAAAGGATGCCAGCGATCGACAAAGTCGCCTAAGTCGACCGCGATCACTGTCTCTTCGGTCGTATCCGCTTCTCGTTTTCTTTGATCCAAATAACGCCGCATCTTCGGCCAATGTTCTAGGTGGGAATGCAGATCGTTGGTATGGATAATCGTAATTTTTTCCATTGTGCGCCTCTTTTCAAATACGTCGCCTGAAATCACTATCCGTTTCTCTTGGCATCAAGGGTTGCCAGTAGAAAGACGACGGAATTCTCTACAAAATAAGCATAGCATAAAATCTCTGGGAAACCATTGGAATGCTTGGAAAAGAATGGTGACTTTTTGTAAAAAAGAAACAGTTACAGTGACAGTTGTTCAAAAGAAAAAATCACTTTTCTGACTGTAAAAAGGAAAGTGATTTTTTCTGGTTATTTGGGGGAATTGCAACCGATAACACGGCGGAGGCAATTCGTTGAAGCGAAAATAAAGAGTTCTTGAAACGAAGATTCTATCGAATATCGAGAGCAGGTAATCCATGTTTCAGTTCGTCAGAACTACTGATTCTTTGAGAGTATAAAAATCGCCAACGGAAAAGTTATCAGAGTAAGGTTCTAAACAGGAATAAAGCCTTTGTATCAAAAATACAACTTAACCCTCTGAGAGCTGCTATCGATTGCCTAGATTTAAAGCAGAATACAATTAGAACAGCCCTTGGTATCACAAAGACTTTCAGACAATAAAAAAACCTAAGACAGTCTGTCTCAGGTTTGAATGATCATCGATTCAATTAGTACTACTGCTTTCTTCAAAAGCAGGCAGTTTTTCAATCAGACACATGGAGAATCCTGCTTAGTGCTGCTTCCTTCCGGATCTGACACGCTTCACAAGACCTCCATTGTCCTAGCCTTTCGGCAAAACTTAGTATAACGTATTTCGTTAGAGATTGCCAGCCTTTTTTTGTTTTTTCTTTTCTCGTAATGCTCGGAAAAAATCTGTTAGCAGCTGGCCGCATGCTTCTTCTAAAATGCCGCCTTCCACATAGGACCAATGGTTGAAGCGCTCATCTTCCAATAAATTCATCAATGTACCAGCAGTGCCGCCTTTGGGATCGTAGGCACCAAAATACACTTCTTCCACCCGTGCCAATAACATCGCCCCACTGCACATCGGGCATGGTTCCAAGGTCACAAACAGCTGCGCTTGTTCTAAGCGCCAACTTCCGACAGTGCGACAGGCTTCCTCGATCGCAAACATCTCCGCATGCGCTGCGGCTTGTTGCTGCGTTTCTCGTAGATTGTGCCCACGACCAATGATTTTGCCATCCAAGACGACGACAGCACCGATCGGTACTTCTGCCACACCTTCTGCTTTTCGGGCTTCTTTGATTGCTTCTTCCATAAAGAACGCTTTTTCCTCGGCAGTCAAGGTACTTGTTTTTTCCACGACTTCACTTTCACTCCTCTACCTCGCACCATTTCGTGCATTTCCTTGTTAGTATAACGAAAAACGCTTAGAAAGACGAGAAAAACTCGCAAAGACCGATGTCCCTGCGAGTTTCAAATGGAATGATTGGCTTAAAAGACGGAATCAACAAAGCTCGTCAACTTGTCTTTGACATGTTCTGTCGAATCTTTGATGTTGTCTCCGTAAACAGAGATTTTGTTGCGGCCCTCATTGACTTTTTTCATCACACCTAACAACGAATCCAATTCATTGTCAGACAAGCCGTCTACGACATCCAACAATTTTTCATTGCCGTTGAATTTGTCATCGACAAATTTCTTTACTTTGTGTCGGTTGCAAGCGAAGCGTACTTTATTGAATACTTTGTCTGATACAACGACGGCAGTAGTGATCCCAGCGATCGCTGCAATGCTTAATCCAATCGTTACTTTTGATGATGTTTTCATATCGATCAGCTCCCTTATTTTGCTACTTCCATCATAGCACGAGGACTGAAATAAAAACACTATTTCGTTTAAATCGCTTTGAATCTTAATCCTTTTGGAAAGAAGTTTTTCACAGTTCCTTGGACTTGTTTTCCAAAACCGACGGGGATCTCATCGACTGTCAAAATCACCCATCCAGCATTTCCTGGCACGCTCATGGTTTCACCTGCCACATACTGCTGCCATTGCGGCAAAGTGATCGGCACTGTCGGTGCCCCTTCTTCTGCATGGATCGCCAATGCCAACGCATAACTAGGTTCGATCCGATTCTTTTTAACGACGCCGACATGCAAACCTGGGCGCATAAACTTGATCCCTTTTAAAGAAGGCATTTCTTCAGGAACGAGCCAGAGGTTTTCTCCTAGCAGCTGAGGTGTCGCATTCAGTGCCTGTAAAAAAGGAAACTCCTTGCGAAAGGCTTGCCACAACTTTTGAGTCGTTGCATCCAATGGGCTCTTGGCTGTCGCTCCTTTGCCTTTTTTCTTCTTTTTCACTGGCGCTGCTTCTGCTTGGGAGGTCAATTTCGCAGCGAAATGACCTTCTCCTTGGTTTAAATGCGGCCATAAGCGGATGGTTTTCTCGATCCCAGATGCAGCTCCCCACTCGCTGCGCCCATGAGATACATTGGCCAAGTCGATCGCTTCGATTGTGAAGGGATACTCCTCCATTAACCAAGCCATCATCGCTTCGTTTTCTTCAGGGGCAAAGGTACAGGTGGAATAGATCAGCTGGCCCCCCGGTTTTAGCATCGCAACGGCTTGTGCCAAAATGTCTTTTTGCCTGATCGCACACTGATCAGGTGTTTCTGCCTGCCATTCTTCTAAGGCGACGGGATCTTTACGAAACATCCCTTCACCAGAACATGGGGCGTCCACCACGATCTTGTCAAAAAACTGAGGAAAATGGCGGCTCAATTCTTGTGGAGCCTGATTGGTGACGACTACATTCGGAAAGCCCCAACGCTCCACATTTTCTGATAGGATTTTGGCACGCTTCGGGAAAATCTCATTTGCTACAAGCAGCCCTTTTCCTTGTAATTGGCTTGCCAGCTGCGTTGTTTTGCCTCCCGGTGCCGCACATAAATCTAAGACCCGCTCCCCTGGTTGAGCGGCTGCGATCGTTGCCACGATCATCGCACTAGGTTCTTGGCTGTAGACATAGCCAGCTTGATGGAGCAACGAACGGCCTTTGACTTCGCCAATATAAGCCGCTTCTGCATAGGGGGCGGGTACAGCAGCTGGTCCATATTTTGCCAGCATCGCTTGTGCGTGCGGCTTAGCAACATTCAAGCGAAAGCCTTTGACTGGCTGATTATCGGTTAAAGCGGTAAAAAAAGCTGGTGCTTCTTCTCCTAGCAACCGTTGGTATTTTTCAATAAATGGTGTTGGTAATTGCATACTACCCCTCCTCGGCTTTTTTATTCTAGCGACTGAGAAGCAATTATGCAAGAATTCCTTGAGCAAATGGCAAAAAAACTGCAGCTGAGTGAAGTGGGCGATTAAATCGCTTCGACTTCTCTTTGCTGCAGACCTTTTTTTATTTAAAAATCGCTTTTTTGACACTGCTTTCGATGAATGGCTCAGAGACACGGTTGTCCCAGAATTTGATCAGTGGGCCCACTAAAAAGGCACTGATGAAGGTTCCGATCCCGATTGGCCCGCCTGTGAAGAGCCCAATCAAGGCAAAGGCAACGTCTTGAATCACCCGCACCACTCGATAGTTGGCTTTCGTCTGATCGACGATGGTTGGGGCGATCGCGTCGTAGGGGGCGCTACCCAAATTCGCTGACATATAAAACGAAGCACCGAAGGTAAAGAAGATGATCCCGATCAACAAGAACAAGCCTTGCTGCCACCAGTTATTTGGACCGACGGATAACCAATCAAAAACGTTGGTATAAAAGTCGATGAAAAATCCTGTCAGCACCATATTGATGACCGTCCCGATGCCGATATGACGACGGCCAAAGATAAAAATCAATACTAGGACAGCGATATTGATCATCAATTGATAGACCCCAAGGGATAACCCTAGCAGCTCGCCGACACCGATATTGGCTGCTGTGTATGGGTCTAGCCCTACTCCGCCGACCCGCAGCAATGCCGCCCCGAATCCTAAAATGGCGACACCAATCAACGCATAAAGCGAGCGTATTCCTGTTTCTTTTTTCATTAAAATTTCCCCTTTTTTCTCATCTGTTCTTTCAAGTATAACGAGAAAAAAGCAAAATGGGAATTTCAACGCTTCACAGGGCTTTTTGTATGGAAGGGATCTGGCTTAGTCATCTCCTTTGCTTCTATTGAAAAGCCAGCGGCAATAATCATTGCTATTGCGTATCTTAGTTTTCGTTTCTTACAGATACGCGTGCCTCGTCCATTACTCGGGCTTCACTGGAACCATCACTTCAAATATCTGCAATTCTTTTTGTGTGGTAAAGACTTCATCTTGCCATAACAATTCCCAAACATCGCCATCGATTTTCAACTGCTTCTCTTTTAGAAAGGCTTGGATGCGGTGGGTAAAAGCGGCAATTTGTTCTTCTCCCTCACTGACAAATCCAGAAACATACGTACCAGCGGGACGTGTGATGATCAGCTTTTCCGGATAGAGATGTAGCCGATCTTGGGGAATCAAGATCAATGCCCGATAAGGCGATGCGTGAAAAGTCTGATCCTCCAACGTCGTTCCTGCACTTAAAAAGCCGATGGGATAGCCACTGAAGGCATCTTTATAATCCACTAGCGGATAAAAACGGGCGTACACTTGATAAGCAGATTCTGGATCATCGCCAGCGATCTCTTCGGAAACGATAAACGCCTCTGCTTCGTGCTGCGCTATCGTAAAGGTCTCAAAATCGGCTTTCTGTACTTTTTCATAGCGCTGGATGTAGCGATCGAAGGTTCGTTCCAATTCTTGTAGCGCAGCGATTTTGTCACGGACTTCTCCTCGCCGTTCCACAAGTTCCTTTTGCGTGTATTCCGGGTTGCGGTTTTTCAAAAATTGGCGAATGTCTTGCAAGGGCATGTCTAAAGAACGCAACATCAAAATCACGTCTAACTCAAGGCATTGTTCAAAGCCGTAATAGCGATAGCTGTTTTCACCAATCGATTGCGGTTTGAACAAATCGATTTGATCATAATAAATCAATGTGCGCCGACTCACGCCAGCATAAGCGGACATCTCACTGATGGTCAATTGTTTTTTCAAAAAAATTTCACTCCTTGCTTGACTGTAACGTAACGTTACAGTTTATTCTACCATAGAACGACATTTTTGGAGGGAAATCATGAAACAATTACAGTTATTTTATAAAGAAGAACGACGCTTCTTTTTCAGTTTATTTCTTTTGATGCTAGTCCAATCCTTCGGCACACTCTTGTTGCCGTATTTTCTGGCAAAAATCATTGATGAAGGAATCTTAAAAGTCGACACGACGGCCATTTGGCACAATGGCTGGTGGATGTTTGCCATTGCCATCGGCACCGTGATTGTCTCGGTAGGCGGTAGTTATTTATCTGCCCACCTTTCAGGAAAATTCGGGCATTTTTTGCGGATGCGCTTTTTCAAAAAAACACAAGAACTCTCTGTATCCGCTGTTGATGGCTATGGTACACCCACTTTGCTGGCACGTACCACCAGCGACATCAACAACATCCAACAAATTTTGATGATGGCGCTGCAAATGATTTTGCCAGCCCCAATGATCGTCGCAGCTTCGATTTTTCTAACCGGCACCGTCTCTTTACGGATGATTTGGGTCCCAATCGTAGCGATCCTATGTTTTTCAATGATCGCTTATGGGGTGATTCGCAAAGCGATCCCATTATCACAAATCACGCAAAAACTAGTCGATAACATGATGCGGATCTTACGAGAAACCTTTACCGGCGCTCGGGTGATTCGGGCATTTGACAAAGCGGCTTACGAAAAAGAACGGACAGATCAAACCTTGACGGAATATGCGAAAACCATGATTAAAGTCAATCGCCTCTTTGCTGTCTTGAATCCGACCGTCAACTTAGTAATGGGACTCTCGATTTCGACCATCCTAGTCTACGGCGGCTATCAAAGTCTTCAGGGCCACCTAGCTATTGGTAGTATTACTGCCATTATCGAATACACGATTTTGAGCCTTTGGTTTTTGACCATGGCAGCGATGGTGATCGTGATGGTGCCTAAAGGCTTGACTTCCTTACAACGAATCGAAGAAGTCTTAGAAGAACCAATTGATTTGATTGACGGTGACCAAACCTTAAAAAAATCCGCCTTGTCAGAAACGATCGCCGCTTTCAATCACGTGCAATTTACGTATGAAGGCGCCGAAGAACCTGTCTTAGAAGATATCAGCTTCGAGATCCACCGAGGCAAAACGACAGCGATCGTTGGCGGAACCGGCTCTGGCAAAAGCACCATCGCCAAAGCGCTGTTGCGTTTCAAAGATGTGACTGCTGGTTCGATCACGCTTTTTGGCCGCAACATCAAAGAGATCTCACAAGCCGAATTACGGGACCAAATTAGTTATGTCCCGCAAAAAGCGCTCTTGCTTAGCGGCACGATTCAAGAAACCTTGCGTTTCGGCAATCGTCCAGCAACCCATGAGGCGATGGCAAAAGCCGCTGAAGTTGCTCAAGCCAAGTCATTTATTGAAGGCTTGCCTGAAGGTTATGAAAGTCCGGTTGCTCAAAAAGGCAGCAATTTCTCTGGCGGTCAAAAGCAACGATTGAGTATTGCCCGAGCGCTGACAAAGCCCGCAGAAATCTACTTCTTTGACGACAGCTTTTCTGCTTTGGATTATCAAACAGACGCCAACTTGCGGCGTGCATTGAAAGAATACACGAAAGATGCCGCCGTCATTATCGTGGCTCAACGGGTATCGACCGTCAAAAATGCCGATCAAATCATTGTCTTGGATAACGGCAAAATGGTCGGTAATGGAACCCACGAAGAATTATTACGCACTTGCCAAACTTATCAAGAGTTTGCCTCATCTCAAGGAATGGGAGGAATGAAGGATGAGTAAACAAACAATGGATACACCAAAAAACATGAAACATACAAGCCGGCGCCTACTTCGATTACTAATGGAACAAAAAGCCCGCTTTCTGCTGATCATCGTCTCTGCCTTGTTCTTTTCCTTACTAATGTCCATCGCCCCTTTGATCTTGGGACGTGGACTGGATAATCTGATCGCCTTGTTTCAACAAGAAGGCTGGCAAATCAATGATTTTTGGCAAAGTATTTTAGGCCCGGTCGTCCTATTAGCGGGAACATGGCTTTTGATCAGTCTCTTTTCCTTGCTACAAGAGTATACGATGGCCAGTGTCAGTGAAACCCTGACCTTGACTTTACGCAAACAAATCAGTGACAAATTCAATCGCCTGCCTATCAGTTTTTACGACAAACATCATACCGGCGATATTTTAAGCCGAGTGATTCTCGATTTAGATAAAGTGTCCGAAGTCTTACAAGTCGGTTTGATGCAGCTGATCACCGCAACCATCAGCATTACCTTCGGCTTGATCGCCATGCTTTATCTCAGCCCATTACTGACGATCGGTGTGGTCCTGATTTTGCTTTTGAGTGCTTTTGTGACCACCGTTCTCGCACGAAAAAACTTGAGCTACTTTACCAAAAACCAAGAAACATTAGGTGCAGTCAGCAGTCGTGCGGAAGAGTTTTATACCGCAAATCCGCTGATCAAATCCTATAACCAGCAAATTGCCGTTGAAGCGGAAATGGCGGAATTGAGCGAAGCTCAATTTAAAGCTTTTCGTAAAGCACAGTTCGTCAGTGCAGCGATCCATCCTTTCGTGCGCTTTATCAATCAAATCGGCTTTATCTTAAGCGCCGTCGTTGGTGGTCTGATGGTGTTGCAAGGGCAATTATCCATTGGTCTTGTACAAGCCTATCTGCAATACATCAACCAAGTGTCTGAACCGATCACGCAAGCTTCTTATATTATGAATACCTTGCAAAGTGCCTTAGCATCTCTCGAACGAATTTTTGAGATCCTTGATTATCCTGAAGAAGAAACAGCGACCCAGCAACTGCCGGTACCGCAAACCATCAAAGGAAAAATCGATTTCCAACACGTCTCCTTCGGCTACAACAAGGAAAAACTCCTGATGGAAAACGTCGAATTTTCCGTCAAACCAAAACAAACGGTTGCGATCGTCGGACCAACAGGCGCTGGAAAAACCACCATGATCAATCTTTTGATGCGCTTTTATCCTTTGAACGGTGGAAAGATTTTGCTGGACGATCAAGACATGATGTCCTTTTCGGCACCGGCAGTACGGAAAAAATTCGGTATGGTGCTGCAGGATACATGGCTGTTCCAAGGAACCATTGCTGAAAATATCGCATATGGCAATCCCGATGCCACTCGGGAAGACATCTTGGCTGCAGCCAAAGCCGCCCAATGCGACCACTTCGTGCGGACCCTGCCCAACGGTTACGATACCGTCATTAGCTCCGAAAGCGAACTGTCTCAAGGACAACAACAATTATTGACGATCGCCCGGGCGATTTTAGCGGACCCAACGATCCTGATCCTTGATGAAGCCACCTCCAGTGTCGACACTCGGACGGAACAAATGATCCAAACGGCAATGGATCGTTTGACCCAAGGAAGGACCAGTTTTATCATCGCCCATCGTCTTTCTACCATCAAAAATGCCGACTTGATTCTAGTGATGAAAGACGGCTCCGTCGTCGAAAAAGGCTCCCATACTCAATTGCTGGCACAAGATTCCCTTTACGCCCAACTATATAACAGCCAGTTTGCAACAGCTTGATGAAAAAGCCGAAAGGTCCAACGATGTCTATGACGAATCGTTGGACTTTTCGGTTATTTGCTTTTCATCCCTAAGTAGCACAAGTGTTCCTGTACAAGAAACACTTGTTACCTACCAAAAACCTTTCCCTTGCCTTGCCAGTATCCATATTCCATAATCAGACGTGAGAGACGATCCACCAAACAGACCATATGGGAGTGTTACGAATGAAAAATTTTCAGATGACGTTTATTACTTCTACTACCACCATTCGTTGGTTGAAACTATTGAATCTCTTGGAACGGCATAAGACCCTTTCGAATCGTGAATTATCAAAAGCTGTCCAGAGTTCGCGGCACACGATCATTTATGATATGGAGGGGCTACGGAGCTACTTTGGAAGTACGCTAATGATCGAATCCACGTCGAATGGCTATTCTCTTCACGAATTACTACCGAAGGAATATCTTGAACGAAAACGAGCGCTCCTTCAGAATGAACCGTTATTCGTTATTCTTGAGCATCTGTTTAAGGGAGAATATCGGACAGTTTCCGAATGGGCAGACTATTTTTATCTTTCTGAAAGTTCCCTTTTACGCTATTTAACGCTTTTTGAAAAAGCCCTGAGGCCCTTTCAGTTATCTGTTGATCATAAGAATTTCCGTCTGATCGGATCAGAAGCGGATATTCGCAAATTTTTTCATACCTTTTATTATGAGTCAGACGCTACGCCTCATACGGTACGTCCAACGATCGCTGTACAAAACATCGTCTTAGATTTTTTTCGAAATATACGCGGCAAAACCAATAATACGGCTTCATTTTGGTATATCAGTTATTGGTTGTATATTGTCCTTGAGCGTACTCAAGCAGGAGAAACTGTCATTGTCTCCGATCAATTAAAAAAGATCGTCTTGGCAGATGAGCTCTTCCAAGAAATCCAGCCCCTCAATCAACGACTCCAAACGGCTTTTTCCTTGTCTTTACCGTCAGAGGAGCTGGTCTACCTTTTCGCTCTACTAGCAAGTAACCGTGGGATAAACAACTATCTCAGGGAAATATCATTTGTTAACCGCTTTGACCATTGGCCTGAGCTAAAAGAACTGACTGCCAATTTTTGCCAGCTCCATCAGATTTCCGATCATGATCAGTCCCGAGAGTTTGTTTTTCTCCATTCTTTCTTTATAACAGAAAAAATAAAACAGCTGATTTCCCCTACCTATAATCTAAGTATGGAAGAAATTTCCAGTTATGCACAAACGCAATACCCTAAAGAGTATGAGGAAAATACAGAGTTTCTTTTTAGGCAGCCCCTCTTTGAAGCAACCGCTCTGTCAGCAATCAGTGCCCGCTTCACTTTATACTTTGAAGGATTAAAAGAAAAATACTGGGGCAACCCACGCCGAATCGCCTTTCTTTTAGAAGGGGATGCGCATATTTGTCTTCACATCAATGCTTTTGCCGTAAAATATTTTGGTCGATATCATATTTTGCAATTTCCTGATTCCAGTGAGTTTTCTTTGGATTATGTGGAACGAAACAAGATTGATCTAGTCGTGACGAATTACGCAGAGTATTTGGAAGAGTATATTTTAGATGTTGAATGCCTCCTGATAAAATCGATCCCAGATGCAGATGATTGGAACAATTTCTTGAAAATCATCAACCCAAAAATCATCCATAATTTTGCGTTGCGAAACATCGAAAAAAGCACCTTTTCCATTCGTTTCTTATTGCCGACTAGTATTCTTTCTTCACTCTGGCACACTACTTAACGACCATTCAATCGTTGCACGGTACCATCCCAACTTGGGATTTGCACCAGCAGGCACTTCCAAGGCGACACTGGTGGCTGCCGTCTCTTGATCACCAAAACGATAGACCCATGTTCCCGTACTCTGACTGTCGCCAGTTAGTAGAGGCTGCGCTTCACCTGGCGTCAAAGTTACACTATCATTCACCGTGGAAAGCTCTGGCATACTGGCATTGGAATTTGCTGAGGTCGTCATAAGCCGTTGATTGGCTAAGCTGATTTGAGCACCGATCAAGGGCTCATTGTCTTCATTTTGGAAGCCCTGCGAATCAAGAGTCGCCGATAAACGCCAACTCGTCTCTTCTGCATCGTTACGCTGATCCGTGATTTGCACATAATTCGGACGTTCCTTAGTTTCGGTTGCCCCTTCGGCAAGATTCATATGCTGAGGCAGTGCGTGATACGTTCCTTTGGCACTGCGGATCGGCACCTGACCAAATCGGAACTGGGAAACAAAATCAAGACTGAGCAACCCTTGGTTCTCAGGAATGACCGACGGATTTTCTGGATTCACTTCTACATCCGGTTCTAATGGATCAACCGGTGGCAGTGGTCCAGTCTGGGCGATTCGCAGGGTAGTTGCAGCGGGAAACACAGCGTCCCGAAAAACAACTTCTGAGGCTGGATTCTGATTGCCGTGTTCGCCATTCGTTGTCGGCGGATTGATCACTCCAGCTTCTTTTGCCGAACCAGCAGAATCTTTCAGAAAGACTTGGATCTCATCCCCCGCTTTTAACTGCCGATCACTTACATCAATCGTAAATGTTCCATCTTCATCGATAACCACCGCCTCTGTATCAAACCAGGCGCCATTATGTGCAGCACTTAGCTCAACCTCTTTGTCTTCCGTGTGGCCATGGATCTCAGTTGTTTCTTCAAGAAGTACGTAGGAAGCAAAAGCTGCGGGCGTTGGCGGCAAAATAGGGAAAACCTGCACAGACTCGGTCCGTATTTGATGTTGGGCACCTTCTGTCAGTTCGCCGCTGGTTAATTCGACAGCGATGACTCGGACGATGGTTCCTGCTTCCAAAGGAGCCTCAAGAGGAATCTCAAAAATCCCTCCTTGCGCCTCTTCTCCATAGATACTGATCCCCGGTGTTTCTTCTGTATGTCCGACGGTTTTTGCAGTGACTTCTTCCTTCTCACCATCTGCTGTTTCAATTTCAACGGTCACTTTCGCTTCATCATCCCAAGCAGGGCGAGTGCCATCAAAACCAACAGGCAAGCTGACTCGCCCATGAATTTTTTTGTCCGCATTCGTCGGCACCCGTAACTCATCGACGATCGCCAACGCGCATTGTTTGAACTTACGCGAGAGTACGCTGTCAGTCCCTGATTGCCAAATGTCTCCGTATTCAATCTTTTCCTATATTCTCTACATTACACTGGAACGCAGCAAGAAAGGGTTACAAGTCGAACTTTCACCTGAACTAAAGGACATCTTTTATGCTTATCATTCATTGATTGCTCCAGATACATTAAGAGAGATCCTTTATTCCTATTTTCATTACCATCTGCCAGAGGACGAAATCATTTATTTGTTACTTTGTCTCATCTGTCGCCGAAAAATCAATCATCCTTCGATCGAAGAATTTTGCCGAAAGTATAATCGCTGGCCTGAGATCCAACAAGTGACAAAAGATTTCTATGCCCTAAATCAAGGCAATTCCTATGATGAACAAAAAGATTTACACTGGTTAGAATCATTTTTTACGATTGTGAAAATACGCGATATGCTCTCGCCCATCATGAATGTCAATATTGACGATCTTACGCAATTCGTCAAAGAGAAGTTTTCCTACGAATATAAGAGAAACTATGCATTTTTGGCAAAACACAAGCTAGTCAAAAAGCTGTATTCATCCTCCTATCTTGACGATTTCTGTGCCAGCTTAACGATTCATATGGAAGCGATCAAAGAAGAAAATTGGGGATCACAACGGACGATCGCCGTGATTTTTGAAGGAAACGAATATGTTTGTGAATATGCCGAAAGTATCGTGCGAAAATATTTGGGTCGCTTCCATACATTGTATTATCCTAATGCCAGTGAACTCTCTCCAACCTATTTAAAAGAAAAGCAAATTGATCTATTAGTCACCAATTATTCGGAGTATACGACAGAATACTTACTGGAAGTAGAATGCGTTCTTCTAAAATCGTTTCCAGATGCGACAGATTGGAATCGATTACTTAATCAAATCAATCCACGGATCTTGCGTCTGGTTGTGTTGGACAATGCGTAAGTCAACTTGCTAGACACTATCTTGTGGAATCATTACGGTCACAAAGCATTTCGAAGTGTTATTTTATAAAAACCATTCTTACCCAACGAGTGGTTGACACTCTGATTTATCTCAGCGATCACAGTGTTCATTTCTCGCTGAGATAAATCAAGCCATGGGGCGCTTTCTGGTTTGTGCCGATCCCTGCCATTTGTCGGTAATAGACATTTTTGTCCTTTTTGATCATTTCGACGATCTCTTCTTCTGCTAATTCGATTTCTTTAAAAAAGTCGTGTCGGAAAAAATCTAAAAACATTTGCAGTTGGGCATCGATTTCTAGCAAATCCGCCATTTGTTGTAGCACATTATCGTACTCGGTATAGCAAATTTCTTTGAATCGTGTTTGCAACTCTGTACATACTTGTTTGATTAGGGGAAATTCCTGCAAGTAACAAAGTTCGCTGTAATTTTTTAAATAGGCTTCTGGTGTCATATGTCCTTTTTTCATCATGATTGCATCATTCCTATCTTTCATCTGAGAATTATTTTGCACCTGGACCATTGTTAAAGTTTAAAGTCGATCAATGACATGAGTCTGCGCCAATCGGTTGAGTTCGGGATTTTATTGAACAATAAATACACGCCAGAACAAGAAAAATTCGACATATGCTCATTATAATTTGTGACGACGATATCAAATTGGTTCGCCTCAAAATAGCCGGGATTGATATCTAATACATTCGGAAAAAAGAGTTTCTGATAACTGCCTAGATACTTACGAGCAGTGACCTGAATTCGTTGCGAGATAAATTGATTCCCTTCTAACAGGAACGCAATTTTTTTAGGCTTCCCCCAGTACAATTCTTTCACACAGTCCATGTGAATGGTAAACACTGCGCTGATATCTACGATCATGTCTAAAGACAGACACTTCAGTTGTTTGAATTGTTTTTGTAAGAACGCTGTGTTTTGTGCCATTTCCTCTGGAAAATGTTTTTTTACAAATGAGATCAAATCGGGAATCACTTTGTTCAAGACCGGTGAAAGTTTATTTTTTAGTAAGATCGTCGCAAAAAACGACTGGATCAAAACCGTACTATATTCCAGCGCATACGGCGGTACGCCTGCCTCCTTTAGATAACGTTGGGTTAGTTGCAGGATCTGCGAGTCTTTGCCTAACTTGTTGCAAAAGTCCCTTTCCATATCAATATCAAACACCGTCCGTTTTCCCATCGATAACGCATAAAAGTAGATGATTTCTTTTTCGGCGATCGTCGTTTGCAAATGGTTCGATAGCATCGTCTTTAATTTTTTCAGCTCAAGATAATACTCTTTACGAAACTGCTTGACGATGGCTGGATCGATCGTGACGTAATGGCCATGAGAGGTTCGCTCTAAAATGATATAAAGCATGTAACTGATTTCCTCAAAGGCAAGATTAGAGAAATTGCTATCGAATTCTTCTTTTTTCAAGTTTAAACCGATCTCATGAATGATCAACGGCGGAAATACGGTATGCGGCGTACTATCGGATTCATAATAAAAGTTCAGAAAAAAATGGCGAATATTGACTTCCTCACCAATAAGATCAACGGTGGTTTTATTTAATGTCAGTTGGTACTGTGCTAAAATTGGGTCGATCTTTCGAAAATACCGCATCAACGTGGCAGGGGAAATAAACAAAATGTCTGACCACTCATTGATGGTCAATATTTCCCCTAAGAAAATGCTCTCAAAGATGCGAAACAACGGCTCGTTACTGATCAAATTCCGTTTTTTTTCTAAGTAGCTTTCTGTGTCGATGACTTGTAGCTGATAGCCACTATTTGACGTTTCCATTTCGATAGCATCTTCGAAATACTCTTTAATGTTTTGTAAATCTTCAATGATGGTTCGGCTAGAGCTTTTGATCACTTTTGACAACCCACGGATCGGTGTATGAGAAGCGTGCTCCATATGTTCTAGCAAATGTAGCCACCTTAGCGTCGTTTTACTAATGACAAAAGATGATTGGAATTGTCTCATAGATTCGCCTTCCTCTACTCGAAATAACTTTTTAATTCAGCCACGATT
>OAVP01000486.1_pt1 | contig 22111 bp, 20 predicted proteins | sample 1495311 | NCBI WGS metagenome assembly OAVP01 (sample SAMEA2580102, study PRJEB22360) | human gut metagenome | biome: human gut; feature: human-associated habitat; material: faeces | place: Denmark | collected 2008/2010
GTTGATGAAGCGAAGGAGCTGGGAATCGAACTGTTTGTTTTGGATGACGGCTGGTTTGGTCAGCGAGAAGATGACCAAACCTCATTAGGCGATTGGTTTGAAAACGAAGGCAAGCTAGCTTCTGGCTTGGCAGGATTTGCCCAAAAAGTCCATGACAAAGAGCTGCAATTCGGGCTTTGGCTGGAACCAGAAATGGTTTCGGGCGACAGTGAACTGAACCGACAACACCCCGATTGGCTGTTACAAGTACCAAATCGCAAGCCAGCGCTTAGCCGCAGTCAGTATGTGTTGGACTTTTCTCGACAAGATGTCAGAGACCATCTCTATCAGCAATTATCCCAACTGTTTGATACGGTTGCCATCGACTATATCAAATGGGACATGAACCGCAGTCTGTCGGATGTCTATTCCTTGCTCCTCGATCCTGCCCAGCAAGGGGAGGTCGCGCATCGCTATCTGCTGGGCTTGTACGAGTTCCTCGAGAAACTGACCACTGCCTATCCGACGATCCTGTTTGAAGGCTGTTCTGGCGGCGGCGGGCGCTTTGATGCCGGTTTCTTGTATTATATGCCGCAGATTTGGACCAGCGACAACACCGACGCCATCGCCCGCTTGAAGATCCAGTACGGTACCAGTCTGGTCTATCCGCCATCCACCATGGGTGCGCATGTCTCAGCGATCCCGAACCATCAGACCCAACGGGCAACGGATCTAGCGATTCGCGGCAATGCTGCGATGTCCGGCTTGCTGGGCTATGAGCTTGATTTAACACAGCTGACAGCAGAAGAAAAAACGCAAATCAAAGAACAAATCACTTTTTATAAAAAACATCGGCGCCTGCTGCAGTTGGGCCGCTTTGTTCGACTGCTCAGCCCTTATGAAGGCAATGACGCCGCCTGGCTGTATGTTTCTCAGGATAAAAAAGAAGCGATCGTCTTTTACTTCCGAGTCTTAGCTGAAGCCTCTGCACCATTGGTTACTTTAAAGCTGGCTGGTCTTGATCCTGACCTCACCTATCAAAGTGGGGGAGAGAGCTTCGGTGGCGATGAATTGATGCAACTCGGGTTGTATATCGATCCTCATTTAGCCGGGGATTACGCCACGCAGCGGTTTCATTTTGTTGCAAAAGTGCCCCACGAATGAAAAAAGCGTCCCGTCAAAGCAGCATGTTTTGACGGGACGCTTTATTGTGCTGCCGCAAGCTTTTGGCTAATGATCGGCAACTGAGAGGCTATTTTAGAACAAATGATTTATTTTTTTCTCGAGAAGTCGTATGATGAAGGAGGAGGCAGGCAGTTTGCTTCTGACAATCAGTAAGAGGAGGGTGTTCAACATGGACGAACAGCCACTAGCGAATGAAACAGAAGAAGGGTTGATTGCTGCAGGATATCGGAAGTATCGTGGTGAAGCGATCGATATTTATTACAACAAAGAGATCTGCACCCACAGCGGTAATTGTGTGCGGGGCAATCCCGCCATTTTTGAAGTTGGACGGCGTCCCTGGGTGATTCCTGATAATGGGGAAGCAGCCCAAGCGGCACAAGTGATCCATACCTGTCCAAGCGGTGCATTAAAGTATGTGTTAAAGGAGGAACAATCATGGAAATCTTAGAAGAAAATGCTCGATTTGTGTTAAAAGACGGTGACAAAGAAATTGGTGAAATGACGTGGTCAAAAGCCGGTGAAACGCGTATGATCATTGATCATACCTTTGTCGATCCTGCTTATCGGGGACAAGGACTCGCCGAAAAATTAGTGGCAAAAGGGGTGGAAAAAGCCCGCAAAGAACAAAAGAAAATCATTCCTTTGTGTCCCTTTGCCAAAAAAGAATTTGAACGCAAACCAGAATATGCGGATGTTTGGAACCAATAAATCAACCAAAACAACCCCCACCAACTCAAGAGGCTCTCTTTGAGGTGGTGGGGGTTGTTGTATGACTGATCAATGTTGGAATTGAGCATGGTACAGGCGATAGTAATAGCCTTGTTCTGCCAGTAATTCTTCATGGGTTCCTTGCTCCACGATTTGACCGGCATCCATTACAAGGATCTTGTCTGCTGCTCGAATCGTTGATAACCGATGGGCGATCACAAAGCTGGTTTTGCCTTCCATCATTTTCAAAAAGGCATCTTGAATTTTTTTCTCAGTCAGAGTATCAACCGAACTGGTTGCTTCATCCAAAATCAGCATTGGTGGGTTACTGATCATCGTGCGGGCAATCGTCAATAGCTGTCGTTGTCCGTCAGAGATCTTGATGCCTTGATGACCGATCGGTGTATCTAGTGTTTCTGGTAAGCGCATCACATATTCATACATATAGGCATGCTTTAGGGCATCATAGATTTCTTCATCTGTGGCAGTGTCATTTCCGTATTGCAAGTTTTCTCGTAAAGAGGCATCAAAGAGCCATGTATCTTGCAAGACCATTCCGAAGCTTTGCCGTAATTCTTCTCGTTTCAACTGACGAATATCGGTGCCATCGATCTTGATCGCGCCTTTATCGACATCATAGAAACGCATCAACAAATTGACCAACGTCGATTTACCGGCACCGGTTTTTCCGACGATTGCGACGGTTTCTCCAGGTTTTGCAGTAAAAGTGAAATCTTCGATCAATTTTTGACCAGGATCATAAGCAAAAGACACCTCCTCAAAGGTAATCTCGCCTTTGATCTCTCCCAGTGATTGAGATTCTTGATCATCGGCTGTTTCTTGGTCTTGATCCCACAGCTCAAAGGTTCTTGAAAGTCCAGCCAATGCCGTTTGGATCTGGGTCGTAATTCCTGACAATTCAATGAATGGTTTCGAAAACTGACTGGAGTAGATCGTAAAGCTGGAAATCATCCCAACCGTGACAGCACCTGTACCAGAAAAGTAAAGCAGACCGCCGACAAAGCCGACTGACAGATACGCCAAATGATCGACGAATCGTGAAAGGGGATTGGTCAAAGAAGAAGAAAACTGTGCCTTTTGCCCACGGACATTCAATTCTTGGTTGATCGTTTCAAAACGGTTTTGGTTGATGGTTTCTCGATCAAAGGCTTTGACGATTTTTTGATTGCCGATCATTTCCGTAACAAAGCCAGAAATTTCGCCGACGATTTCTTGTTGCCGAGCAAAATGCGATTGTGACGTTCGTGCCACGATCCAGTTGACCAAAAAGATGATCGGGGTCGAAACCAATACGACCAACGTTAAGGGCACACTCATTTGCAGCATGACGACTAAGGCGATCAAGACGACCGAAATACCAGAAAACAGCTGGTTGAAGACTGCAGCGACGGCAATGGAAATATTATCCATGTCATTGGTAAAACGACTGACGATGTTGCCGTGGGAGTTTTGGTCATAATAGCGCAAAGGCAATGTATTGAGATGCGCAAAACCTTTTTTGCGCAAATCGGCGACAGATAAATACGCCACGCGGTTACCCAGTCGCTGGATCAACCATTGACTGACCACAGTCACTAAAACCACTCCGGCAAACAGAAGCAAAATACGATAGAGAGTGCTAAATTGCACTTGATCAGCACCTATCAGCTGATCGACGGCTTGACCAATCTGATACGTCATATAAACTGAGGAGACACCAGCAGCAATCCCGAGGACAACTGCTGCCCAAGTTTCCTTCGCATAGGCAGTCAAATAAGGGAGGTAGCGACGAAAGGCCGACCAATCGAATGATTTCTTTTTCATGCTTCTTCCTCCTCTGCCTGTGATGCGACGATTTCTTGGTATTCTTTTGAAGATGCCAACAGCTCTTCATGGGTCCCTTTGCCTACCAAATTCCCTTGGTCTAAGACTAAGATCTGCTGCGCATCTTGAATGGAGCGAACCCGTTGAGAGATAATGATGACCGTGCCACGAATGCTTTCTTTTAAAGCCATCCGCAAATCAAGATCGGTTTGATAGTCAAGGGCACTTAGAGAATCATCCAAAATCAAGATATCTGGTTTAGCGATCAATGCTCTGGCAATCGTTAACCGTTGTTTTTGTCCCCCAGAAAAGTTCTTGCCCCCTTCAAAAATCGGGGTATCCAGTTGCTGCGGCAAGGCTTCAACGAAGTCGCGGCTTTGAGCGATTTCGAGTGCTCGCCAACACTCTTCATCGGTGGCATCTTTTTTGCCCCATTGCAAGTTTTCTCGAATCGTTCCCGTAAACAGCACGGCGGTTTGAGGCACCATGGCGATTTTTTGGCGTAATTGCTGTAAAGGCCATTTCCGCACATCGTGTCCGTCAACGATCACTTTGCCATCTGCCACATCGTAGAAGCGGGGGATCAATTGGGTCAAGGCAGATTTCCCACTCCCGGTTGGTCCAGTGATACCTAAAATAGACCCCGGCGCGACTTGGAAATCAATGTTTTTCAAGGCTAATCCGTATTCTTTTGAAAAGCGGAAATCAACGTGCTCAAAGCGAATCGCTCCGACGTTGTTTTTCGGCTGATCCATAAAGACTTCTGAAAGCTCGTCGCCGATCGACGGCTCAGTGGCTAACACTTCGTTGATCCGTGAACCAGATGCTGCCGCACGGGTAAAGATGATCACTAAGTTGGAAACCACGATCAACGCTAAGAGCATTTGATTCATGTAATTGACCAGTGCCAATACTTGTCCTTGCTGCAAATTGCCAATATTGACCTTGAATCCACCGATATAAAACAACGCGATAATGCCGACATTCATGATCAAGGTGGTGGCAGGCGTCAATAAGGCAGAGAGATTTGTGACCCGTAAATAGACCTCACTTAAATCATCAGTTGCCTTATCAAAGCGTTTCGTTTCCGTTTTTGTGCGGGCAAAGGCACGAATCACCCGAATCCCGCTTAAATTTTGACTAACTAGCTCATTCAACTCATCTAAATGGACTTGAACTTTCTTATACAATGGCACGGTTTTGGCGATGATCCAGAATAAGACGATACAAAAGAGCGGTAAAACGAGTAGGAAAATCAAGCCAGCTTGCCAATCAATGACAAAGGCCATAATCACAGAACCGATACTTAAGAAGGGCGCCCGGACAACCAGCCGAATCAGCATCGCCAAAGCAATCTGCATCTGATTGATGTCGTTGGTCATTCGAGTAATCAACGTATCAGTACCGAATAAGTTCAGTTCGCTATGGGAAAGGGTGTTGATTTTTTTCATCAAGCGATTGCGTAATTCTGTCCCGAATCCTTGAGAAGCGACGGAAGCATAATACTGACAGATGACGGCACAGATCATCCCCACCACGGACATCACGATCATCCAGATCGTCATTTCAACGACCTTCGACCAATTGTTTTGCCGTAGGCCCTCATCGACTAAAGCGGCCATCTGCAAAGGCAGAACCAATTCAAACACCGCTTCTAAAAATTTGAAAAACGGACCAAGAATAATCTGTTTGCGATAATCCTTGGCGTAGCGTAACAAGCTTATCATAAAAAACCTCCTAAATTATTTCGAATGAGCAGGATATTCACTGGCTAAACAGGCAAAAACCAAACTATCGGTCCATTCCCCCTTGTTCCACCAGTCTTGGATAAAATGTGCTTCTTGGCGCAATCCAATCCGTTGGCAAAGCTTGGCTGAGGCCTGATTGCGGGCATCTAGCGTCGCTTGTACCCGATGGATCTTCTGACTGGCAAACAACCAGTCCATCAACTCTTTCAAGGCTTCTTGAGCAAACCCTTGTCCGCCAAATGACGGATGGAAGGCATAGCCGATTTCAACGGAAGACGGCTGACCAGTAGACCACACCGACAAATCGCCGATGACCGTTTGATCGTGTAGTACCGCCAAAGAAAGACCTGCTTGGTCCGTCAAGGTGTGCTGTTGACATTTTTTGGCAAAAGCCGCCGCTGCCGTTTCTGTCTGCCAAGGCTCATGAAGTAAGAAACGGCAAACTTCCGCTTGCTGATAAATAGCAAAGGTATCGGCAAAATCACTTTCTTGAAACGGACGGATCGTTAACCGTTCACTTTCCATACATACCATAGACAGCCTCCATTTCTTTAGGGACATCTTACCATAGAACGAAATAGCCGAAAACATTATCAGAAAAATACAACAACTTTCTTGTAAAAGAGTGTAAATTTCATGAAAATTCTTTCTTTTACAATTAGAACTTGCCAGTTGCTGCCTATTTACCACGCCTGCCAGCGGGCAAGAAAGGTTTTTTGCCAATCCCCCAAGGGCAAAATCACTCGCTGCATTTGAAAACGGTAGGTTTCCCCTTTATAAGTAAAGCGAATCGGGACGAGCATCCCTACAACAGGATCTTTGTGCTGTTTTTTTAGCTCAGCAAGCGGCACGATTTTGTGCTGCAGGACTTTTGTCGAGAAAAGATTCAATGCCAAAATCGTCAATTGCTGATCATCTAAGACGAGCAGGGTACGGCTGGTGATGGCATTGAAGGACTGCCATTTTGCATAGCCGATGGCAGCTCCTTCCGTCAAATAGGGGGTTGCCAACGCTTGGAAGGTTTTTTTATTTAAAAGAAACATGGGTAGAAAACTCCTTATAAGTAAGAATCGTTTTAGGCAGAGTGTCAACCATCATCGAACAGCGTGAAGACGCTTAGTCAGTTGTAAATGGCTGCAGCATCCGCCGAACTTTTTCAGTATACGCCTGTTTGAGGGCTAACGGTTCGATTTCTTTGATGGTTGGCCCAAATTGCAAGAGAAAGTCAGCTAGAAAATCAAGCTCATTGTCGGCAATGTGTCCTTCTAAGCAAAGCTCACTAGGACGTTCCACCACTGCCATATCAGGATATTTTTCTTGCCACAAGCGTTCCTTTGCCGATAGATCAAAGCGGATGTGATAGCCCAGTGTTTGTGTCAACACTTGTTGCTGCAGCTGTTTTTCAGCTAACTGCTGCAAGGTATAGCCTGTTTTTTCAGTCGGAGCAAGTACCTGCATTGCATCACAGCGATAGCGGCGAAAGGCCTGCTTTTGACAATCAAAGGCCAAACAATACCAGTAACCAGCACGAAAATCCAGCTGATAGGGTTGTACGGTCTTGTTCGTTTTTTGATAACGCTGATAGGTAAATTGGATGACCTGTTCTTGTACGATTGCTGAAAAAAGCGCTGAGAGGATCGGTGCACTCGTCAATTGAGGCACCCCTTGAAACGAAACCGCCGTCTCCATTTTTTCTAACCAGTCGGTATCTCCTTGATAAAAAGACTGCAAAAGTTTTCGCCGCAGCCCTTGATAGCTCCGATCAAAAGGAGAATCGGACAGTTTTTGTAAGAGCTGTAAAGCAAAGAAAAGGGTATAACGTTCATTTTTGTCAAAGTACAAGGGGGTCAGTTGATTTTTTAAGATCTGATAGCCGCCATAACGACCGGCTTCTACCACGAGAGGCAAGCCCAGCTCTTCCAACGATTGGACATCGCGGACGGCTGTACGTTTTGAAATCGCAAAGGTTTCCATCAAATCAGCTAGATGAAAAGTGGTTTTTCCTTGTAAATACAATAGCTCCTGAGTTAAACGTTCTGATTTTTTCATTTCTTTCTCCAATGGTGCCAAGTTTTGGCAATATTCACAGTTACACTTATGGTAACAAGAAAAGGAGGAACCAACAAATGATCGAACCAAAAATCGCTTTATTTTTGACCTTAGACGGCAAAGCCCAAGAAGCCATCCACTTTTATCAGGAAACATTAGACGCGACCCTCTTATTCGCCATCACCAACCAAGAATATCAAAAAAAACTTGATCCAACGCTGGAGATTCTTGCAGGTCAAGAACAGTATCTTTCTCATTCCATCCTACAAATCGGAGATTTCCAGTTGCAGCTGGCTGACAATCCATTGATCGAAGGGGAGCCCATTCAAGCAGGGAATCACTTATCCTTGAGTTTGACGATAGACGACACCAAAACAGCTCAAAAGCTTTATCAACGACTAGTGGAAAAGGGCAGTCAGGTGATCCAGGCACCTAGTGAAAATCCGTTTGCGTTTTTTTATGCAAGTGTTCGCGATCCATTTGGTGTAATTATTCAGCTTACTGTCGAAAAAGAAGTTGATCCATCAAAAAAGGGTGAATGAAAAAAATCGTTTTTTAATAAAATATCCATAGAAGTTGACTAATTATCCAGCTTTCTTTCATCATCAGAATTATTTTTAAGGAATGTTTAAAGGACTTCACAGAAAAAGAATAAAACTTCTTAAAAAAATAGGCGGATCGCAAAAATTCTGGTACAATCGGGGAGAGCAATTCAGGAGAAATGAAGGAGGCACTATGGATAGAAAGACGAGATATAAACAGCAAAGAGCCCACAAAGCGCGCAACAAACGCGTGATTATTGGAGGAATCTTTCTTTTCGCCATTGCAGGCATCGTTTTATTTGCCGGCTATACGTATTATGCAGCAAAAAATTCAGTGGATAAAATGTTTAAAGAATCCGCTGTAATCAGTTCCAATAAAAGTAAAGAAGACAACTCATTGAAAGCTTCTGATGTTAATTCAAAGTTTGGGATCTTGCTGATGGGTGTCGATAATGACGCGGAACGTGAAAAGACAGAACATTTGGACAGTGCCCGTACCGACAGTTTGATTTACATGGTATATGATGGCGAAAACAAGAAAATCGATATGGTTAGTCTCCCTAGAGATATTTGGACCAATATTTATGATGGAACAGGAACTGGGACAATTGCTACTACAGCCAAGATCAATAGTGCATTCACGATTGGTGAGGAAGACGCAACGATTGAAACAGTCCAAAACTACCTGCAATTGCCAATTGACTATTACGTAAACATCAATTTTACAAGTTTTGAAAAAATAATCGATGCGATTGGCGGAATCACTGTTGATGTGCCTTACGACATCAACAAGAAATATACTTCAGACAACACGGGAGAAACGTTGATTCCAGAAGGACGTCAATTGTTGAACGGTGAACAAGCCTTGATTTTTGCCCGTATCCGGAAAATGGATACTGATGTGGATCGAGGAAACCGTCAGCAAGAAGTTATTGAAGCAGCGATCCACCAAGCTTTGAAAATCAATAATGTCACCAAGTACCAAGAAATTTTAGATTCTGTCAGCGAAGATGTGAATACAAACTTTAAGTTTGAAGACTTAGTATCTTTAGCGGGCAATATGTTGTCTGGGTTCGATATTCAAAAACATACCTTTGAATGGTACGATGGGGAATCTTATGATGGACAATCGATCGTATATATTCAAGACTATTCTTACAATGAAATCCGTAATGATATGCTGAAAGCCTTAGGTCAAGCACCAGCAGATTCGCAAGCAGATGCCAATACAGAAACACAAACCGGTGTTGGAAACGAGACAGGTGCAGGAACTGGTGACGGATACGGCTCGGATGTCGTTGATGACGGAACCGGCTACTAATCAAGAGAAAAAAGTCAGGAACATTCCTGACTTTTTTTATACCCTCAGACCTTTAAAAATCGATTGAAAACAAGTTCAGTCTCTCAAGCCGCTTTCGTTTGCATCTCAGAAGTGCAGTGCTATTCTTAAGAAAAGAGACAACTTGTTGCAGCAAGTCATACACTGGGGGAGGAACCATGATGGAAAAACAGCAAGAACAAAAAGCCCGTAGAATCGTTTTGCTGACCCACGTCTTAGGGTTGATCATGAAAGCCATCGGCTACTTCTTTAGCGGCAGTGCTGTCTTGATGAACGAAAGTATCCATAGTCTGATCGATTGCATCAATCAAGGACTTCTAGCCATCGGTGAAAACCGAGCACAGCGAGGACGCAGTGAACTGCATCAGTTTGGTGAAGGACGAGCGACCTATTTTTTTAGTACCGTAGTTGCCATGACAGTTTTTTTAGGCGGTGGGATTTTAGCGGTTGTTGAAGCCAGCCGTGATCTACTAGACCCAACCCACGAAGTGGAACAGCTCCAGCTGGTGGCAGCGATCTTATTTGTCAGTTTGTTCATTGAAGTGACGGCTGTACAAGAGGGATGGCAAGAAGTCAAAGAACAAAACAAGCAAAACCAGCCCCTCGTCCGTTTCTTAAAAGAAAGCCGCGATTCCGATCTGCTTTTAGGCTTCACGGAAAATTTGTTTGCCTTAGGTAGTGTGACGATCGCCATCGCAGGAATCTCATTGACTGCTTTGACAGGCAATCCGGTATTTGATTCCCTCGGGGGCATTTTAGGTGGATTGTTGTTGATAGCTGCTGCTGTCTTTTTAGCCAAAGAATTTTATAGCCTTTTGATTGGCGAAGGGGCATCCGCATCAGATTTAATGGCGATCAAACAAATTTTAGCCAACCCTGCCATCATTCAAATCAAAGATTTACGAACCCTCCATCTAAGCCCAGAGGAACTTTTGATCGTCGCCGACCTTAGCTTGAAACTAGCGCCGGATGAAGAACCAAGCACGTTTATTGATACCATTGAGCAGCAAATAAAGCAGGCTTTGCCTGAACTGAGGGTCTATTGCTATATCGAGAGTGAGGAAATTACCTCTTAAAGTAGAATAAATACGAAGCATTCTTCGGTTGGTGATTCACAATTCAACCCAGGAATGCTTGTTTTGGGTAGTGGTGAGCTCGTGTTGAATGAACACAAAGGATCAATGGCTTGTTTTAACTTTAGGCTTTTTTGACGATCAGGAATTAGATTGTAAGCGGAAAGATGCATCGGTTTATCTATTTTTTTAGCAGTAAACAGTTTTTTTGTTCAAAAGTTTGTGTTTTTTTGTTAAAATAAAGTAAGGACAGTGAGCGATCTCTTTTTAAAGTTATTTTTTTGCTAGAGTTGTAACATTGTAAATCACAACATAGCGAAAGCTCAGGTTATTAAGAAAACGCCGAAACGAGTGCCTGTTTGCCATTACTGGCATGCTGTCAAATCGACACCAAAAGCTGAGGTGCTAATTTTGTCACGACTGTTTTTTTACTTTACTTGTGAAGCAAAATCCTTTGCGAACATCTTCATCCATGATAGGTTAGAAATAGGCCGAATGGTTTTTTCACAAAGTACGTACATAGAAAGATCACTTGCGACTACCAAAAAAAGTTACTTCACTGCTCGCAAAATGATCGACGCTCAACACACATACCTTTTCCCTCAGCCAGTCAATCTGCGCTTGCTTTTCTTATTGGTTATATTCCCTTCAATCAGCAATTGCCTGAACCGATTCAAAATCAAAAAATGACTGTGCAAGGTATCTGTACCGATTTATCCCTTCAGAAACGTGGAAACCCTCGGCAAGAAGTTTACAATTAAAAGGAGGAATTTGATGGAAAAATTTTACCAGCAAAAGACTGAAGAGACCTTGAAACATTTTGAAAGTGACCGCAAGCAAGGCCTAAGCGGGAAAGAAGCCGACAAACGCTTAGAAAAATACGGAGAAAACACGATCCAGCAACAAGAATCCCTTTCTGTATGGGAATTGCTGTGGCATAACTTGAACAACTTGATTGTTTATCTCTTGCTAGCAGCTGCGTTACTCTCTTTTGCGATGGGGGAAACGGTTGAAGGAATTGCAGTATTGATTGCCGTGGTGATTGCTGTAATGACCGGTTTCATTACAGAATTACGAGCACAAAAATCAATTGATTCACTTCAAAGCATGATTTACACTACCGCAAAAGTGATTCGTGATGGAGAAGTAATGGAGATCGAGTCGGCAAAGATCGTTCCAGGCGATATTCTCGTTTTGGAAGAAGGGGATGCTATTGCGGCAGATGCCCGCTTACTTGAAACGAGCAACTTTGCCTGCATCGAATCAGCGCTGACCGGTGAGTCAGAAGCTGTTGAAAAAGATGCACGAGAAACTTATGAAGAAGATGTTCCATTAGGCGATCGCCGCAATGTCGTTTTCGCAGGAACTGCGGCAACTCGCGGAAATGCCTATGCAGTAGTGACAGAAACCGGCATGAAGACCGAGGTTGGAAAAATCAGTGATATGCTGACGGGGGACAAAAAGCGTCAAACGCCGTTAGATATCGAATTGGACAAGCTAGGAAAAGCAATCATTATTGCAGCACTCTTTGCTGCGGTGGCAGTTTTGATCGCTGGGGTCTTGACGAATCAACCATTTGTCGAAATGATCCATATCTCGATTATTTTAGCGGTCGCAGCGATACCTGAAGCAATGCCAGCCGTTTCGACGATCACATTGTCTCGAGGCATGCGGACGATGGCCGAGCACAAAGCACTCGTCAAATCGTTATCAGCCGTAGAGACTCTTGGCGCCACCAGTATCATTGCCAGTGACAAAACTGGGACGCTGACAGAAAACCAAATGACGGTTGCTGAGATCATTTTAGGTTCAGGAGAAATGTTCAAAGTGACAGGAAATGGGTATGAACCCAACGGAAAATTCTATAAGGCAGACTCGGATGATAATTCCGAGATCGATGCAGCCAATCATGATGCGCTGCAAGGGATGATCGCAAATGGCGCTTTATGTACCACCGCCACTTTACGTGAAAACGAGGGACAATACGAGATCCTCGGTGATCCAACGGATGGTGCGTTCGTCGTTTTAGGTCAAAAAATCGGTATCGATCGGCAAAAAGAGCAGGATAGCGGGCTGAAGAAAATCGCAGAAATGCCCTTTGATTCCGACAACAAATACATGGTGACCGTGTATGAAGGAGAGCAACGGACATTGATTATCAAAGGGGCACCAGATGTCTTGATTGATTTAGCCGATGCTGATGCCAAAGAAAAAGAACAGCTTCATGAATACAATGACACGTTAGCCAGTCATGGGCAGCGGGTGATCGCTGTCGGTTATATCGAGGATTATCAAGGTGGAATGGACAAAGCAGAGCTGAAAGCAGCACTGCAGGAAATCAAGATCCAAGGCTTTGCGGGCATCGTCGATCCGCCACGAACAGATGTCAAAGAAGCAGTGAAGGTCGCCCAAGAAGCGGGGATCCGAGTGAAGATGATCACGGGGGACCATCCGAAGACCGCATCAATGATCGCCAAAGAAATTGGCTTAAAAGATCATGAAAAAACCATGACAGGTCGCGAGATCGATGAATTGGCAGGGCAGGAAGGCTTTAACGAAAAAATCGAAGAAGTCGCTGTCTTTGCTCGAGTCTCTCCAAAAAATAAATTACAACTTGTGGAAGCCTTGCGTGAAGAAGGCGATATCGTTTCTATGACTGGCGATGGCGTTAACGACGCGCCGGCACTCAACGGCGCCGATATCGGGATCGCCATGGGGATTCGTGGGACAGAAGTAGCCAAAGAATCTTCCGATATGATTTTAACGGATGACCGTTTTGGAACAATCGTCGATGCCATCAAAGAAGGACGCATCATTTTTGACAACATCAAAAAATATGTTTCTTTCTTATTCTCATGTAATATGGTTGAGATCGTGACGATCTTTTTAAGTGTCATCTTCTTGATGCCAATGCCGATCCAACCGCTGCATATCCTTTTCTTAAATCTAGTCATCGATATTGCGCCAGCAATGGCGTTAGCCTTTGAACCAGCAGAAGACGATATCATGAAACGTCAGCCACGGTCGAAAGCTGATGGCCTCGTCAACAAACGCTTCTTAGGACGCATCATTTTAAGTGGTGTTGTGATTGGTTTGGTGGCGTTTGGCTTCTTCAATTTCTTGATGTTGACGGATCACGAGTTGCTTTATGCACAAACAGCGACCTTTACCTTTATGGCAGTAGCACAATTGATGCATATTTTCAACGTTCGTAAGAGCAGCGGTTTTGGCTTAGACAAAACTCTCTTGAAAAACAAACCGTTGATGGGGGCATTGCTCCTTTCCGTAGGTTTGCAGCTTTCAGCAGTCTATGTACCGTTTATGAATGAGCTATTAGACACGATGCCAATTCAAGCCGGCACGTGGGGGATCATCTTCGCTGCTGCAGCGATCTCTACACTGATTGTGATGGGCTTGAAGAAACTCTTCCAATTAAAATAAAATAAATTCTCCAGTATTTTCTCAATACCGGAGTAACGAAGACCCGCAGCCTAATGGCGCAACTTCGCCAAAGGATTCTTGATTCGATCCTTGATGAAGTTCGCCTAGCTGCGGGTCTTTTTTGCTTACTCTTTACAAGCAAAAGAAAATGATTTATACTTGACTAGTCAACAGTTGACAAGTCAATGATGAAAGGAGCGGTTTATGCAATGAATTTACGTGAGCTAAGCGGATTGCTGTATCGGATGAAAATCGTGAATCAAGAATTAACGGCGATCTTTGAAAAAGAGACTGGCTTTAGTCTGACCCGTTATCAGTTGCTGCAGTTTTTGAATGAGCAAGGACGCTGTACCCAAAATCAAGTACAGAATGAATTGAAGATCGATAGTGCAGCGGTCACTCGGCATTTGAAGATTCTCGAAGAAAAACAATTTGTGACACGGGAACGAAACAAAGACAATAACCGCGAGATTTTTGTTTCTTTGACACCGAAAGCACAAGCCGATTTGGCTAGTTGTGCTTCAAAGCATGCCAGCTCTGAGGAGTCGTTAGGCATCAATTTGACCGAAGAAGAAGAAGCACAGCTTCTAACATTACTTATGAAATTAGTTCCATGAAAGAAGGCAAACCCATGACAGAATACAGCAATAACAATTTTTCAGAGATTACCTTTGGCCGAAAATCGGTCCGTGTCTATGATGAAACCTACAAAATCCCTCATGAAGAAATGTTGACCATGATCCAAGAGTCAACGACAGCACCTTCCTCAGTCAATATGCAGCCTTGGCGCTTTGTCGTTGTGGAAAGCGATGAGCAAAAAGCAAAATTGAAACCGTTGATTCGTTTCAACGTCCGACAAAATGATACATCTTCTGCAATGGTCTTGATTTTTGGCGATATGCTTTGTCATGAACTAGGAGAAGAAATTTATAACAAAGCAGTAGCAGAAGGCAAAATGCCAGCGGAAGTACGTGACCAACAATTAGCAGCGATCATTCCTCATTACGAAAATCTTACAAAAGAACAAATGAATGATGTGGTGAAGATCGACGCTAGTTTAGCAGCGATGCAATTTATGTTAGTTGCGCGGGCGCATGGCTATGAAACCAACCCAATCGGCGGTTTTGAAGCAGATCAATTAGCAGAAGCTTTTGGCTTAGACAAAGAACGTTATGTTCCTGTCATGATCCTTTCAGTCGGAAAAGCCAAAGAATTAGGCTATGAATCCGTTCGGTTAGACGCAGAACAAATTACGACATTTCTATAAGAGGAGGGAAAACGATGGAAATCATCAATGCAACGTTTTACATCAAAGAAGAAAAGCGGGCAGATTTTTTAGCCGCTGTTACCCCATTAATAGCATCGGCAAGAACTGAGGATGGCTGCCACGGCTATCATCTCTATGAATCATTGGAAGAGAACAATCGGTTTGTCATGGTCGAAAAATGGGCGAATCAAGAAGCGATCACCGCTCACAATCAAAACCCGCTGCTGCAACAATTATTCCAACAAATGCCTGACTTTGCAACCAAACCGAGCGAGATCGTTGTCGCTCATCAAGGAGAATAAAGATGACGATTTTATCGACGATTTTGATTGTACTGGTTGCCTTAGAGTTTTTCTATATTCTCTATTTAGAAACATTTGCCACTACGTCCAAAGCAACGGCGCGGGTCTTCAACGTGACGAAAGCAGAACTTGAACGACCGATCGTTGTGACCTTGTTCAAAAACCAAGGGGTTTACAATGGACTCATTGGTTTGGGGTTACTGTATAGTATTACCTTTGCTTCAGCACCATTGGAAATCAGTCGCTTGTTGCTGATCTACATTATCTTAGTAGCTGCATATGGCAGTGTGACTAGCGACAAGAAAATTATTTTGACCCAAGGCGGTCTAGCGATCCTTGCCTTGCTGTCCACCTTTTTTTAACCAATAAAAGAAGAAGCCCCCTAATCTAAGAAAGCCTTTCTATACAATAGAAGCTTTCTTAAATCGGGGGCTTTTAATGTTTGGGCAAAGAGTACTCAGAACGTGAAAAAAATGATAGGATAAGAGAAGGGACTAACGATTTTCTGGACGTAAACTGGTTGCCGCAAATAAGGCTTTTACTAGAATGGGTGTTAAGATCGCAGCTGTGATCACCTCAGAGATTCCATTCGTTATAGCAATTCCACCGAGGGTCACGAATAAAGCCGAAGCATCGACACCATAGGTATTGGCAACTAACCCAGTATATAAGGTTCCCATTAGGGTTAAGACCAAAACTGTATTTGTGATGGTCCCAAAGATCGCTGCAACAATCGAAGCAGCGACGACTTTTTTGGTCTTTTTGTAAATGATCGTAAATAAGAGACCAGCCACTAAGCCAACCAACACACGGGGGACCACCGAGATGATTGGGTTGGTGAAAACGGCAATGTCCAAGGGCGTTGTCGGGGAGGTAAACGCACGGATCATGGTAAAAATGCCCCAGACTAAGCCAATGAACATCCCGTCTTTTGTCCCTAAAACGATGGCAGCGACGATTACCGTGATATGGATGATCGTCAAACTAGTGATACCGATCGGAATAAATCCAAGGAAAGGCACCATCGTCTGTAAAATAATAATAGCAGTCAAAATGGCACGAATGACAAGGCGATAGGTTTTGCTTTTTGTATTCATTGTAAAAACTCCTTTTTTATAATGACACTCGTGTCATTTTTAAGTTAGGTTGATTATACAACAAAATGACACGAGTGTCATTAATAATGTGATGAAAGGAGCCAAAAAAATGGCGAAGAAGCAGCAGAGCGAATTGACTACAGCTGAAAAGAAAAAACAACAAAAGCGTGATTTGATTCTTGAAAGTGCCAAAGTCGTCTTTAGTAAGAAAGGTTTGATTGATGCGACAATGAAGGACATTATCGAAGAGTGCGGCATTAGTCGCGGCGGCATTTATTTGTACTTTCGTTCGGTGGATGAGATTTTTTTGGCAGTGTTAGAGCAGCGTTCCAAACGAAAATTTGATGATGTACGAGAGATGATCATGGAGCAAGTACCCTTTGAAACGATTTTAAACAAATATTTTTCCGACCATCGCAAGCGTCTACTCCACAGCATTTCTGACGGTATGCTGCGAGCCGTCTATGAGTATTACTATACGCATAAAACCGAAGCCTCCAGTTCACTGCAGCAAGCTCAACTCGCTGAGACGAAACGGACGATCCATGAGATTTTTCAAGTGGGCGTTCAGCAAGGTGTATTAAAAGATGAAAACTTGGCAGTGATTGCAGAAAACTATATGTTCGTGATTGAAGGATTAGGGATTTTGGCTCTGACCGGTCACATCACAGAACAGACCATTGATGACCAAATCGCCGTAATGAGACAACTACTCCCTTATCGTGAATAACACAGACAAAAAAACTCGCTCTTTTCTAGAAAACACTAGGAAGGAGCTTTTTTCGTCTGTTTATAACTTTGTGAATCAAGCATATTTTGCAGAAAATTAATGTAATAAAAGTGAAATCTACAACATTATTTATTTTTTCTTAAGAAAAAGGACTTTTTCTATGAAGTTTTCTTGAACAGTTGATACATAGGGATTCAATCGGCGTGTCGGTGGGATAGGAGTGGGGAACATGTAATAAAAAAACAGAGCTTATTTATGTAACTAAAATGTAAATCGCTTACGGATTGGGTTTGTTGCTGAACTATGGTAAAATGAAAATGGTCAAATAAATGAAAAAAAAGTTTTAAAATTGAATTTGGAGGATCAGATGAAGAAGAAAATCTTTGCAACAGTGTGTATGTGCGGCATTGTATTGTCATCATTCGGCGGACCTGTGACCGTTTTTGCTACGAATCACGATCAATTGATCGAACAAAAAAATAACGAAATTGATCAGTTGAGACAGCAACGTCAAAGCGTACAAGGGGAAATTGACGGATTGTCTGCAGAAATTGATTCGTTAAATCAAGAAGCAGCAATCATTTTAGCGCAGCAAAGTGATTTGTTGCAAGCGATCGAAGGATTGGATCAGGAAATCAGTCAGTTAGAAGAGCGCATTGCCAAACGCTCAGAAAACATTGAAAAGCAAGCCAGAGAAACACAAGTTAATGGAAAAGGCGACCATTTTCTAACAGCGGTACTAGAGGCGGACTCTGTCAGTGATCTAGTCGGTCGTTTGCATGCGATGACGACGATCATTCGAGCGAATAATGAAGTGATCGAACAGCAAAAAGCCGACCAACAAGCTGTTGAACAAAAGCGTGCGGAATCACAAGAAAAAGTGGCAGAATTGCAAGCAGCACAGAGCCATCTGGAAGCACAAAAAGGTATTTTGGAAGCAAGCCAAGCAGAATTAAATGTCTTAGTTAGTAATTTAGCCTACGAAGAAGCAACGAAAGAAGAAGAAAAAGAACAGCTGCGTGCGGAAAAAGAAGCCTATGAAGCGGAGCAAGCGAGAATTCGTGAAGAAGCTGCCCGAGTAGCTGCTTTACAAGCCCAAGCGGAACAAGCGGCGCAACAGCAGGCAGAACAAGCTGCAGCGGAAGAAGCAGCCTTGAATGAAGCAGCTGTTCAAGTAGAGAGCACAGAACCTGACGCAGAAACAGAGAGCCCAGCGCCAGTGGAAGAGCCAGAAGCACCAGCAGAAACGCAACCAGAGGAAACGCAAGAATCTGAACCGGTTGAAACACCAGAGGTTCCAGAGGAAACACCAGTAGATACACCAGAAATTCATGAGCCAGAAACACCAGTGACACCTGCAGCACCGGAGACGCCAGCGGACAGTGCACCTGCAGTTCCTGCACCAACGCCAGCACCGACGCCAGTTACACCAACACCGGCGCCAACGCCTGCTCCGTCACCTGCACCGATCGTGACGCCGCCAGCACCTTCTGCACCAGCATCAACAAATGGTGCTGCAATCGTGGCAGAAGCCTATAAGCATATCGGAAAACCCTATGTGTGGGGTGCCAAAGGACCGGACAGCTTTGACTGTTCTGGGTTTACTCGCTATGTCTTTTTACAAGTAACAGGGAGAGATATTGGTGGATGGACGGTGCCACAAGAAACAGCCGGTACAGTGATTTCCGTTAGCCAAGCACAACCAGGAGATCTTTTATTCTGGGGTTCATCAGGTAGCACCTATCATGTAGCCATTGCTTTAGGTGGCGGACAATACATTCATGCACCACGCCCAGGACAAAATATTTCTGTTGGCAGCACCGCTCATTTTACACCTAGCTTTGCAGTAAGAATGTAAGAAGTAGCTAGCTGTAGTTTTAAGGAGAGACAAATGGAAGAAAGAAAACAACTTCGTTATCGTGCGAAGAAACAAAAAAGAGGGCTTCTTTACCGTAAAAGTGCGGCGGCAACCGCTGCACTTGTTAGTACGGTGAATATTTTGCCGATGAATGTTTTAGCAGATACACTCGAGTCAGCAGAAGCCCAAAATGGTGTTCAAGTAGTTGAAACAGCAGAGTCAACCCAAGACACATCGACGCATGATTCAGTGAGCATTGTAGAAGATCAAGAAGTGAACGAGGGATCACCAGCAACTCAAGGTAGTACCGATCCATCAGAAGCTGAAAGTGCGGATGGAGTAGACATCCAAGAGGTACCCGAAAATGCACCAGCAGATGATGCTTCTGAACAGAATGAAGCAGAAACCGATAGTGATATTCCTGTTCTGTCAGAAGAAGAGCGGATCGCCATTGAAAAGAAGGTCATGCCCAACTACAATAATCCAATGGCACGTTCCAACAATCAGCAAACATTTATTCAGCAAGTAGGACCAATGGCACAAGAAGTTGCCGGGGCAAATGACCTCTACGCTTCGGTCATGATTGCCCAAGCGATCTTAGAATCAGGTTGGGGGCAATCCACGCTGACCACTCTTGCAAATAATATGTTTGGTATCAAGGGATCTTACAATGGACAATTTGTAGAGATGCAAACCATGGAAGATGACGGGAATGGCAATCTCTATCCGATTATTGCTAGGTTTCGTAAATACCCCTCATTAAAAGAATCTTTTCAAGACAATGCGCACGTTTTGAGAACTACCTCATTTTCGCCGGGTGTTTTCTTCTACCATGGGGCATGGAAGTCTAATACAAATTCTTATCGTGACGCGACTCAATGGCTGCAAGGACGTTATGCCACCGATACTTCTTATGCAAGTAAGCTAAACAACTTGATTGAAACGCACAATTTGACCCAGTACGATACATCAAGTGGTGGCGGTTCAAATGATAACAACAGTAACAATTCTGAGCAGGCGATCAATAAGCAATTCAGAACAAATGCAGCACTCAATATCCGTTCGGATGCTTCCACTAGCGCCTCGATCGTTGGTTCATTGGCTGCCAATGCAACATTTGAAGCAGTAGCGCAAAAAACTGGTACCAGTGTGAACGGCAATACGACGTGGTATCGAATTCAAGGACGTGGCTGGGTAAGTGCTGCTCACGTGACGGAGATCTCATCGAATACGGGTGGGAATGATAACAACAATAATAATGGTAACAACAACAACAACAATAACAACAATGCCGAACAAAGCATCAACAAAGAGTTCCGCACAACTGCTGCCTTGAACATCCGTTCAGATGCATCGACTAGCGCTTCTGTTGTTGGCTCCTTGGCAAGTAATGCGACATTTCGAGCAGTCGCTCAAAAGACGGGAACGAGTGTCAACGGAAACAATGTGTGGTATCGAATTCAAGGACGCGGCTGGGTGAGTGCTACGTACGTGACAGAAGTGAACGCTGGAAGTAATAGCTCTGAGCAAAGCATCAACAAAGAGTTTCGTACAACCGCAACATTGAATATTCGCTCTGATGCGTCTACCAGTGCCAGAATTGTTGGTTCTTTGTTAAACAACTCCTCTTTTCGCGCGGTTGCGCAAAAGACCGGAACCAGTGTGAATGGCAACAACGTCTGGTATCGAATTGAAGGGCGTGGCTGGGTAAGTGCAGCGTATGTTCAAGAAACGAACACTTCCTCATCAAACAGCACCACCTATACCGTACGTTCGGGAGACACTCTATGGGGCATTTCGCAACGCTACAGTGTGACTGTGAATCAGTTGATGCAGTGGAATAATCTTTCTGGCTCATTGATTCTTGTAGGACAGCGTCTTGTAGTCCGTAGATAAAGTAGATAAAATGAAAAAACATCTGGAACCATTTTTGCGGCTATTTGCCAAAATGGTTCCAGATGTTTTGTTTATTCTTCTTTGAAGCTGTTCATGATCGCTGTTAGCTCGTCTTTTGAAGAGTCGTATAAGCTTTCTAACGTCCAACCATACAACTGAACATAATTATTGTCGGTTTCAAGTACATAATAAATATAGTGGATATTTAGCCCTTCAACTGTCGCTGGGAAATCAACGAAATAGGCCTTCGTGTCAGGAATTGGTAAAAAGGTGGCGGTCGTATCGAAGCTTGTTGCCAAATTTTCTTGAACCAATCCGAGATAAGTTTCTAAATCGGCAAAATCTTGTTTCGATTCAACGACTGCAGCTAAGTATTTCGTTTCTAACGCATCTGACAACATGAAATCATTGTCAGGATTCAATGAAGTGAAATCGGGTACCTCTTGCCAATTACTAGGCAAATCGATGGTATAGTTTGTTCCACTCACGCCTGTGATGGTTTGTTCCGAACTCGGTAAAGCCGCTTCGCTGGAAGAGCCCGTCGATTCTTGCGCGACTTCTGTTGACGAAGTCATAGATAAGCTTGTAGCGCTTGCATTTTCCGTGCTTTCTGAAGCTGGTTTCTCCTCTTTTGGCGTACAGCCAGCAAAAAGAAGTGTGAACCCCAATAAACTAAAAACAACACTTTTTCTCATTATTCTCACGTTCCCCTTTGTTTTCTATTTTCAAATAACCAACATTATTTAGTTAATCGTATAATAGGAAAGGAAATAACGCAATAAAATATTCTCAGTTACTGCATGAAAAGAAAAAAATAAAGGATTGTTAAATAATAAATGAAGCCGAAATAACTGACTGTTACCGCTTATTTTCACTTTTTTCTTAGATTGATGCAAAAGTTGATTATAAATACGGGGCGACTTTTGCTATGCTTTAGAAAAGAAAGGAAGCATTAAAAGAATAGTGAAGTTAAAAATTGTGTCGGTTATATCTATAAAATAATAGTGTGTTTTTTATTTATCTATTTGTTTTGAATAATTGTCAGAATTTCGTTGCGAAATACTATGGCTTTT
>OAVP01000498.1_pt1 | contig 21781 bp, 17 predicted proteins | sample 1495311 | NCBI WGS metagenome assembly OAVP01 (sample SAMEA2580102, study PRJEB22360) | human gut metagenome | biome: human gut; feature: human-associated habitat; material: faeces | place: Denmark | collected 2008/2010
TTTTGGTTGCAAGTTCACTTGTTTTGCTGACGCTGCCTGTCGTGACGGTATCCGCAGACAGCTTTGATCAGAAGATCCAGCAGCAAAATGAAAAAATCAATGACATAAAAAATGAATCTACCTCATTAGAATCACTGAAACGCTCCACAGAGGCAGAGATTCAATCGATTGAAGGAGAAATCCAAGCAATCCTACAAAAGAAAACGACGACGGAAGAAGAAGTCAATGCCTTGGCACAAGAGATCCAAGTCCTTGAAGAAAAAATCATCAAGCGCACAGAGGTACTGGCGAATCAAGCGCGTGACATTCAAACGTCGGAACCTTCCAATCGGTTGTTCCAAAAAATCGTTGATGCTGAATCCATCGGAGAAGCCATTCAACGGGCGATCGCTTCAGTAACGATCATGAATGCCAGCAATAGCATCGTCGAACAACAGCAAGAAGATATCGCAACGAGCCAGCAATTGGAAAAAGAGTTGCAGGAACAATTGGTTGTGATCGAAGAGCAGTCAAACGCATTGCAAGGAAAACAAGCGGAATTAGCTGATGTCAAATTGAATCAAGAAGTTGAACTAGCGGACCTTGCCTTGGCATTGAACACCGAAGAAGAGAAAAAAGACCGATTGGAAGCGGACCAAGCAGAAGCAAAACGGCAACGAGAAGCAGCGTTGAAGCAACTGGCTGAGCAAGAAGCACAAGAAGCAAAAGCGCGCAAAGAAGCAGAAGAAGCAGCAAAACGCCAGCAAGCAGCAGAAGCCGAGTCAGCGAAAACTGCTGAAAATCCTGCCGTTCAACAAGCAGCAGTGGCAGCAGCACAGCCGAAGACGGAAGCAGCAGTGGCGCCCGAAACATCGGTGGCTCCAGAAAAAACTGCAGCTACTCCTGCACCTGTGCAGCAAGCAACTGAGCCAAAAGAACAAGCAAGCACAGGTGGATGGCAAATGCCAGTCGATTCGGTTCATATTTCGAGTCGTTTTGGGTATCGAACAGATCCAACAGGGGCATCAGGAAATCAACATAATGGCATCGACTTTACCGGGGGGACAGGAACACCGATCTATGCGATTCAAGCAGGCGAAGTTGTCGAAGCGGGCTATGGTCCGTCAACTGGTAACTATGTGATCATCAAACATGTCAATGGCATTTATAGCTACTACATGCACTTTAGTACACTGCCAGCTGTCTCGGTCGGACAAAGCGTCTCAGCTAGACAATATGTAGGCGGTATGGGAACGACTGGAAATTCAACTGGCGTCCATCTACATTTAGGGATGTCAACAAGCTTATGGTCAGGATTCTTTGATCCGGCACCAGAATTGGGCTTATAATAGTCAGAAAATCCGCAGAAGCGAACAGGCTTCTGCGGATTTTTTGGTTGCTATTCTTTTACGAAGTCTCAATTGGCTCAGCGCCAAAAGCGGGACATCTCCGCTTTGTCTTTCAGGTTGAAAGCGATCATGTCTTCAATCAATGCTTGATCGATCGGCTCAGTCCACTTGATGCGAAAAATGTTATCCGTATGGCTGTAGCCAGCTTTTTCAATGGCATCGATAAACTGTTCAAGACACTTGGTTTCTGGAGAGACAGAAAAGTGCGGTTTTGAAACGCTGAAACCGATAATAAAGGTTTCATGGGCGGTGAACATCGGCTGATTCCATTTAATGACTGGAACGAGGTCAGGAAATTTCTTGGTAATAGCGGCAAATAAGGCACGCAGTTTTTCTTGTTTTACTGGATCTTCAATGCTGGTTAAGTAAGTTTCTAATACATCCATTGGGAGATCTCCTTTCGTTTTAAGGAACGAGTACAGGCAATGTCGATTAATAAAAATAACGCATGTTTGAAATCAACTATTTTGTTACTTAGAGTGTACTGTAAAGTTAGTAAGTTGACAAACCTGTTGCCTTGCATGGGGGATAAAGCCTTCAGAAACAAACATTTTTTGCAAAAAGTAACGCTAAAAACAACTTTTTTTCTGCTCGAACAAAAGCCAAACATCAGGAACATTCCAGTATTATCCTGCACGGTTCCTTGAGATCAGCTTAACTTTTCAGAAACAACAAATGAAAAAGCAGATTATTTTCAGAGGAAACTTTCAAAAAGAAATCGTTTGCATTCAACAAGAATTCTGCTAGAATATAACTTGTTCGAACAAGTTGTTGAGCGAAAGCAAAAAGAAAGGAGGAGGACTTGTGACCAAAAGGAAACCGGTAACCCAAGCAGCCAAGAAAGAATATGCAAACAAAAGTATGCGGTTTAATCGTTTTTTACTTTTTCGTTATATGACTGCGATCTTTTTCTTTGTCAATCTTTATTGGACCATATTGAGTCTGTCTCAATGGACATGGGCTGGTTTGATTCCCATTGCCTTATTGATCGTTGATGGACTTATACTTATTGAACAAACTCAAAAATATTGGCAGCAATCGAATCGTTTACTGGTGACAAAAATCGGATATTGGCTCCAATTCGGTGTCAATCTGATTGCAATTCTATTTATTTTGATCGGACAGCAAGCAACATTGATTCCTTTTATGAATCAATCGGGTAGAGGCATCTTACTTGCCTTGTTTACTGTCGGCATGATCGCGTGCCTGTTCATCCAGCGTAAAGCGTGGTTGATCGAGCATGACCGCGACAAATATTTCACGTATTTGACTACATTTGAAACTCAAGGAGGAACAGTCAATGGATTCAGAAAATAACAAAATGTTTGCCTTCTTGGACCGCTACTTAATGGGTCCAATGGGGAAAATCTCACAATTACGGATCGTTCGTGGGGTCATGGCAGGCGGGATGGCGTCGATTCCTTTCACTATTGTAGGATCTATGTTCTTGATCGTCAGCGTTTTGCCACAAAGCTTCCCTGCATTAGAGGGCATTTGGAGTGCGTCATTCGATAAGATCCAAAATCTTTACATGTTAGGTAATACCGCAACGATGGGGATTTTAGCACTTTACTTCTGTGTCGTGTTTGGTTACGAGTACACCAAAATCCAAGCACAAGAAGAAAAAATCGTTCTTAGCCCAGTCAATGGCGCGTTGCTTTCAATGATGGCGTTCTTTATGTGCTTGCCACAATTAGTTTTTGAAGGCGGTATGGCAACATTAGTCAATGTCATTTCTGATGACCAAAAAATCATCGATGGTTGGGAAATGGCTGGCGGGGTGACTCGTTTAGGAACAACTGGGATCTTTACAGCGATCATCATGGCGATTATTGCCGTAAAAATCTACGCATTCTGTGTGAAACGCAATATTGTTATCAAAATGCCTGACACAGTGCCAACAGGAGTATCTTCCTCTTTTACAGCATTGATCCCAACGGCACTGACTTCATTAGCTGTAATCGTCATCAATGGTGCATTAGTCGCAATGGGCACAGATATTTTCAAAGTCATTGCGATTCCTTTTAGTTTCGTGACGCAATTGACCAGTACTTGGGTCGGACTACTTGTTATCTACTTCTTCATGCATGCGCTCTGGATCGTGGGTATTCATGGGGCAACGATCGTGACCTCATTCTTGACGCCAATCGTATTGTCGAATATGGTGGAAAACCAAAATGGTGCCAACATTGCCTTTGCGGGTGAGTTTAACAATAGTTTCGTAACGATCGGTGGTTCAGGAGCGACGTTAGGAATGGTGATTTTCATCGCCTTCTTTGCAAAATCAGCGCAGTTAAGTGCTTTAGGAAAAGCAGCGATCGTGCCATCCTTCTTCAATATCAATGAACCGATTTTGTTCGGGATGCCAGTGGTATACAACCCGTACACAGCGATCCCATTCTTCTTAGCACCGATGGTTTCAATGTCCGTTGCTTATTTTGGCATCAACTTAGGCTTTGTTAACCCACCGATTGCCCAAGTAGCGTGGCCGACCCCAATTGGCTTATCCGGCTTTATTGGTTCAGGTGGTGACTGGCGTGCCTTTGTCTTAGCAATCATCTGTGCAGTCGTTGCTTTCTTGATTTGGTTCCCATTCATCAAAATGTATGATGGCAAATTATACAAGGACGAACAAGCAAACGCAACGAAGGCATAATCTATCCGTTTTTTTGATAAGCCGGCTATGAAAAATAGCTGGCTTTTTTTACGCCAAAGACGATAATAGTAGTAGAGAATCGCAAGGAAAGGAGTAGGCAGATGACGAAACTCAGTATTGAAGACTTAGCAGCAGAATTGATCAGAAAGATCGAAGCCGGTGACATTGGAAATGAGCAGGGGAAGATGCCTAGTGAACGAGAGCTTTTGGCAATTTATCCAGTTTCTCGTTATACGTTACGCCAAGCCCTCAATAAGTTGAGCAAGATGGGCTGGATCTACCAGATGCAAGGCCGCGGCTCGTATATTCGTTTTCATAACAACCAAAAACCGACCATTGAACAAGGAGATCTTGGCTTCAATGAAGACTTGACACGGGGCGAGAAAAACATTCGAACGGTCAAAGCCTCAAAGCGACTGGTCAAAGTATCAGAGGCGTTGTTTCTCCCAAGTCAAAAACAATTTGCGAAAGATCAGCACTTTATCGAAGTCCAACGGTTTCGCACGCTAGATGACAAACCGTATTTGATTGAGCGTTCCTATTATATACCTGAAATCGTAGGGGAGATCTCCGAAACAATGATGGAGGGGTCAATGTTCCAAGCTTTGGCAGAAGAAAAACAACTGACAGTCGCCTTCATCGACAAGTTCATCCAAAGCAAACCGCTATCACAGGAACAAGCTGCGTTTTTTCATCTAGAAGAAGGCATGCCCGCACTGATCGTACGAGACGACAGCTATCTGAGAAATGGGGAGCTATTAGCCTTTTCGATGATCCATTATGATTATCGGATGGCGACATTATACATGCATAAAAAGTTGTTCGTTTAAAGAAAACTGATTTTCAAGAAACGGTTCTTTCTTTTTTTGAAGGCAAGAGAAGAGCAGCCCATTAGGGAGAAAAAAACTTACAGTTGCGGATCGGTAGACAGGAACCGGCTTTCAAACTGAGAGAAAAGGGATCGCTTCCAATGGATGAAAGATGACTGAGCAGTAAAACTATATAATAGGTAAAGAATCGATCAGCGACCTTGGCTTATAAGGTCGCTGATTTTTTTTGAGGGGATTGATCGGCGGTTAGGAAGGCGTAATTGTTGATTTAAGATAAAGATCGTTTAAAGAAGACCATTCGTTTCCTTAATACGAGGATATTTTGCTCAATTTTTAACAATATCATGTGGATAAACGACTTGCTCTGACAAATATTTCATCAAGTGAAGAAATATCTGATTTTTCAATCTGTTTTTGCTTTGATACTATCAAATAGACAACAGATGTTCTGCGAACGGAAGCCGTCTTTTCGTTTAATGGCTATTTTATTGAGAAACAGGCCGATTCACTGACTTGATTTCTATCCTCCAAAATAAATGGAGGTCGTGAAAATCAAGGGGTGTGGTGGTTTTTGCTTTCTTTTTTTGAACGAATGATGGCAAGAAGGAAACGGACATCACTGCTCAAAAGGTCACAGCAGAAACGTCAGCTCGTTTGAAAGAACGACCGCGGATAGAACAGCGAAAGTGCAACTTTTCACGAAAGCAGACGAACAAGCAGACCAATTTGTAGACACACTAAATTGTTAACGAATCAAATCATCGATGAGTGAGGAATCAGGAGGGGTAACATGGCATTATTTCGCAAAAAGAAAGATGAAGAAACTTACGAAGGCGTTCATGTCTACGACGAGGAATATGATGAAGAAGAGTACGACGAAGACGAGTACGATGATGAAGAATATGATGACGATGAGTATGACGATGAAGAATATGATGACGACGAGTACGAGGATGAAGAATACGAGGAAGACGAGTATGACGATGATGCCCAAGAAGAGCTGCTGGCATTAGAAAATACCGTTTCACAACTGACCAAGACAGTCGAACATTTGACCAAGCAATTGGAAAACAAACAAGAATCCATCAATCGGATGGCTTCGCAAGCGACGCAACAAGAAAGTATCATTTATGAAAACAAGCAGCTGCAAATGCGCTACAACGAGTTACAGCAGCAGTTAAAAGAAGCAGAACGTCAACAAGAAGCCCTCAAAACCAATTATGAGCAAGAAATTGAGCAGTTGACGAGTCAAGAAGACGAATTGATCGAAGTAGAAGAAGAGCTCGAACAATTGCGTCAAAGAGAAGATGAACTGCTAAAAGAATTAGAAGAGAAAAGCAAACAAGTCCAAGCTTTTGAAGAAAAAGCGATTCATTTAGAAGAAAAAGCGGCGATAATCGAAAACTACAAATTAAAAGAAGTCGAAAGCATGCGCCGGATCACTTCGCTTGAAAATGAAAATCAACAGTTGAACTTGCGCTTGCAAGAAGCGGAAGCGAAATATCGGGATCTCGAACGTTCAAGAGTCGAACAATTGGCAGATAAGAATGTCTTACAGCGTGACTTGGAACGTGAGCTGGCAAAGGTCGAACAAATGAAGGACGAGCTGGCGACGATTTTGATCGAAGCAAAAGAAAAAGCACGGGAAACCGCTGCTGAAGCAGAACTGGAAGCCGACAGAAGACGTCAGATGGCGGAAAATGAAGCCCACAAGATCATTTCAGAAGCATCGATGGAGGTGATGAAAATCCGTCAAGAGATCAAGCAATACCAAGAACGACTTACGACGTTTCATCATGAATCGAAAGGGTTGTTTGAGCAGTTGATCCAGCATAGCAAAGTGTTGAATCTGCCAGACTAAAAAGAAGGTTATGAGTCGGAATAGACGAAAAGGTCTGCTAAATAATTTCCGAGAGCGACACGACAAAGGAGGGAAACCCACTAGGACCATATATGCTGTATAAGAAATCACAGGCAACAACTACGACTTGATTTCTTATGAGCATGTTGGTTATTGGGACGAATGTGACGAATGATATTTTAAAAATTGCCATCTATCCAACCTTGAGTCCAAATCTTGAGGAATTATTTTACAAACAAGAGGCACTTCCATCAGTAATCACTGCCTGTGACAACCTCTATCAAAAAAAGTGGCCGCTCAAATCGTCGATTCGCAAACAAGTGACGCATTACTTTGAGCAATTTTATTCCATCGAAGCCTTCACCCATCATATCGAGATGGAGATCTTACGGAAAAAAATCGATTACTCAAAATTACGCATTCCATTGGAACAGCAATTTCCTCAGTTTGTGTGGACGCAAATCGGCATCAATCATGTGTCCGATGAGAAAAGCAATTTGTTTTTGGAGTTTGTACCAATCGCATACACAGAAGAAGAGTTTCCCTTTACGATGCAGTTGCATGCTAGCTTGCAGCAGCAAGCCCCCGCTGGTGTAAGTGATGCGAACGACTTTAAAGAGCAACTGGTAAAAATCGTACAAAGCGTGATCGACGAACAAAATGTCACGTTTGTGAGTCGCCCGAAAGCGCAAGTCCATGAAGAAAAACGTCAGGGCAAAACCAATGCAATGAAAAAAGAACTGGAAGACACGCTCGAGTTCCAAAAGGTCAGTGCGGATGAGCCACCAAAGTTCAAAAAGAAAGTTCGAAAAAAAAGCAGCAAAAAAAAACAGTCAAAAAAAGCCAAGCAATTGTCCAAAGTCAACGCCAATGAATTAGCGTTGGAGGAAGAGGCGAAACGAGAACGAGCAAGCAAAGAGCGCTTGCGCTTGGCCAATCAAAAGCTTGAGATCTACATCGAAAACTTAGAAGCCTCTTTGATCAAAAATAGTATCCACTATTTAAACAGCTTGACCGATGAAGAAGACGAGAACTGGCATACGCAATTGAAAATCAGCTTACGAGAATATACCTATCTTTTTCAAAAAGCCAAATACCTCGAACAGGTTTGGCGCATCAATGACAATCTCGTACAAAAGATCGAAAAAATGACGTTGAACGAAAAAGAATTGACCTATGAGAGAGGGCAAGTGCAGCAAGTGGTCGACAACAACCTATCTGCTAAAGATATCAGTTTAGTTTTTTATGAATGCAGCGTGATTGAATCACGAGTCAAATTGTATGAGCGACCATGGTTTAGAAAACCTTACGCACGCATTATGAAGATGGACTATGACAATCTTTTACGAAAAGCCGCTTACTTTGATCTTCTCCAAAGCGAAAGCTATCTATTAGAAAAAAAAGCATTGATCGAAGGCAATACAGACGTTAGGAGCAGTCTATGAGAACCCAAAAGCAAAAACAACGATTCTTATTCTTATACCGCATCTACTTTATTGCTTCTTTGATCCCATTAGCGGTATTTTTGCAGCTGACCGCCTATTTTTATCTCTCTGCCTTTCGAGAATATGTCACTATCAGTCACTTGTTTTTACTCGCTCTTTTGCTAGGTTTTACGATGTATTTGCGGAACAATGCCTTTCATTATCAATTGCTGCTTGTGCAGCTTGAGAAAAATGAAAGCAAAGACCATGAACGACCAAAAAAAGGCACCAGCAAGAACAGCCCCAAGGAGGAGGATCAAGAAGATGAAAAAGCCCAGAAGAAACGTAAAAAGTCTGTTAGCGATCGGAGCATTTATCGGAATCATCAATAATCAAACGATTTCTGAAGCCATGGTTCGATCGATCTTAGGTGTAGAACCATCTACTTATATGGAAACCATCGATGCACAACGAGAAAGTCGTGGGCAATCGATAACGGATGCCCTCCGACCGGTCTCTTACGAAGGAGCTGACAGGATAACGGAGCAACTTGATACTCCTCCAGAACAAACAAAAGAAACCCTTCCAGAAGAAGCGGAGCAGGGCGAAAAAGGAACGGAAGTCCAAGTCGTAAATGATGTGGAACGACCGGCAGACGAGGGACAGACAGACGAGGAAGAAATGGAGAGCGGCACGGATGAAACAGAAAATCAAGAGGCCGAAGACGTTCCGTCGACGCCAGATCCTTCAGAAGGCGATCAACAGCCGAATCAGCCTGCTGGACCTGAAACGAATGAGCAAGAAACCAACGATACCAACAGCAGCAACAATAGCGGAAACAACCAATCAAATGGGAATCAAACCAATCAGGACAAAGAAAAAGAGCCCGATCCAATCACTGAAGAACCCGAATCGCCGATCGATGAAGAAGAGCGGGAAAGCAACTTTCAATTTTCGGTTTCTCGTAATCTAACGACACAACAATTCATCAATGAGATTGGTTCTGACGCGCAGGATGTTGCCTATAACAATGATCTTTATGCTTCAGTGATGATCGCACAAGCCATCTTGGAGACTGGCTCAGGAAATAGTGCCTTATCCAGTCCGCCAAACCACAATCTCTTTGGCATCAAGGGCAGCTTTCGTGGGCAAAAAGTGACCTTCAATACGCAAGAAGATGATGGAAGTGGTGCGTGGTATACGATCTCTTCCAATTTCCGTAAATACCCAAGTTACCGTGAATCCATCGAAGATTACGCTCGCTTACTAAGAGGAGGCATCACAGGCAACCCGCGCTTTTATGCCCCCGTTTGGAAAGAAAATGCCCCAACTTATCGGGAAGCAACTGCGTGGTTGACAGGGCGCTATGCTACGGACATCCATTATGACCAAAAGCTGAATGCGTTGATTGAGGCCTATGATCTAACCATTTATGATAATGAGCCGACCGAAGAGATTTTGGAAGAGATTGAACGCACACGTGCACAAGCAATCGAAGCAGCCCGCAAGGAAGAAGCGGAGACGACCCGTTCGTTGTTTGAAGACTTGCAAAGAAGCGCGGCAAATCGTCGAGGCTCAGGGAATTTGCCAGCGTCCATTCGGACCGTCAAGGATCGCTTGCAGGAAAATGCCAATGCCAATACTTATGCAAACCAATTAAGAGGGATGGAACGAGCGGGCAGCGAGGTAGATGCCAATGAGTAATCAGTCGCAAGCACCTAGAAGAAAAAAACGTCCGCCACAGCCTGCCAAACGTGAAAAAAAACGAGACCAATCAGAGGATACACCGAGAAATCCCCGAATCGAAAAGTTTCAGGCGCAAGGAAAGCAAGCCAGCCCTTCTAGTGGCAAGAAACGACCAAAAAAGCCGACCCAAAAAGAACCGACAGGACAGGCGCCTGTGAAAAAGAAACGAAAAAAAGCGGCTGGTACAGCGAATTGCCCCAAATTATCGACCGAAAAGCAGCATCCTAGCAAGCAAAAAGAAAGAGCAGCTGCCAGTACGACCAGTGAAGCACCACGCAAAAAGAAAAAGCGTCCACCGCAGCAAGCACGTCCAAGTCAGCACAACGAGCAGGGGAAAATCAAAAAATCAAGTCATCCTAATGCCAAATCAAAAGGGACCCACAAGCACGGCAAAAAACCAGCGGAAGTTTCCCAGAAACGACGTCCCCCGCAAAAAGGCAAAGCCGCGACGAAGAAACCAACAGCCAAAAAGAAATCTGGCAATCTCGTACTGAAAATCATCTATCTGATTTTCTTGGTTTGTAGCATGACTGTCCTATTTACGTTTATCGGCTTATATGTGACTGATCAAAACGAAATGACAGTTTTTAATCATCGGGTGGTGCGTTTATCAGATAATGGGATGGCGAATCTTGACAGCTCCGCATTACGCACACAAGATTTGATCATTTTAAGAGAACAAGCCTTCACTCAAGTACAGCCAAACGGGCTCGCGGTCTTTACAAATGGCTCAGGAACCGGCTATATTGCTCGCCGAGTACTATCGATCGAGGCTGACGAAGAGCAGGGCTATCATTTATCCGTCATTGGTGATGGACAGGCATTTGGGGAAGAAGCCATCGAAGCAGACCGTTTCGTTGGAGAAGTCTCAATGAGTATCAACCATGTAGCAGATGTGTTTCGTTTTATTGATCAAAACTTGATATTATCCATCATCTTCTGTGTATCATTGCTCGCCTTATTCATTCTATTAGGCATTTATCTCTTTACTTGAGAGCCGTCATTACTTGAGAAAAGAGGAAACAAGGGTGCAAAAAAAAATAGTGTTAAGAAATAGTATCGCGGGTCTGCTTTTCTTTCTTTTGTTGCTTAGCATCTTGATTTGGCAGAATAATCAGTCTATTCATATTCGTCGATTAGCGGATGAAAATGAAGTGTTCGAAAAAATCGAGATTTTGGAAGAATGGCAGGAACGAATGACCCTTACAGGGACGACGATCCAACGATCCGTTCGGGTAATGAACGCTAGTGAAGTGCCAGTCTTTGTCCGAGCAAGCTTTGAAGAAGTGCTGCGCTATATCGCGCCAGACAGTGAGGAAGCAGCTTTTGAGCAGGCGGCAGATGCGAGTGATGCGCCAGACTTATTACCAGTACTGTCTCGCTTTGATGAAAACGAAATTTTAGCAAGAGGGTATCAGAACGTGACCCAGCAGATCCCAGAACTCATTGGAAATGCTCTTGATGGTCAAGTGATGGTTTGGATCAGCGATGAGACGATCGAAGAGTTGGCACCCACGCCTCCCTTGGATGCCTTCGATAGTGAAGAGATGCAGGAGTTATTGGGGGAATTAGACGCTGAAGAACAGGAAAATCCTGAGAACTTCTACGATCGCACCGAAGGCAATGAAGAAATGGAGGAGCCACCGTCATCAGACTTGATCGATGGTCCACCAGATCTCTGGCAAGAACCGGTCCTTGTCGAAGCTCACTTCAGCTATTCCTTTCGACGAAACCAACAACCGGTCATGCAGAAAATGAGTGGGGAACTGCTGCTGCTCAATCCTGCTGATCCGGTTGCTGAGTGGACCTTCGAAGCAGCCAACTTGACCTATAGTTATTATCTTGAAGGGTATCGTTATTTTGTTCGAAACTGGGCGGAGTCACAGCTAGCCAGCCCCTTTTCCACCGGTGAGGAACCTACGGGATTCACGTATCTCGGAGAACAGGGAACGATTGACCAGTCGTCATTTGATTACACGACGACAGAATCTGGGTTAGGCAGTGCCTTTCAATTGCCAGAGATGATCAGTGCGTTTCCCGATGCTGCTGGTTTGTATCCGACCCAAACGGTGAAAACGCTAAGCAGCTTTGTCTCTGAAAGTCCCGCCCAGATCGACTCAGAAGCCATCATGATCGAATTCGGCTCTTTGAGCGATTACCGTCAGATCGATCGAAATACTTGGATCTATAATCCCGATGATGGCTGGTTTTATTATAGTTTCCCTTTGGACCGATCCTATCAAAGTGAAGACGGTTATGGCGTCACCCGTTCACTGATCGAACAAGTGATGATCGATACAAGTGTCGCAGACGATAGCCATCTTGCCTACGAACTTTTACCGAAAGTCGAAGTCATTCAGGCTTCTGATCGACAATCATTAAGGGAGGTCTTTCAGTTAGACAATGATCGGCCAGAGAGTGCCACTGCGATCATCTATCGGCATTTGCACTCACTTCAATAAGTTGCTAGAAAATAAGTCAAGGAGAGATTCACGTGAAAATGGTCATTGAAGAAATTGAATACCGTTATTTTCTTCAATACGGGAAGTATTTGGATTATTTCTACCAACAATATATGCAAGCGAATGTCGAAGATCCTGATGTTGAAAAAGGGATCGCCGAGATTCAGCGACTGGTTGAAGAAGAAAGGTATCATTATATCAGGGAACGAATCCGCATCACACGCAAAGCCAAAAAAAGTATTCCATTAGCTGACTACCCTGATTTCAATAAACTGATTCACTGGGGGTTTACCCTTAGCAAATTATCTTTTCTTGACCCAGATACAAGTATCAACCAGCTAGAAGAAAAGGATTCTCCTTGATCGGGGGCTAGGCAAAAAGCAGGTGATGAAACTGAAAAAAGGCAGACAAGCACATAAAGTACTTGATGAATCAGGGTTCAGCCTGGTTGAGATCCTTGGAGCGATCGTCATTCTCGGGATCGCAATGGTCATGATCGCCATGCTGATCATCCAAAACAACCTGATCCTTAGCTACAATACCCGAATGGAAGAGGCCATCGCAGCACGAGATGATGTCAAGGAATGGCTAATCTACCGGGCACAGACTCAAGACTTGGCGGATTTGAATATCGGGATCTTTACGGCTAGACCTTCTTGGATGATGGTCGATCCAGATGATCCCTCAGAAGTTCGCCGACACCATTTGGTCCTCGATAATTCAGGGATTCAATACAATGCGCAAGGGCAACCGATGTATGAAGAAATCCCGATTGCTGTAGATGATCTCAATCGGGGCCGATTTATTCGCAAGGTGGTATACGATCATTCTGGCGCTCATTTGCCGCAGCCCTTGGTAAATTCGGAAGAAAATCGCCTCTATATGGGAACGTACTTGTCGGAGAATGAAGAAACCACCAACTATTTGGTCAAGGTCTCCATTCGCGAAGACCCCAGACATGGACTGCGAGAAGACAGTTACGACCGTCGTCAGCTCGGGCTCGGACTTATTATTCAGGTCTTCGATAAACAAACGGGCGCATTTTTGACAGAAACGTATCTGCATTGGGTAGTAGACTATTGAAAGGGCTGGCTGTTCTTGCGGAAGTTGCAAAGGAGGGGCGCAGATGAAGCATCGATTACAGGATGAGCAAGGAATCACGCTTGTCGAATTGTTAGGGGCGATGGTCATATTCGGCATCATCATTGCACTCTTTTCTGGGACACTCTTTTTGATCGTCCAAGCCTCTGTTCGTCAAGGTCGAATTGCTGCCTTTCAAGGGATAGCGAATGAAATCTTGGCGCAAGCAGACCGAATCGCCAAAATTGATGGTATCTATGAACATGCGGGGTATTTAGGAAAATATGATAGTCTTCTTTTCCACGAGGAACATATTGTCAAAACAATGCCCGAAGGAACCTTAGGGGCAACGATTACGGAAGAGGGCAGTCCGCGAATGGTTGTGACTGATATCACAGATACCAACAATATTCGTGCCAGAGTCTATGATACGAAAGATCCTACGATTAAGTTAAAGATCATTCAACAAAAAAATGAGAATGAAGCGACGTTGACCCATCACTATACGCCAAATTATCGCGATACGTTCAGTATCCAGACCAAGTTTTTCGTTTTATTTTACACGGAAACGATCAACTTTGCGGATTATTATGATGATTTGACTGGCTGGTGGCAGATGGAGGAGCTGGTCACTGATTACCACAAGCAGATTATCTATAAACGAGAATTTACGATCAATTATCGTGACAATGAGAAAGCAAGAGGGGGGGTACCCGGGAATGGACGATGGTAGACAAAATGAAGCTGGTTTTGCGCTGATTTATGCCCTCGCGGCGATCATTCTTTCCTCTTTGATGATTGGCTTGGTCTTCCTTGTTGCTCGAAATGTCAATTCACAAATTCGAACGATAGATAGCTTCCGTCGCGTGGAAGATGTACACGAATATTCCTTTCAACTCGCTTCTCAGGAGCTAAAACTGAGAATAGATGATTTCATCACTCGAACCATGCAGAATGGCGGCTTCTATTCTAATAATAATGAATGGCAAGACCATCTAGATAACGAATTGAGATTTGTGCTGGACGAAGTCGATGTGAATGAGAACATCGATGATAAATTTTCTTTTACCTCCTCTGTCGTTGACTATGAATATAATGAGATCGCCCCTTATGTAATGACCAAATCTGGTGGGGAGCAAGGATGGATCCAATCCGCCTCGATGCTGCCAGATAAAACCAATCTTCAAATCATTATTCAAATTCAATCGCAAGTCACGGATCAGACGCAATTGGCTGAAGGGCAACCGCGAGTACATACAGCTTCTGCCGAATATATCTATGAAATGCAGCTTGAAGAAGAAGACCTCGAACAAAGACAAACACAGCTGGATATTTGGCGAAACATTTTTTATCCCTATTACTTACCCTCTACAGCAGGGCAAGCTGTATCCGCCGATACTTGGGTTCGAAAATTGTTTGAAGTCGCCGATTTTCAACGCGTACGTCCATCGTTTGATTATCTCGCTTTTGAATCGGATGACTTCTTGCAATTCGGGTTTGCCAACAATGTCCTGCAAGATTTTCAAGACGGCAGATTTTTAGATTTTCGAACAAAGCCGATTCTTAATTGGCTGCATTTCGATGGTTCCTTTTTCTTTAATCATGGGGTCCAGATGGAAGGACAGGGAAGCGGGCAATTTTCGGCAAAAAGTCTGCTTGCGATCCAGAATGATGGCGGACAGCCTAGTAACGGGTTGAACGTGATCAAAGACATCTTCTTGCAAGCCGGTTTAGGAATGTATATCGATTTGGGCAGTCGAGCTGGCAGTCGCTTGGTCCTATCACAAGCATATACGGATATCCTTGCTGGAAACGTATGGATCAACAACACCAATAGTTCGGCTTCGAGAGTTGAGCAAGAAGGGGTTCTCTTTGCTGAAGGCCATCTAAATGTTTCCGTAAATTCACCGGATGCGGGCACTGGGTTAGGCGAATTAAATACCAATTATTTTAATTTTTATCATCGAGAAGCCACGAAACAGAACCCTGCGGCAGATGGTAGTTTGACGTTTATGAAGCCGTCGATGGTTCTGACGAGCAGCAATTTTTATGCGGGACCAGTCACGGAAGGCTCGATCGTGCATAGTACCGAAGATACGGAACGAAGGATTACTGTTTATGGTGATTTTATGCTGACGAATACGATGATGCCTAGTGGTGGAACGATCGATGATTTCTCGTATTTTCAGAATCAAAATCAATTCACAGTGCCCCATGACCCGTCAAGAATCACATTGGATGGCAGCAATACCATAATGGAGGTTCACGGGCTTTCATTTATCGATGCGCCGAAAACTGCTCGTAGATTGGCATTAGCAGAAGCCGGCAGTTCCGCGGTTTTTGATTCTTATTATGAAGATCCAGCGTATTGGAATCAAATCACCTTAAAAAATGGTGCCCAGCTGATCTTGGGTCATACAGGCGTTGAACCCTTTCATTTAGCTGTGGATAGAGAGTCGACCTTTGTCATGGAAATACTGCCAGATTTGGCATTATTTGACCCGACTTTTTTAGCAACAGGGGCTCATAACCGTCGTCTTGAAGGAACGGTCGTTCTCGTACCTTACTATATGGATGACCAGGTGGAACTAGAAAATCAACTGCAACAATTAGGCGTCAATTATCGCGTCCGCGACTTTGAAAGTCAGGCGCAATCGGGGGAGGTAACGATCCTCAGAAGTTTTTTGGATCGAAACATGTGGTCTGATGATGAAGCATATTTAACCGTTACACGAATGTTTGACTATATCAACAAACTCGATTATTGAAAGGAGGGCGCCAGTTGCCGCAATCAAGTGAAAGAACGCCACGTAGAAAACCTAGAAGGCCTCTCAAAAAGTCAGAGAACACCACAAGTTCAACCACTGCTGAGAAAACACAAACAGGCAACCTGTTTGACTTAGAGATCAGCTCAGAGGTTTTGTCCTTGATCCCCCGCTCGTTTGCCAAACAGCACAGCGTCTTTCCATTAGAAAAAAAAGGCAACCGCTTGACCGTTGCGATGGCAAACCCTGGGGATTATGCGGCGATCAATGAGATGCGTTTGATCACTGGGTTATTGATTCGTCCGCAAAAAGCCCACAATGCCGATATCCAACAACTGATCGTTCGCGATTACCCTTCTGAGATCAGTTTGGATGGCTTGAGCGACTCTCTCGTTGAAACCATCGACCCAGAAGGCGACTCAAAATTAGATGATTCGCCGATTGTCAAATTGGTCAATACCCTGCTGCAAGATGCGGTGGATCGGGGCGCCAGTGATATCCATTTCGATCCCCAAGAAAAAGGATTAGTCGTCCGCTTACGGGTCGATGGGGAGCTTCGTACCCATGAAAACTTGCCTAAGAGTATTCAGACTGGTGTTACTTCACGACTGAAAATCATTTCCTCCTTGGATATCACCGAAACACGTGTGCCACAAGATGGTCGGGCAATGATTCGTAACGGGGGCAACGTGGTTGATTTGCGGGTCTCGGTTTTGCCTGTCATTCATGGGGAGAAAGTCGTGATTCGGGTGTTGGATCGCTCCAGTGGCATTCGGCGCCTAGATGAGTTTCGCTTTGAACCGAAGGTATTGGCGACCTTTAAAGCGATTTTGCATAAACCCCATGGAATCATTCTTGTCACAGGACCGACAGGATCAGGGAAATCATCTTCCTTGTATGCGGCGCTGCAAGAGTTGAACACGCCGGAGATCAATATTATCACCGTCGAAGACCCAGTAGAGTTTCAGCTGCAAGGTATCAACCAAGTGGCAGTCAACAGCAATGTCGGTTTGACCTTTTCCGCTGGGTTACGGTCGATCTTGCGACAAGACCCCAATGTCGTGATGGTGGGAGAGATTCGAGATGGCGAAACGGCGGAGATTGCGATTCGGGCTTCCATGACCGGGCACTTGGTATTATCCACCCTGCATACCAATGATTCCGTCAGCACCATCAATCGCTTAGTCGACATGGGGGTAGAACCGTTTCTGGTCGCTAATGCGTTAGAAGGCATCTTAGCTCAACGGCTCGTCCGAACCCTTTGTTCTTCTTGTAAGACAGTAGGACCAGCCAGCGACAAGGACAAGCAGTTATTTGAATCCTATGGCATCACGGTTACGGAACTGGCACAGCCTGTGGGCTGTCCAAAGTGTGGCAATACGGGATTCAAAGGGCGAATGGCCGTCCAAGAGCTGTTGACGATCGATGCCAAGCTGCGTCGTATGATCACGAACAAAGCGACTAACGACCAGCTGATGGATTATGTTCAGGAACGAAAGATGCACTTTTTGTTGGATGATGGGTTAGACAAAGTGCAACAAGGCTTTTCCACCATCGAAGAAGTCTTGAAGGTGGTCGCTGCAGAAGAGTGAGGCGCGGATTGATTTATCGGTGATCCAGGGATCACCGGAGAACTACATACATTGTTTTAGAAGAAAATGCACATAGAAAGGGGCTGGTTTAATGGATCAAACGAGAGTGGCAACACAAGAGCGAGCAACCAAAAGGACGACGAGAGAAAAAACAGCTCCGACCCGTACCCGCATTCGGGAAAATCGTGAACTGAGAGAAAAAAAACGTGCCCACAGTCGCCAGAGCGATCAAGACCGATCTGTCTCGACGCGGGAGATCATTCAAAAAGCAGAACGGCAAGCAGTGACAAAAACGACGACTGCCAACAGTACACAGGGCGTCAATCGCAACGAAGCGGCGCAATTTGCTGCCATGTCACCTAAAGAGCGGATCGATCATTGGTTGATGATCGCCGTCGAACAAAAAGCATCGGATATCCATTTAGTCGAAGGCGTACCGCCGATTTTTCGTCGCCACGGCGACTTGCTACCGATCGAAGGGGTTCCGACCATCGACACCAAGGACATCGAAGCCATTGCCGAAATCCTTTGCAACCAACGGCAATGGGAGGAATTCAAGGGAAAAGGCGAGACCGACTTGGCCTACGAACTAGGCGACATCTGTCGCTTTCGGGTCAATATTTTCCGCCAAAAAGATACCGTTTCGATCGCCTTGCGGCAGATCCCCATCGAGATCCCGAAGTTAAGCAAACTCGGTATGCCGACCGTCTTGCGGACTCTGATCCATAAAAGCCAAGGCTTGTTCTTAGTTACAGGGCCGACCGGTTCAGGGAAATCAACGACACTGGCTGCGATGCTGGACTATTTGAATGATACCAAAAAGACGCATATTTTGACGTTGGAAGACCCGATTGAGTACATCCATAACCACAAAAAAAGCATCGTTGCCCAGCGGGAAGTCGGCAGCGACACCATGTCCTTTGGCAATGGCTTACGAGCTGCCCTGCGTCAAGATCCAGACGTCATCTTAGTAGGGGAGCTACGAGATTTTGAAACAATCTCGATTGCTTTGACGGCAGCGGAAACGGGACACTTGGTATTAGGAACCTTGCATACGTCAAGTGCCCCAGCGACTATTGAACGGATCGTCGATGTCTTTCCTGCCGATCAGCAGACTCAGATTCGTACACAGCTTGCTGGCGCATTACTAGGGATCTTGTCCCAGCGCTTGCTGCCAACGATCGATGGCAACGGACGTGTAGCAGCAACCGAAATGATGCTCAATACCCGAGGGATCGCCAGCTTGATCCGTCAAGGGAAAACCCACCAGATCCATAATATGTTGCAGATGGGGAAAAACGAAGGCATGCATACCATGAGCGCCTCTTTAGAAGAACTGGTTGCTGCGGAACGGGTCGATGCTGATGTGGCAGATAACTTAATGGAGGAAGGGGGCGAATAGCCGATGGCACTCTTTGCCTATCAAGGCACCAATGTCCGAGGCGAAACGTTTTCTGGCAGCTTGCGTGCCAATTCCTCCGTCGAAGCCCGCCAAAAACTGCGCCAAAAGCACATCAAAGTCAACAGCTTGATCGAACAGCCAGAAACCTTGGCGAATAAAGAGATTCAACTCTTTACAAAAGTTTCGTTAAAACTGCTGGTAGGGTATTTGCGCCAGTTTTCGACATTGATCGCTTCGGGGATCACGATCGTTGATGCCTCACGAATGCTGGAAGAACAGCAAAAAAACCCAAATTTCAAGAGAATTCTCGGTGAAGTTCGGGATGAGATTGATAGCGGACGCCCGCTTTCAGAAGCTTACAAAGATCATCCCAATGCCTTTCCGACACTTCTGACCAGTGTCATCGCTGTTTCGGAGATGTCTGGATCACTGGAAGGAAATTTAAAGGATATGGCGGATTACTATGAAAAAAGCGCCGAAAACCGTAGCGGGATCGTTACCGCGATGGTCTATCCAATTATTTTAGTGATTTTAACCTTTATCGTGGGGATCATTTTATTGGTGATGATCGTTCCGATGTTCGTGGAAGTATTTGAAGGATTTGATGCCGATCTGCCGACGATCACCGTCGCAACGATGGCGATCAGCGAGTTCCTTCAGACCAGAGGATGGGTTTTAGCCGTCTTGATCGTCGGATTTTTCGTCGGACTGTGGATCGCGCGACGCAATCCAACCTTTGATTTCGCTTTTCAAAGTTTTCTATTACGCATTCCACTGGTGGGCGATATGATCACCAAGAATAGTTTTTCATTATTTATGACAACCATGTCGACACTGCTCAGCAGCTCTGTCGGTATGGTGACCGCCTTGAATATGAGTCGGGATGTCGTTGCCAATAAATACATCAAGCGAATCATCGATAACTGTGCCTTTCAAATTGAAGAAGGTGGCAAGATGAGCGATGTCTTTCGCGGCAACATGATGGTTCCGATGTTAGTGACCCAGATGGTCGAGATTGGCGAAAGTACTGGTTCCCTTGAGGACATGCTGAAACGATTGAGTATCATCTATCAAAAAGAAGTTGATGAAACCAGTAAGCGACTGAAAACGATCATGGAACCGATTGTCATCTTGATAATCTGTGTGATCGTTGGCTTGATCGTTGCGGCGATCATGATCCCGATGTTCGATTTATTCGGTGCGATCCAAGGGTAATGAATTTTGGTATTATCAAGCCACCTAGACGGCTTGTTTAATATATATGGAAGAAACAGGAGGAGTAAACACACTATGATTGATGCAATTTTAGCAGAAGAAACAACGGACAATCGATTGAATAAATTATTGAAAGACGAGCGCGGCCTCTCCTTGGTCGAGTTGCTGGCAGTAGTCGTTATCTTAGCGATCATCGCTGGGATCGGGGTTATTGCGATCGGTAACGTAATTCAAAATTCACGGGAAGATGCAGCTGTTGCAGATGTACAACAAGCATTTTCAGCAGCAATATTGTACCAATCAACGAATCGTACATTAAACAATGGAACAGCAGGAGCAGCAAATTTTGATTTGGCAGATGTGATTGAAGACGGCTTGTTGAGTGCAAATGCGTGGACATCAGTGTCAGCAAATGCTCCAGGCACAGTCCAATTCTATGTTTCAGCAGATGGTGAACTTACAATGTTTGTTCCAGGTGATGTTTTGAGAGCAGGGCAAGTAACCAATGATCCTGTGGGAGCAGCAAATGCTGGTTATAGTCAGAGTCAAATCAATGCTTTAACACGAGATGATCTATTTACACGACCTTAAGTCACTAACCTGACCTAAGGTGTATGGCAACTCAACCCCCAGGAAAAAAGGAGTTTTTTATGAACGAAATTTTGCAACAGATCCCAATGGGCCTAATCATTGGTTATCTTTTCATCATAGGAATGTGTCTAGGTTCTTTTTTCCTAGTGGTTGGTTGGCGGGTTCCCAAAAAGGAATCCCTGCTGACTCGCTCGCACTGTGATGACTGCCAACAGACATTAGGTGCAAGGGATCTCATTCCAGTTTTATCATACCTTATTTTAAAAGGCAAGTGCCGTAAGTGTCAAAAAAAGATCCCGCTGATTGCTTTTCTTTATGAAGTGTTGATCGGCATGCTATTTACGGGTACGACCTTGCTGTTTTGGGGCACTGCTGAAGTGATTGCCGCTTGGTGTTTATTAGCCTTATTAGCCATTATTTCTGCCAGCGACATCTTCTATCAGCTGATCCCCAATAAAGTGTTAGCCCCTTTTTTTGCCGGAGGGATCGGTTTACGGGTGATCCAACCGCAAAATGAATTTTGGTGGTATTGGCTCGTTGGCTTCTTTGCTGGCTTCTTGCCATTGTATCTCTTAGCGGAGCTCAGTAAAAAAGGCATGGGTGGCGGCGATATCAAATTATTTGCCGTCTTAGGCGTGTATATCGGCCCGGTGCAAGTCTTGACCGTTTTATTTGTCGCTTCTTGTTTGGCAGTGATCTTTTACGTGATCCAAATGCTACGGGGCAAAGTCAAAAGCCGCTACATTGCTTTTGGTCCCTTTATCGCCAT
>OAVP01000503.1_pt1 | contig 21541 bp, 13 predicted proteins | sample 1495311 | NCBI WGS metagenome assembly OAVP01 (sample SAMEA2580102, study PRJEB22360) | human gut metagenome | biome: human gut; feature: human-associated habitat; material: faeces | place: Denmark | collected 2008/2010
TGCCTGGACAGATAGCGAATTAGAGGAGTTGCGTCGGACCTTTGGCCGTGGAGCAACCCTCCAACGTTACAAAGGGTTGGGGGAAATGAATGCCGATCAATTGTGGGAAACGACGATGGACCCAGAAACAAGGACGCTGATTCGGGTAAGAATCGATGATGCGGCTCAAGCAGAACGTCGCGTCACCACTTTGATGGGGGACAAGGTAGAACCTCGTCGGAAGTGGATCGAAAGCCATGTTCAATTCAGTTTAGAAGAAGATGGCAGTATTTTGGATAAAAAAGAAGATACGGTACCGGAATTAGTTGATGAAAAGTTAATGGATACCGAACAAGCAGAAAGCAAACATTTAGTTAAGGAATAGGAGGTGGTCTCTTGGAACACAGAAGCAATATACAAGAATTGACATTGGAAGAAGTGATGGGAGATCGCTTCGGTCGATATTCCAAATACATTATTCAAGAACGGGCATTGCCAGATATTCGTGATGGGTTAAAACCGGTTCAGCGGCGCATCTTGTTTGCCATGAACCAAGACGGCAATACGTATGACAAAGGCTTCCGAAAATCAGCGAAATCAGTCGGGAATATCATGGGGAACTTTCATCCCCATGGTGACTCGAGTATTTATGAAGCAATGGTCCGCATGAGCCAAGACTGGAAATTGCGTCAGATTTTGATTGAAATGCACGGAAACAACGGGAGTATGGATGGTGATCCGCCAGCTGCCATGCGTTATACCGAAGCACGACTTTCAGAATTAAGCGGTGAGCTGTTAAAAGATATCGAAAAAAACACCGTCGAATTGGTGTGGAATTTTGATGATACCGAAAAAGAACCAACGGTCTTACCAGCAAAATACCCAAATCTGTTAGTCAATGGCTCAACTGGGATCTCAGCTGGGTATGCAACGGAAATTCCCACCCATAATTTAGGGGAAATCATTGATGGAACGGTCTATTTGATCGACCATCCGCAAGCTTCTTTGGATCAGCTGATGAAGTATATTCCCGGCCCTGATTTTCCAACAGGAGGGATTTTACAAGGGAAAGAAGAAATCAAAAAAGCCTATGAAACAGGCAAAGGCAAAGTGATCCTGCGTTCGAAAACCAAGATCGAAGACATCAAAGGTGGCAAGCAGCAAATCGTTATCAATGAGATTCCCTATGAGGTCAATAAAGCCAATCTAGTCAAAAAAATGGATGAGATTCGTTTGAATAAACGGATCGACGGGATTGCTGAAGTGCGTGATGAAACTGACCGTACTGGTTTGCAGATCGTTGTCGAGCTGAAAAAAGAAGCAAATGCACAAGGAATTTTAAATTATTTATTTAAAAATACCGAATTGCAGATCAACTACAACTTCAACATGGTGGCTATCGACAATATGCGCCCCCAACAAGTCGGTTTGAAACGGATTTTAGAAAGCTACATCAAGCATCGGCGTGAAGTGATCGAAAAACGCAGTCGTTTTGAACTGCAAAAAGCCCAAAAGAGACAGCATATCGTCGATGGGTTAATCAAAGCTTTATCGATTCTTGATGAAGTGATCGCCACCATTCGCGGCAGTAAAGACAAAAAAGATGCCAAAAACAATCTGGTTGTTCAGCACGGTTTTACGGAAGAGCAAGCAGAAGCCATTGTGAACTTACAGTTGTACCGCTTGACCAATACGGATATCACACAATTGCAAGCAGAGGCGAAAGAACTTGCTGAAACGATCGCTGAATTGACAACGATTTTAAATGAGGAAAGTGAATTACTGAAAGTGATCAAAAAGGAATTGCGGGAGATCAAGAAAAAATATTCGACACCGCGATTGACTGAGATCGAAGCCGAAATTCAAGAAATCAAGATCGAAACACAAGTTTTAGTCGCGCAAGAAGAAGTCGTCGTGACAGTCACAAGAGACGGTTATGTCAAACGCAGCAGTTTGCGTTCTTACGGTGCCTCAAAACCAGAAGAGATCGGCATGAAAGAAGGCGACTCTTTACTTTACAGCAACCAAATGAATACGTTGGATCATCTGTTATTGGTAACCAATAAAGGAAACACGATCTATCGTCCGGTTCATGAATTGCCTGATTTAAAATGGAAAGATCTAGGCGAACATATTTCGCAAACGGTTATGACACTGGCGCAAGATGAAATGATCATTGGGGTCTTTGCCTACAAAGAGATCGATCCGTTGAAAAACTTTGTGCTGATCAGTAAAAACGGCATGATTAAACAAACACGAATGACGGAATTTGAACCTTGGCGCACCTATAAGACACGGCCAATGACGATCATGAAGCTGAAAGATGAATCAGATGAATTAGTCAATGTCTTTTTGACTGATCAAACAGAAGAAATGGATGTCTTTTTAGTCAGTCATCTTGCCTTTGGCTTACGGTATTCGCTTAATGAAGTGCCCGTTGTGGGACCAAAAGCAGCTGGGGTCAAAGCGATGAACCTTAAAGCGGATGATTATCTTATCAATGGGTTGTTAGTTTATTCAGAAGGGGATACACCGATCGTTCTGATTACCCAACGTGGCGCAGCAAAACGCATGCTAGCCCAAGAGATCACCCAATTAGGACGGGCGAAGCGTGGATTGATGGTCTTACGGGAATTGAAGAAAAACCCTCATCGCGTAGTCTATATGGGGAATGGAGAGAACCAGCAGCTACTGGTAACCAACCAAAAAGGACAAGCCTTTGAAGTCATCACGAATCAAATCCCGATCAATGATCGGACCTCCAACGGCTCATTTATCATGGATGAGAAAACAGGGGGGCAAATCTACGAAGTGAAAACACAAATCAGTCCTGCAATCGCAGAGGATTCTGTACTATAAATTATAACAAAGCAACCATTCTGTACCAGTACAGAATGGTTGCTTTTTTGCCTCTTAATTAATCTTTCACATTAATAAAAAACGAACTTTAATAAAAGATTCACATTTGATAAATGCTTATAAATCAACGTTTTTAATAATAAAAATCTTAAAAAAAACTAAATTGTTCAAAATAATTCTTGAAAACACTTGCAATCATTAGGGTGTGTGTTATACTGTTCACGTAAAGCTGTTACATTAGTGAACAGAAAATTTAAGGAGGTCCATCAGATGGAACAATGGAATGGATTTAAAGGAAAAACTTGGAAAGAAGAAGTAAACGTACGCGACTTCATCCAAGAAAACTACACACCTTATGACGGAACAGATGAATTCCTAGCAGATGCTACTGAAGCAACGACGAAGCTATGGGATCAAGTCATGGAACTGAACAAGCAAGAGCGTGAAGCTGGCGGCGTATTGGATATGGATACAAAAGTCGTTTCAACGATTACTTCTCATGGACCTGGCTACTTAGACAAAAACTTAGAAACAGTTGTTGGTTTCCAAACGGAAAAACCATTTAAACGCAGCTTGCAACCATTTGGCGGCATCCGCATGTCAGAACAAGCAGCAGAATCTTACGGCTATGAAATCGATGCGGAAGTTTCTCACATTTTCCGCGACTACCGTAAAACACATAACCAAGGGGTATTTGATGCCTATACACCTGAAATCAGAGCAGCTCGTCGTTCTGGTGTAATCACAGGTCTTCCTGATGCATACGGCCGTGGCCGGATCATTGGTGACTACCGTCGTGTTGCATTATACGGAGTGGATTTCTTGATCAAAGAAAAACAACAAGACCTATTGTATTGCGGAAACGGAACCATGTCTGAAGACATTATCCGCCAACGTGAAGAATTAAGTGAACAAATTCGCGCTTTAAGCGAATTGAAAGAATTAGGAAACATTTACGGATTTGATATTTCTAAACCAGCTCAAACGGCGAAAGAAGCATTCCAATGGTTATATCTTGGTTACTTAGCAGCCATCAAAGAGCAAAATGGTGCGGCAATGTCATTGGGACGTACGTCAACTTTCCTTGATATTTATGTTGAACGCGATTTAAAAAATGGCGTGATCACTGAAGAAGAAGCACAAGAAATCGTTGACCATTTTGTCATGAAACTACGTCTTGTGAAATTTGCTCGGACGCCTGATTACAACGCATTGTTCTCTGGTGACCCAACTTGGGTAACTGAGTCAATCGCTGGTATGGGTGAAGATGGACGCCACATGGTAACAAAAAACAGCTTCCGTTTCTTACACACTCTAGCAAACTTAGGTCCAGCACCAGAACCAAACTTGACTGTTTTATGGTCAACACGTTTGCCTCATAACTTCAAAACATTCTGTGCGAAAATGTCGATCCAAACATCAGCGATTCAATATGAAAACGATGATGTGATGCGTGGACATTGGGGCGATGATTACGGAATCGCTTGTTGTGTATCCGCAATGCGCATCGGGAAACAAATGCAATTCTTTGGTGCTCGTGCCAACTTAGCGAAAACATTGTTGTATGCAATCAACGGTGGGGTCGATGAAAAATCAAAAGCACAAGTTGGACCAAAATTCCAACCAATTACTTCTGAATACTTGGATTACAACGAAGTAATGGAAAAATATGACACAATGATGGACTGGATTTGTGATCTGTATGTGAACACATTGAACATCATTCATTACATGCATGACAAATATTCTTATGAACGCATTGAAATGGCGCTCCAAGATACAGATATTCTACGTACGATGGCTACTGGTATCGCTGGTTTCTCTGTTGCAGTTGATTCATTATCAGCGATTAAATATGCCAAAGTTCGTACGATTCGTGATGAAAACGGCATTGTTGAAGATTACGAAATCGAAGGCGATTATCCTAAATACGGAAACAATGATGACCGTGTAGATGATATCGCAGTCAACTTGTTGAAAGCTTTCATGAAGAAAGTAAAACGCACAAAAACATATCGTGATGCAAAACATACAACTTCGATCCTTACAATCACTTCTAATGTGGTTTATGGGAAGAAAACAGGGAACACGCCTGATGGACGTCGTGCAGGTGCACCATTTGCTCCAGGTGCAAACCCAATGCATGGCCGCGATACGCATGGTGCATTAGCAAGTCTTTCGTCAGTTGCGAAATTACCATATGATTACTCATTAGATGGTATTTCAAACACCTTCTCAATCGTACCTAAAGCATTAGGTCGTGACGATGAGACACAACAAGAAAACCTAGCAACAATGCTAGATGGCTATGCAGCAAAAGGTGGTCACCACTTAAATATCAACGTATTTAACCGTGATACATTACTTGATGCGCAAGCTCACCCAGAAAAATACCCACAATTAACGATTCGGGTTTCTGGTTATGCGGTTAACTTCATTAAATTAACCAAAGAACAACAAGATGATGTCATTGCTCGTACAATGCACGAAGCAATGTAATAAGCAACAACTTCAGGCGGCGGACGGGAAAATCCGCCGCCTCTTGTTTTGAGAGTATCAGACGGAGCATGGTTATCCGTCGTTTCGAAGAAAGGAAGAGCATTATGGCAGTAACAGGACAAGTACATTCAACAGAAAGTTTTGGATCAGTAGATGGACCAGGTATCCGTTTTATTGTATTCATGCAAGGATGCCGCATGCGTTGCCAGTTTTGTCATAATCCAGATACTTGGAAGATTGGCACGGGTATCGAACGAACGACTGATGACGTCTTAGAAGAGGCGTTGAAATATCGCGAATTCTGGGGACAAAAAGGTGGGATCACCGTTAGTGGTGGGGAACCGTTACTTCAAATGGACTTTCTGATCGATCTGTTTCGCAAAGCCAAAGCAGAAGGGGTCAGCACAACACTGGACACTTGCGGAAAACCATTTACACGAGAAGAGCCTTTTTTCAGTAAGTTTCAAGAGTTGATGACTGTGACTGATTTGCTGTTGTTTGATATCAAACATATCGATAACAAAGCCCATAAAGAGCTGACCACCCAATCCAATGATAATATTTTGGATATGGCAAATTATCTTTCAGAGATCAATCAGCCCGTCTGGATTCGTCATGTGCTGGTTCCTTTTAGAAGCGATTATGATGACTTCTTGATCCGTTTGGATGAATTTATCAAGACGTTGAAGAATGTCGATAAAGTTGAGATCTTACCTTATCACACGATGGGGAAATACAAGTGGGATGAGCTAGGCTTGAAATATCCCCTTGAAGGGATCGAACCACCAACCGAAGATCGGGTGAAAAATGCCAAACGTTTGCTCCATGTAGATGACTATAAAGGCTACTTAACCCGTTGATCAAAACAGGAAAGAAGAGATTGCTATTGCTTCTTTCCTGTTTTTTTACTATGATTAGAAAGTGAATATCAATTGAAATAGGAGCGATGAAGAAATGTCGAAAATATTAGTATTCGGTCACCAAAATCCTGATACCGACGCTATTGGTGCAGCGATTGCCTTTGCAAACTTACAAAATCAACTTGGGAAAGACTGTGAAGCGGTGGCGCTAGGTACACCGAATGAAGAAACACAATTTGCACTAGACACCTTTAGCCTGGCTGCTCCTCGTGTAATCGATTCAGTAACTAAGGAAACACAAGAAGTAATGCTGGTGGATCACAATGAGTTTCAGCAAAGTGCGGCAGATATCGCTGATGTTACAGTGTTGGCAGTGGTTGATCATCACCGTATTGCTAACTTTGAGACAGCCAATCCGTTGTATTATCGTGCAGAACCTGTTGGTTGTACCAGTACGATCGTATTGAAGTTATACAAAGAAAATCAAGTGGAAATTCCAAAAGCGATCGCAGGAATCATGCTTTCAGCGATCATCTCCGATACATTGTTGTTCAAATCGCCAACATGTACCGATGAAGATGTAGCGGCAGCAAAAGAATTAGCGGTTTTAGCAGGTGTTGAACTGGAAGCATACGGATTGGATATGTTGAAAGCCGGCACAAATCTTGGAACGAAATCAGCCGCAGAATTGCTGGATCTTGATGCAAAAAGCTTCCCAATGGGCGGGAAAAACATCCGTATCGGACAAGTCAATACAGTCGACCTAAAAGAGGTCTTTGACCGTCAAGCAGAATTGGAAGCTGCCATGAAAGAATCAATGTCAGCAAATGGCTATGATTTGTTCTTGCTTGTTGCTACTGATATCTTAGACAGTAATTCTGAGCTATTAGTTGTTGGTGAACCAATTGCCCCAGTAGAAGCAGCGTTTGAAACGACATTAACGAACCATCGTGCCTTTTTACCTGGCGTTGTTTCTCGTAAAAAACAAATCGTTCCTCAATTAACAGCGGTTTTCGAAGGATAATAAGGATAAATGTCAGAGTGCTGGTGAGATCTGTTTTGGTAGATCAAGCCAGCATTTTTCATGATTTTTTTAATAAGGAGTACACACAGTGAAATTTTTTTATAGTCCCCATTATCGTTCGTTGCAACCGATCCTGGCATCTTCTGAATTCCATGATTTGGTTCATGTGCTTTTAAGCTGTCAGGAACCGCCGACACTACGAGAGCTAAAAGCGAAGTTTCCAGAGGTGTCATTTGATAAAACCCTTGACCGTCTGATCGCATCAGCTTTGATCATCCGCCAAAATCGACGCTATTTTTTAGGTTTTCCTGTTTATACTGAAGAAGATCAAAAGCAGCTGCAAGAAAGTGACGGTTTTTATCAAGATGCCCTTGATTGGTCAACACAAGAAATCGCTGGTTTTCTCAAAAACTTTGCGACATTAAGTAATGAAAATAAATACTTCTATGGTTGTTTGCAGGAGGTGGAGCAGGGGATTGTTTATTCCTTGGCCCATGAAAGTTTTCAGATGATCTCATACGCAGAAGCGCCATGGCCACCAACGCTGCCGGCTTTTTTTGAAGCAAATCGCCAGCTGCAAAATCTATCGGTTTATGACGAACTAATGGATTTGATCGGCGATGTCGATCCGGTCTATTACTTAGATCAAGTAAGTGTCATCTTTGAACGTATCCGTAAAAACAAAAAAGTGCGTCCGAGTATTTTTCTAGAATCGCTTCAACAGTTGAAAATCGTTAGTTCCGAGCTAGATTTCTTGCTGGAAGAAATAAATTGTGATAATCTAAAAAACGGCCGTTATCCATCTGCTGAAAAGGATATTTTCTTGCAACGATCAGTGCTCGCTCACTTAGCGAAAAAAGCAGGTTCATACAACACGTTTTTTTTCAATGATAATTGAGATTTCTAATAATTATGTTATTTGTTTTAAATTTCTGAATATTACAAAGCTGTTAGATGTTATTCTAATAGCTTTTTTTCTTGTTCGCTAAAATGATAATTTGATGAATAAAAATTAAAATATAACGATCGTTTTGTTTGGAGATTTGATTTCTGGATGATATGATGATTTTAGAACGTTGAAAGGGGATATAAAAATGGAAGGATATAAAACGGTTGATTTTGAACAGTTGGAACGGAATAAAACGAAAGCAGAAATGATTACATTCGTATCAATGTCAGAGATAGAAGCGGCACGGCAAGCAATTACAAATGCGGGGATCGATGAAACGCGTTTTTCTGATGGAGATCTCATTCTCGCATTAAAGCAAAAGGAACGATTTGGGGCAAATACGATCGTTTCAGTGGTTATTGATTGGCTAGTGAATCAAAACTATTTAGTGAATCCCGCGAATGCCCTTCGTTATTTGGCGAAAAAAATGGCAGATGGTCCATTAACGAGTTATAAATTATTGAGTGAGGGAGAGTTTGACTGTGATGGCAATTATTACTTAATTGGTCACGCAGACAAGTCCTTGGCAGTAAATAAAGCCTATAAAGTTTACACCGATGGGCAAGTAAAAGAGCTTTGGCAAGCAAAATAATTGAAGGTGATTTCGGCTCTAGCGAAGAAGGGAAACGGCTGTAGAAGCAGTTGTTTTCGTAAAAGGATCGAAGATTGAAGGTTGTGAAGGACGCGTGAAACTAAACATTCGAATCAGCTTAGCTGGCAGTCATCTTTTGATTGGTGCATTCAGTTTGATCGGTGCATTGCTGACGCTTTATAAAGTACCAACTAGTTTTGGTACGATCCAAGTCATGTTAGGTGAAATTTATTATACCGATACGGTATTTGACCGATTTACTCAGCTTTTCTTATTGGGGATTATTAGTCTTTATACCGTAGTGACGAGTTTTTACGGGTTTCGATTCTGGTGTTTTTGCTCCGCCTCTTCTGCATTTGGGACACTGCTGGCATATGTTGAATTAACTGAGACATTTCCGGTGATGGTTGTTTTCATCCTGGTTTTGGCAAATTTGTTTCAGTTAAGTGTAGTCACATACTTCATTTTCCAAAAGCTAAAAAGTAGAGCTGAAACAGGTTGAACAGATACGTTCAAGCTGTTTTTTTCTGTCCTGAATAATTCGTTCGTATCATAGGGTTATTAGGTTACTAGAATTTTATTTTATGCTATGCTAACAGTAGAGATCGTTTGATTGCAAATGCTTCTCTATTAAAAAATGGGACAATGATCGATCGTTAAAGAATAAGCGATCAAGATGAGTCGAAGGAGGACTGATGAGAGAGTGGTTACCAAACAACAGGTACTGACTGCAGAAAAGGACTTTCTGAGCGGTGAAAATTTTTATGTCCAACATTTCTTAGGAGCCCATCAAGCGGATGATGGCTATGTGTTTCGTGTTTGGGCACCAAACGCTCAACAAGTTTGGCTGGTTGGTGATTTCAACCAATGGACAGACACTTTGCCAATGAATAAAAGGGCAGAATCTGGGGTCTGGGAGATTGAGACCAACCAAGTAAAAGAAGGACAGCTTTACAAATACAAAGTCAAACAAGCAAATGGACGAGAAGTATTGAAGATTGATCCTTTTGCTGTCCATTTCGAAGCTCGACCAGGAACTGCTGCCGTGTTGCATTCGATCCCACAAAAAAAATGGCGGGATGGACTATGGCAAGGCCGCAAAAAAAGACAGAAAACATTTAATCGACCTCTAAATATTTATGAAGTTCATGCCAGCTCGTGGAAGCATCACGAAGACGGCACCCCTTATCGCTTCTCTGAATTAAAAGATGAACTTATTCCTTATGTGAAAAAAATGGGTTATACCCATATTGAATTTATGCCTTTGATGGAACATCCATTAGGTACCTCGTGGGGCTATCAGCTGACAGGTTATTTTGCGCTCAGTTCCTATTATGGGACACCAGAAGAATTTCAAGACTTTGTAGAGGCATGCCATTTAGAAAATATTGGTGTCTTTGTTGATTGGGTACCAGGACATTTTTGTGTCAATGATGACAGCCTAGCTTATTATGACGGCACGCCGACATTTGAATACATGGATGAAAACCGTGCCAAAAATGTTCGCTGGGGTGCGATCAACTTTGATCTCGGCAAACCACAAGTCCAAAGCTTTCTGATCTCAAGTGCCTTGTTCTGGATCGAATTTTATCATATTGATGGTATTCGGGTAGATGCCGTTTCCAACATGATCTATCGCGATTATGATGAAGGTCCATGGGAACCAAATCACGAAGGGGGCAATCGCAACTTTGAAGGCTATTACTTTTTACAGAAGCTTAATTCTGTTATCAAGTTAGCCCATCCAGCAGTGGTCATGATTGCAGAAGAAAGTACGTCTGAAACCAAAATAACAGGAATGGTCGAAGAAGGCGCCTTAGGATTTGATTATAAATGGAATATGGGCTGGATGAACGATGTCCTGCGTTTTTATGAAATGGACCCGATTTTCCGTAAAGATCATTTAAATCTGCTTTCTTTCTCTTTCATGTATCGGATGCAAGAAAATTATATCTTACCACTTTCTCATGATGAAGTCGTTCATGGTAAAAAAAGTTTGATGCATAAAATGTGGGGGGACCGCTACAAACAGTTTTCACAACTACGAAATCTCTATACGTACATGATGATGCATCCAGGGAAAAAACTGTTATTCATGGGTAGTGAATGGGGACAGTTTTTAGAATGGAAATATGATCATGGACTTGAATGGGGCGATTTAAACGACACATTAAATGCAAAAATGCAATTCTTCACCCAGACCTTGAATGAACTATACAAAGAAGAAAGAGCCCTTTGGGAATTGGATGATCAAGAAGATTCATTGATGGTGATCGATGCAGACAACTTAGATGAAACGACATTGACTTTCTTACGACAAGGAAAAACGAAAAAAGATTTCTTGATCGTTGTTGTCAATCTGACACCAGTGGAGCGTCACGATTTTGCGATCGGCGTGCCATACGAAGGAACGTATCGAGAGATTTTAAACACTGAACGGGATGTATTTGGTGGAACTTGGGTGGCTAATAACCAAGACTGCCAGACCAGTAATGCCCCTTTTAAACAATACGACTATCAAATCAAAACAATTTTGCCTGCACTTGGGGCTTTGATTATCAAACCAGAAAAAATCAAAATGACTCGTAAAAAAGCAGTAAAGAAAGCATAAAAAAAGAGTAGAGGGGGAACGGTGAGTAGATCACCAAACAAAATGAAAACAGAAATGTTAGCAATGATCCTCGCAGGAGGACAAGGGACTCGTTTAGGGAAACTAACAAAAAATATTGCCAAGCCAGCAGTTCCGTTTGGCGGCAGGTATCGGATCATCGATTTCACGTTGAGTAATTGTGTCAATTCTGGAATCAAAAATGTGGGTGTAGTCACGCAGTACCAACCTTTAGCACTGAACAACCATATCGGCAATGGTGCCAGTTGGGGATTGGATGGAATCAGTACCGGTGTGACGATTTTACAGCCATATTCAAATTCAGAAGGCGAAAAATGGTTTGAGGGAACTGCCCATGCCATCTATCAAAACATCGCCTATATCGATGAGATGGACCCGCAATATGTCTTGATTTTGTCCGGCGACCATATCTACAAAATGGATTACGAAGAAATGCTGGAAAAACACAAAGAAAATGATGCTTCATTGACGGTTGCAGTTCTCGAAGTTCCGATGAAAGATGCTTCTCGTTTCGGGATCATGAATACTGATAAAAATGACCGCATCATCGAATTTGATGAAAAACCAGCCGAACCAAAAAGCAATCTTGCTTCGATGGGGATCTATATATTTGATTGGAGTCGTCTACGCAGTATGCTATTGAGTAACTACACAAAAGACGGCGAAATGGTCGATTTTGGGAAACATGTCATTCCTTCTTATCTAGAAAGCGGCGACAACGTTTTTGCCTATCGCTTCTCTGGCTATTGGAAAGACGTAGGAACGATCGATTCATTGTGGGAAGCCAACATGGAATTTATTGATCCAGCCATGGAGTTGAATATCCGGGATAAAAGCTGGCAAGTGTTCTCCAAAAACCCAATCGCACCACCGCACTTTGTAACTGAAACCGGTGCTGCTAAAAATTCGCTTGTGATGGACGGCTGCTATGTTGCTGGGGAGATCGAGCACAGTATTTTATCAGAGAACGTGCAAGTGAAAGAAGGCTCGACTATCAAAGATAGCGTGATCATGCCTGGAGCGGTGATTGGTAGAAATGTCAAATTAAATCGTGTGATCGTTGGGGAAAATGCAGTGATTGGTGACGACGCAGAGATCGATGGAACAGACGAAATTGCCGTAGTCGGCTATTCTGAAATTTTAGGGGTGACGATTGATGAGAACTAATAAAATGTGTGCAATTTTAGGGAACCTACAGCGATACCAAGACTTGATGCCATTAACGGAGAATCGTCCGCTGTCGACCTTGTTGTTTGACTGCAAATATCGCTTGCTGGATTTCAATCTTTCAAGTATTGAAAATGCCAACATCAAACAAGTCTACATGATTTTCAATGAAGGAGAGACCCAGTCAGTTTTTGATCATATCGGTGGTGGAAAAGAGTGGAACTTGGACGGTGTTCAAAACCGGTTCTTTATCCACTTATTCCAAGACTCATTGAAAAAGCAAGCCGAAGGGCAAGAGTACTACTATAACGTCATTGACTATTTGGAAAAATCAAAATCAGATCACACTGTATTTATGGGCAGCAAAATCTTATGCAACATCGATTTGCGTGCTTTGCTGAAAATTCATCAACTACAAGGCAATGAAATGACTGTGGTGTATAAACGCATCGGCAGTGACAATGTTTCTGAAAGTGACTTGTTGTTTAATGTTGACAGTGAAGGACACTTAGAAGAAGCGATCCAAGCGAAAAAAGGGGAAGTTGGCTCCCTAGTCAACTTGTGTACGGATATTTTTATCATTCAAACGGATCGTCTGATCGCGGCTCTTAAAGAAGGGCAAAAAGTTGGCGCAACGGCAGATCTCGGTCAATTTTTACGAGAGATGATCTCTGTGGAGAACACTGGCCTATATGAGTACACTGGTTACTTAAGTAACATTTATGATATCTCTTCTTATTATCAAACAAATATGGACATGCTAGATGTGCATAAATTCACCTCATTGCTTTATTCGAATCAAAAAATCTATACCAAATTGAAGAATGAAGTACCAACCTATTATTCGGAAACGTCTGAGGTGAAAAATAGCCACTTTGCTTCTGGTTGCATCGTTGAAGGCTCTGTCGAGCAGTCACTGGTTGCTCGCCGTACGAAAATCCATCCTGAGGCAAAAGTCAAAGGCGCGATCATTTTCGGAAATAACGAAATCAAAGCAGGTGCCGAAGTCTCTTATGCAATCTTAGATAAAAATGTAACCATCGCAGAAGGTGTAAAAGTGCAGGGAACCAAAGAAACGCCGATTGTCATTAAGAAGAATTCTCATGTGACAGAAGATGTAATCGGAGGAGCAAGCGCATGAAGGTTTTGTTTACAGCAGCAGAGTGCGCTCCGTTTTTTAAAACAGGCGGGTTAGGGGATGTTGCAGGTGCATTGCCAAAAGAGTTGGTCAAAAAAGGCGTCGAGACAGTTGTCGTCTTACCTTATTTCACGAAAATGCCTGCCGAATACCAAGACCAAATGGAAGAATGTTTTTCCTTTGAAGTGGCGGTCGGCTGGCGCAAGCAATATTGTGGGATCAAAAAATTAGTTCTAGGCGCTGTGACTTATTATTTCATAGACAATCTCTACTATTTTGGTCGCGAACGGCTCTATGATTTTTATGATGATGGGGAACGCTTTGCTTTCTTCCAATTAGCCGTGATCGAAATGATGGAACGCATTGAATTTATTCCAGACGTCGTACATGTCAATGATTACCATACGGCGATGATTCCGTTCTTGATCAAAGAAAAATATCATTGGATCCAAGCGTATCAAAACATACGCACCGTTTTGACGATCCATAACATTGGGTTTCAAGGGTGGTATAGTCGCGATATTTTACCGGATCTTTTTGGGATGGGTACGGAAAGATATGATGATGGAACCTTGCGTTTAAACGATTGCTTGAACTTTATGAAAGCAGGAATCTTGTATGCGGACCGCATCACGACCGTCAGTCCTTCCTATAGTGAAGAAATCAAAACAGCTGAGTTTGGTTGTGGTCTTGAAGTCATTTTACGCATGGAAAGTGGCAAGCTAAGCGGTATCTTGAATGGAATTGATTATGAAATGAATGATCCAGAAACCGATCCTCATTTGGACTATCCTTTCAGTGTCGAGGATTTATCAGGAAAAGCTAAAAACAAGCGAGCGCTACAAGAACAGTTTGGCTTGCCAACTCGTAAAGAGGTTCCGCTGATTTCCGTTGTTAGTCGTTTGACCACTCAAAAGGGGTTCCATTTAGTTCTTGAAGAAATGGAAAACCTCTTGCAGTTTGATGTCCAGTTTATCCTATTGGGAACCGGTGAGCATGATTTTGAAGAAGGCTTTCGCTACTTTGCGCAGAAATATCCTGACAAATGTGCTGCCGCGATTTCTTTTGATATTGCACTGGCGCAAAAGTTATACGCAGCAGCGGATCTCTTCTTGATGCCTTCGGCTTTTGAACCATGTGGACTATCGCAGATGATCGCGATGCGTTATGGTACATTACCGATCGTTCATGAAATCGGTGGCTTGAAAGATACGGTGGATTCCTATAATCCGATCACGAAACAAGGAACTGGCTTTGGCTTCCAAGAGTTTTCACCTTTTTACTTGATGAATGCCTTAAAACAGGGGATTGAATTATATGAATCGGATCCGACAACATGGACGGCATTAGTCAAGCAAGCAATGAAAAAAGATTTTAGCTGGAATCAAAGCTCAGATCTTTATGTTGAGTTGTATAATAATATCAAAGTTTGATTGTTTTAAGACAGAAGAATCCTTGTCTGCAACAGAGCGGCTAGTTGTATGACTAGCCATTCTGGCGGCAAGAATTCTTCTTTTTTATAAACGGTTAGCATAAAGGAGTGTAACCCTATGACAAAAGAACGATTGCGTGATCTGTTAGAAACCAACGTGCACGAACTGTTTGCGATAGAGATCGATGAAGCATCGCCGCAGGAATTGTTTCAGGCACTAGCCAATGTGGTGAAGCAAGTGTATTCAGAAGACTGGCGCCAGACCAGAAAAAATCTCTTGTTGGAGGATCAAAAACAAGCATATTATTTTTCAATCGAATTTTTACCCGGCAAAATGTTAAAGAGTAATCTGTTAAATATGCAGTTGTTGGAGCAAGCGGAAGCCGTTTTTGAAGAGTTAGGGGTTTCACTTGACGATGTTGCAGAGACGGAAAAAGACATGGCTTTAGGCAACGGGGGCCTCGGTCGCTTAGCGTCTTGTTTTATGGATTCATTGGCTTCTTTAGGTTTGCCAGGAAATGGCAATGGGATCCGCTATCGCTACGGATTATTTAAACAAAAATTTATTGACGGCCATCAAGTAGAGTTGCCCGATGACTGGTTGCGTTCGGGAAATGTTTGGGAAGTCCGCAAAGAAAGCAAGGCGGTGCCTATTCGTTTCGGGGGCCAGGTCTATCTCGTTACGGGAGAGGACGGAAAACTAGCACCGGTCTATGAAGGTGGCTTTACCTGGCGGGCAGTTCCGTATGACACCGCGATGGTTGGCTATCAGAATCAACACATCAACACACTGCGCTTGTGGAGTGTCGAAGTACCTGCTGAAGATGAGGCGCATTATGCGACATTGGAATCACGGCAAGCTTTAGAAAATTTGACTGCTGTTTTATATCCAGATGACTCAAACGAGATCGGCAAACGCACACGATTGATGCAAGAATACTTTTTTGTTTCTGCAGGCATTCAAAGTATCATTCGCTATTATAAAAAATCGAATCTGCCTTTAGCAATGCTCAGTGAACGAGTAGCAATCCATATCAACGACACGCACCCAGCCCTTTGTGTCCCAGAACTGATGCGCATTTTAGTTGATGAAGAAGGTCTTGCTTGGGAACAAGCGTGGGCGATCACCGTGAAAGTCATGAGTTATACGAACCATACAATCATGGCGGAAGCCTTAGAAAAATGGCCCGTGCGCATGATTGAAGAAGTTTTGCCGAGAATGGATCAGATCATCAAAGAAATTGATCGCCGTTTTGTGGAAACGATGCAAGGGGTCCATCCGCAAGCGTTACTGGAACGGACACGAATCATTATTGATGATCAAGTCCATATGGCACATCTCGCGATCATCGGCAGCCACAGTGTCAATGGGGTAGCCAAGCTCCATTCTGATTTACTAAAATCAGTGGTACTCCATGACTTTTATCTTATTTATCCGGCCCGTTTCAACAATAAGACCAACGGCATCGCGCAACGGCGTTGGCTTCAGCTAGCCAATCAACCGTTAGCCAAAGTATTGGATCAGTCCATCGGTACAAGCTGGCGCAATGATCCATTAGACCTGCAACTACTCAAAAACTATTATGAGGACGAAACTGGTCTCCAACAAATTGCCGACGCAAAAATGAGTAACAAGCGTGCACTGGCACAGTACATTCAAAAAGCAACGGGCATCACAGTAGATCCGACGGCAATATTTGATGTGCAGATCAAGCGTCTGCATGCATACAAACGACAATTACTAAATCTTATGCATATTCTAAAGCTCTACTTTGAGGTCAAAGACGAACCAACTGCTGCGTTTCATCCAAGAGTCTTTCTCTTTGGTGCCAAAGCCGCACCAAGCTATCACTACGCAAAATCGATCATTAAAGTCATCAATGAAGTGGCGAATCTGATCAATCATGATGAAACCATCAATGATAAAATCAAGGTTGTTTTTTTAGAAAATTACAACGTTTCTTTAGCAGAAAAAATTATCCCAGCAGCGGATGTCAGTGAACAAATATCATTGGCCTCCAAAGAAGCTTCAGGGACAAGTAATATGAAGTTGATGCTAAATGGGGCAGTAACGATCGCCACTTTAGATGGTGCCAATATTGAGATTCGAGATGCAATCGGTGATGAAAACATCGCGATCTTTGGGCTAACCGAAGAAGAAGTGTATCAGTATTACGCCCAGCGTAATTATTCTGCCTATGCGTATTATGAGTCAGATCCACTATTGCAACGTGTAGTCAATGCCTTTATTGACGGGACAATCCCCAATATTCAAGTAGAAGGCCGCGAGATTTTTGATTCACTTTTGAAATACAATGATGAGTACTTTTTATTAAGAGATTTCCACGCCTATTGTGATGCACAGCATCGGGTGGATATTGCTTATCAAGATACTCATCGCTGGCAAAAAATCAGTCTAATGAATATTGCGAATGCTGGGAAGTTTTCGGCGGATGAAACGGTGCGAAATTATGCAGCAGATATTTGGCAGATCGATCCATTATTTGCCCATATCAAAGAACCAAATGCGGCAAGCTTGACGGAGTCAGTGCCTCCAAGGGGAGACAATTGAAGCGACTTCGGTTGAAATGGCGCAGTCTTTCGTGAAATTCTCTTTTATTTGTGGTATGATGAAAAAAATGCATGTAAGAGGATGAGTACAGTGGCAAATTATTTAGATGTGAAACGAAAACACTTCCGTTTTCCTGCTTATGATGATACAGACGGTGTGAAGCTTCAATCCGAGCATCGCCCCGCATTCAGTAAAGCAGATGATTGGATTTTAACCGAAATCAAAGATCCCGTGAGTCATTCTCACAAGGAAGAAAATCAATCTTTGCAGCGTAAAGTGCAGTCCAGCCAACGCGATCGAGGGCACAATGTTCGTCAAAAAGAAGAGCTTGCCAATCACCGTGCCAACTTGCCTCAGTACGGAAAACGTCCGGTGAAAGAGCAGATGCCGACAGGAAAAACCAATTTTTTTGGCAAAGAAGCGAACCATTCTTCTTATCAAGTGACTAGTAAGAAGGAAAAAGCTGAGGTTCCTGTTTCTTCAAAAAAAGAATATTCGGGACGCTCTTACTTCGTGCCTAAATATATTCCTGCATCAATTATTCCAGATGAGCAAAAACCTGAAATTACGCCGAACGATTTGATGGATGCAATGGCAAAAAAACAAGAAAGTTATTTGTTATTTGACACTGAACCAGCAGCTTATCAAGTCAAAGAAGAAAGCGATCCAACCGTCAAAAAATTCAATCGCCACCCCTCTGTTGGGATGACACGCAGCGAGTTTCGAGCCAACAATAAAAAAAATGGTGAGAAAAAACGGTCCGTTTTAGATCGATCATTAAAAGGAATGATTGAAGACGATCAACAAGCAGAATCTTCAAATGGCTATTTTCGTTCTAAATAGCAGAGACAGTTACTTTTAATAGAAGTAGTCCTTTGAGCATAACGATGAATGATTTCAGCTAGATGGCGAACATCTAGCTGTTTTTTTTGTGTGCTGAAACTGCCGATTTCACAAAATACTTAGTCGAATTACATTTTTCACCGACTGAGGAATATTCTGATTTTACTAAGCAATAGCGTGGGCTATAGAATAAAGTGAAACGATCAAAACCATCGTTATTTATAATGTTTGTTATTTTAATTGGCGATTTCTTTTGTCATTTAAAATCGATGGCAGGATTGTGGTTTTCTGATCAGCCGTAATTGAAAAAAGGAAGCAAGCGTCCTGATGGTTAAAGCTGCTCTTTGGGAAGGACTGATCCATGATCGATTTCAAGGGAAAGATACGCTGAAAGGTGGGGCATCAACAAATGAACAAGAAAAAGAGAAAGGTATATTTCACCATCATTATTGGTTTACTTGGAGGACTCTACTTTTTTTCAACCATGAGTGTGTTTTCTTCAAACATTTTCTTTGCTGCACAGCTGGAGGAAGAAACGGTTGCGAGTGACCCATTCGAACCGATACGAGAGAAAGAGGCTGAGGAAAAAGTTGCCATTTATTTTGATGAATCAACGAAAGCCGGGACTGTAGGAGACATGTTACTAGTTGCGTTTCATACGGGCCGTCCCATTAGTGAAATAGCGATCCGGTTGCCGCAATCTGCAGTTTTTGTTGAAGAGAAGTTGCCAAAGGGAGTCAAAATTACGTCAACCACTGAAGAGAATGGTTGGAAACTAACGACTGATATCCCTAGAAGTGATTTTTTGGTTCCATTGGTAGTTGATACAGCAGGGGCGTTTCCATTTGAAGTAGCAGAATCAATGATAATACTTGAAATAAAGGAAGCACGGGAGACAAACCCTACGGATACACAAGAGGATGCGCTAACCGATTCGAGTGACTCCACTGATCAATTCGATCAAGAGGACAAAGAGGATCAATTACCAAAAGAGAAGGAAATAGAAAGCCAGATTCCTGACGAATCAGAGTCAGATCCTGGCAATCTATATCTGTTAGGCGACGACGTAAAAAAGAGAGGGGTTGCTAACTGGGTCGAATTTATGGCTGCAATGGTCGATCCGACGGTCAATTATATTTATTTGACAGCCAGTTTTCAAACGAACGATAATCCTCGTTTAGGCATTACGGGAATTGACGGCTGGAGCAGCAGTGCCAATCCTAATGGCGGATTAGCCTATGTTTATATCAATGCCTCGAGAGTTTCAAGAACGTTAATCATCGATGGTCTCGACACCTTTCAGATGGATCTTAGAGCCGTAGCGATCTGTTTCCGCGATTCCAGTGTCAATCCTGATTCCCCATGGGACATTACCTTGCAAAATTTGGAACTCTACCATGGAAACTTTTGGGGGGCAATTGAATACCATGATTTGAACATGTCAAATCAGCAGCGTTCAATCATTCGGTACCACAATCTCAACCATACGGGCAATCAGTTGTTTTACGGGTTGCACTCTCGAGCCAGCTTTTCTGGACATTCGGTTTCACACCAAACGCCTAGATATACATCAGACTTCAATGCTTCTTGGATGATTCACTCGAACACCCAAGCGAATTTTGAAATCAACCAAATCGAGCTTCGTGAGGGAGCAAACGTCGAAATGTCGACGATCAGCTCAGGAAATCTTGATTTTTATAATATAAATGCGCGTCTCGTATTAGGGGATAATGCCCGACTATCATTAAATGCCAACGGTTCAGCTGGTGAAGCAGGCGGTGCTAATATTCGCTTTGTCGCTGGCAATGGACGCATTGAGTTAGGAAAAGGCGCGGAATTGACACTAAATACACAAAACAACAGCCCAGCAGTCATCACATCAGGCACGCCCCATGATATTCGCTTAATGGAAAAAAGTCGCTTGTCGGTTGCTGCTGCAAACCGAACGTTGTACAGTCATATTTTCTGGTTAAGTGCCAATACGCATGTCACCTTAGAAGACAGCAGCACCTTAGAGGTTGAAGCAACAAATCAAAATACAACCGCAAATATCTTCCACTTCTCTGGCACGACTGGCAATCTCAACGTGGGCAAAGATGCTACCTTAGATATTCGTTCGGACAGCCCACAAGCTGTCCAACGGCTACTTTTCTTTACCGGTGCCAACAATCCCGCAAGATTGACGATCGACGATGCCAAGCGTGTCAATTTGCAAAGAACCCGCGCCATAACGACCACCACAAATGGTCTAATTGAAGGGGGAGGAATCACTGCAAAGAATCAGGCGATTCGCCAGTGGCGGCATGGAAATACAGGAGAGACAGTTGATTTTCAGTGGCAACCGATTTTGTCCATGACTGCGGCGATTTCAGGAACCAATACCAATGTGACCAATGTATCTTCGCTAAATGAGGAAACAAGTCGAGGGTTTGCCGCGCAGTTTGCTTCTCGTTCGCAACGGCTATTGTTTGAGAACATACCAGACGTCACGGTGACCATCGATCCTTTGACAGAAGATAGAACCTTACCTAATGCCTATACGATTTCGGGAACCGCCAATCCTGGTAGCTACCTTCGATTCCAAAGAGAGGGACTGATGCCAGAACCGACGCTTGAAACGACAGTCGATAGTGCTGGCAATAGCACGTATTTTCACACCCAAGCGGATGAAAACGGGCATTATTTACTTGATCTATCTGATTTAGAACCTTTCCAGTATTTTACTCAAGGTGAGGTGGTCACCGCTCAGGCATTTCTTGATGGCAAATGGGCAGAAGCATCAACCACTGTGGAACCCATTGGTGACGTAGACCCAAAAGATCCCCTTGATCCTGATCAACCGATTCTACCTGAAAATCCACCCTTGATACCAGAAAATCGCGGGTTTATCAGTATAGACTTTGTTTCACAATTCGATTTTGGTACAGTACCGATTCGCTCGTCGACAAGCCGCTATCCGGCGCGTCCGCAACGAATTTCTTTAGTGGATGATCATGAA
>OAVP01000508.1_pt1 | contig 21358 bp, 29 predicted proteins | sample 1495311 | NCBI WGS metagenome assembly OAVP01 (sample SAMEA2580102, study PRJEB22360) | human gut metagenome | biome: human gut; feature: human-associated habitat; material: faeces | place: Denmark | collected 2008/2010
TATAACCCTACTACGTAGGATTAGGATGTAGGCGAAGCCTACATCCTAATCCTACGTAGTAGGGTTATAGATCCTACCCTACAGTTAATCCTACAATTCTAATCCTAAGTTCAAAATCCTAAAAAAATAGTTACGATATTTTTATATATGGGGGTGCATTTCCGAAATTGAGGGGGAAAGTGGGAAAAAACCAAAAAACCTATATATATCAATAGTTTACCGTTCCCACTTCATTAAAAATGGTCAGGGGTGGGGATAGCCGAAAAGGGGGAAAAAAATCACCCTTATATAACCTATTGTTTTATATAGATATTTTAAAAGTTAAAAATATCAGAAGGGGGGATTTTTTCAGGGTGTTGATCTGCCCTGCTCTCTGTCGTTCTGCCGGGGTGATAGCCTGGCGGCTTCGCTCACCACTTTGTAGGTTTTAGGTATAGGGTTAGGTGTAGGATAGTCAGACCTTCCAGCCTAAACCTAACAAACCCACCACCGGAAAGGAAGATCTGACTAACCCGATTGTATCACCTGCAACCTTATCCCACAAAAAAAGCCACTCATATAGTGGCTTCTTCTTATTCTTTTGTTATTTTTCAATTTCCTTAACCTCTCTGAAATATTATAATATTATGCGATATTATGTAATATTAAAGGCGGTTGGTTTAATCAATCAAATATAAAACACTTTCTAAATCATTTTTATTTAGTGTTTTTTGCATTTTTTCGAGTAAACAGTAATAAACAGCCGAATATGTATTGCTGATAATGTCTTTATTTTCATACTTAAAACTCATTTCGCTATTAAAACAAAGATTAACAGCATACATTAATACATCTTTATTTATTCTGTTATCGTCTAATTGATTAGATGTAAATAATAAATTTTCACCTTTGAATAAAAAAAACGGAACATATTCAATTTGAGGATAGTTGATATTAGATACTTTTTCTGGAATCATTAACAGAGTATTTTCTTTGTAATTTTTTACGTTATATTTTGCAAACTCTTCGAAATCATTTTTAACTATATCAATGTATGCCATATTAACTCCATGTTTTATTTTTGATTAAAAAAACTATTATCTTCGTTGACGATACCTATACGCCTTTCGATCATCATCATAGCTAAACATATATCAGCAACCATTAAAACTTCATTGTAATGTTTTTCATTATCGCACTTTCTTTTGTCTATTAGTAATCTATTTATATTCCCTACTTCATTAAGACACTTGGAAAATAAAGAACTATCATGTTCTTTATAGTTTGCCGACATCATACCTTCAATTGTTATATAGTTATTACCCATATTATTTGTTTTAAAATCCACAGGTCTAAATTTCTTTCTTATTTTCATTTTTTAATCCCTTTTGTAGTTTGTTATTTAATAATAGTGCACGTTTTATTTGCGAGGTTCAAAAAATTTACAAAACTGTACAAACAATAATTAAAAAAAGGGCTTTCGCCCTTTTACCTATAAAAATTTATAATCGGTTCCTCTTTTTCGGTGCTGTCTGAATAATATCAGTGTCTAACGATTCCTCTATTATTTCTGTTTCAATTAAAACTTTTAAAGCCGGATGTATATCTTTAGTTATTGATCCATCATTTTTAGCTGTATTTTTTAAATCATTTATTACTGATTCAGGTGTTATAGAGTTATATTTTTTTATTTTATCAAAGTTAGATATATAAACCGTGGATAAAGCCCTGTTATTAATTTTCTCTAATTCATTTGCGTTATCACTGACAAACTCTACAAAGTAGATACTGTTAGTGTAATTAAACCCGAAAACCTCATTGTTTTTTATTTTTTCAGATGTATTTCTGAATTTATCCCATGCCTGATCATTATCTAAAACCTCCCCTTTATTATTTGAGGTTTCTATATGCTTTATCACCTGATCATAAACATTTCCACCAAATCCATTAATAATCCCTTGTATACAGGTTGCTAATTTGCAATTTTGTCTTAGATGTTCATAACTGTTTATTTTATTTTTTTCTATATATCCATTGAACAGTTTCATAAAATCTTGCCTTAAAAATAAATCACTGTTTTTTACATAGTTATCTATCTTTTCTTTATTTTTTTCGATTAAAAGATCTAACTCATTTTCATATATATCTACAAGATTACTTTCATTTAACACCAAATAATTTACCATCATAACCCCCTCTTTATGCCATGAAAAACTTAGCTATATCGTGAATTGCCACTACAGAAATTATTACTAATGAAGCTGAAATAATTACCCATTGTTTTTTTGTTATTTGTTCTTTCATAAACCACCTCTTTTATTGTTAATTAAATTTTTTATATACCAAAAGCACCACCGAAGAACGTAGCCGAAAACATAGCTACAGTTGCTTCAATATTTATTGCCGCTGCACCGCCTATGATGTGTACAAAGGCTTTACCCATGTGTTCATTTTTCCCAGCTCCGTAGTCTTTCAGTATCAGGAAGCCCCTGACGAAAGCTATATGACCTACAAGCTTGATGAACAGTAAAACCCCTACGATAGCTTCAGCAGCCCCAGGAACGCCCGCTGTGCCTGCTGGCTCTCTTGATAGTAGTTCTGTCGCAGTGTTCTTCCCAAGTGAAAGAGTCTCCGTTACGGTAGAGATAGAACCAGGAAGCGATATAAACACCGCTGAAACGAACGTATAGAGTATTGCAGTTGTGATAGTGGCTTTACCCTCGTTTACTTCTTTAAACTTAAACAGAGCCATTCCACCGATGATCACGCCGATAACCCAAGCAACACCTCTTGTTAGATTCATTAACTCAACCCACGAACTACCAGAGTTAGCGAACATTTGACCTATATTTACATCCCCTATGTCAGCAGCTAAAGCAGTGTTAGAGCTAAAAGCTAATAGAGTTATTATTATTAAAAGTATTTTTTTCATTTTTTACCCCGCCCTTTTTAAATGGGGGCTATTAACCCCCTTATAGTTATTTATTGTTGTTTGTGTTTTTGCATTAGATATTTAGTGATGATTCTTTTATTTGTCGCTTCATTTGATTTTCCTTTAAGGTTTTTCTTTGCGAAATCATAGAAGCTATCAAAGCCATTCAAAATAAAATCTTGATATGTGTGATCGTCATTTTTTACTAATGCTTCAATAATAGATAACACTGAATATATTATTTGCCTATCCTTTCCAGTGAAAAAATTATTTGTTCTTTCGAAGTTTATCTCTATATCTTTCTGACTTGCTTTAACATGATTAAAAAACAAATCCTGATAAATCGGTAATACTTCTTTTTTAATTTCCTGTTGTTGTATGTTCATATATTTCTCCTTTTCCTTTTTATATAAGCTTCTTTGCCTATATATCTGTTATAATTCTTTTACGGAATAAATCAATATTGTCCGTGGATATATAAGATATACGGATTACCTAAAGGGATATTTATATATGAGTGGTTTACTTAGAGAATCCCTTATATAATAAAACTCGATTTTAGCTATATAAGGGATTGAACAACCGAAGGGCGTTAGATCTTTTATTCTGGTTTAAAAATAACTTCTTCTTCAGCACTGACCATTTTTTTTATTAATTCTTTTCTTTGAAAGTCCGATAGCATTAAATATTCTGCTTTAAAATTTTCATCATTCTTATAAAATCGGTTTGCACCATTTTTTAAAAGTATATTTGTTATATCTTTATAATGCGGATACCATACAGACAATTGCAAAGGTGTAGAGTTATTTAAAATATGTGTCCATTGCGAGATCTCTTTTCCTTTTGCTTCTATGTCAGCACCAAGAGAACAAATTATTTCTACCAGCGTTGTTTGTTGTGCTATAACTGCATAATGTAGCATTGTATAATATGTATTATCTAAATAATCATCTATTGTTTTTATATTGTGCTTATTGTACGCCTCTATATTATCTTTTTCCGTTTCAAGAAGTGGGATTCTGAATACATGGTTAACTCCAATTTTTCCAGATTTTACATAATCTTTAACTGTCAGAGCATCCCACTTTCTAAGAATATTCAAAAATTCTACTTCTGTTTCTGTTAATCTTTTCTTAGCTTCTTCTAATAAACTCATAACTTCCTCCCATTAATTAAAGAATCCTGTTAAATATAAAATCAATGAACTACCCAAAATAACCAAAAAAACATAGTCCATAAATTTTTTATATTTCATATTGGCTTTGTGTAGCTTGATCCTAAATTCACTTTTATCTTCATAGTCAAAGCCATTTTCTTTATCTGCTTTACCAGATAATAAAAAGCTCAAACCACTTTCAAAATCATTTATTTTTTCAAATTCAGCTTTTTTCCTTTCTCTTCTGGTCAGAAAGTTATAACCTATTTTTTTAACTGTATTTTTCATAAGAATTGCTCCCATCTTGCAGATGATATATACACACAAAGAGCCATAAACAAAGCTCCAGCCATATCCATAAATAACATCATGAATAAATCATGTTTAAGAGTCATGAACTCTCTAATACTTCTAACACGTCCATTTTCTTTGTCTACTTCATATTGCATTACAAGATTTGTTATAGAGTTTTTTACATCCATTGAAAACCTAAATAAAAACAATACAGCGAACATAGTAGCTACAGCGAAAATAAAACGCTTATCACATAAAAAACCAAATAGTTCCATATATACCTCCATAGTTAATAATATTATGTAATATTACATAATATTATCATATTTTATTTATGATATTTGTCAATATGGTTATGAAAATATATTTGACTATTTTTAATAAAACATATACTATTCAGTTAGTATTAGTTCCCTTTTTTCTAATACTCAATTTCTTTTACTTGTTAATAAATATTGTTATAAACCCACTAACTTTTTTAGTGGGTTTTTTTATTCCTGATTTTAGGCAATAAAAAAGCCCCATGAGGGGCTTAAACAAGTGAGATGATGTTATTATTTAATTGCGTAAATCCAGAAGCCGTAAATAATTAAAAGAATCGGTGAAAATTTAATGAATACTAATGAAGCCGAAAACCCTGTTTTCGCAAGAATCCCGCCGCCCTTCTCAACTGATTTTTCACATACAGATCCAAAAATCATTACTGCAAAATAAATAGCTATAAAATAATATACTGCGTTCATTTTTCACCTCACCTGTTTAATCATCTTGTACAAATTATATACTACTGTTTTTAGTTCTAGCAAGTTTATTTTTAATTATTTTCTTTCCATCTTAAAGATGGAAAAATGGTATTAAAGCTTTTCAAAAACCCTTTTTTATCTTCAAAGCTTCTTGTTCTATATACATGTGCTCTTACTGATAGTGCAAAATATAATGAACTTAGTATACCTAATATGATAATGCTGTTAATCAATCCGTGTATGTTTTTTTCACTTATCATATGAACTATATACGCAATGTTATAAATTAGTCCTAAGATACTTATCCACACACTGACAGCAAAATATGTATATCCTTTTTTGATATCTATATCAGATATTCCTTTTTTTTCGCATTCATAATTAAACTTGTCCATATAATTTCCCCTCTAATTTTTTTATTATACTATTCAATTCTAAATTTTCTCTTTTTAATGATTCGTTTTCTTTTTTTTGCTTTTCGTATCTTTTCATTATTTCTTCAAGACACATTATTAATTTATCTTCTTTATTCACTTGAACCCCCTGTATTTGAAGTAATATTATGTAATATTACTTAATATTATTTCATTCTATTAATTTGTCAATAGCTGTTGCTGAAATAAATAAAATAAAAAGGAGGGTTGCCCCTCCTTATTTTATTCACCCATCTGTCCTTTTTTACCAGCTTTAGGGTTTTCACTATTATTGCTTCTAAATTTACTTAATACCCCGCCTACATGAGCCGAACCAGATTTAAGAGAACTTACAGCAGCTCCAGCTCCCATTTTGTTCATAGTATCTGTAGTTCCTTCGATGCCGTTTGCATACTGCCCCATAACGTTCTGAGCATGGCCACCGATCCACTGAAGGATTGTGTCTGGAATGGTATGACTCAAACTAAGCAATCTTTTCCAAAGGTTAATAAGGATTGCACAGTAGATTAGAGAGAACGAGAAAGACGCCACTATGTTAAACAAGCCGGTTCCTGAGATGCTGTTAGCTACAAACTGATAGAAGTGGTTCACAAACCCTGTCAGAGGCACTATGAGAGCCATAGAAGCTACAAAACCGATGATAGCAAGTATAGGGCGAAGCACTAACGACAGTATCAACATGTAGCCCTGTCCTTGTTTACCCACAAAACCGTCTGCATCAGGTGCAAGGAAAGCCATAGCCCAAAGAGGCGAAGCAAACAAGGCTTCAACGAACAACACTACCCAGCCAGTGATTACACCTATCCAGATTATGAAAGGCATCATAGGCAAGTAGTAAGCAAGCGTGATCCCTGGAAGAATAAACATGAAGAATACCATTGAAAAAATTGGTGCCATGATTGCACTTGCAGCAACAATGATATTACCCAGGAACGGAACCGCAGCCCCTAAAGAAGCACCCGCTGCAAGACCGCCTGCAACACTCGCAATAGTTATTAATGCTCTTCCGTAGTCCTGTATGAACATCAACGGATGTTGATCTACATTTCTGTTATCAGCTTTAATAGTGAATGTATTTAAAAGTGTATTGAATAAATTATCTTCTTGTTTACTTCTTGCTACACCGACTTCACCAACCCTTTCAGCAGCCGAAAACAATTCATCAACTCTATTTCTCGCTGGATCTACATAGTTTTTATATTCTCTTAATGCTCTGAATATTCCGGTTTCTGAACCTTCTTCAGTTGTAGCTGTTGGAATATTACTTACAGCAGACTGAACAGCATTAGAAGCCATTGCTATTTTAAAATACCATGCACCCGCACCAACCCAGCCATCTTCTGTCATCATCGAAGTTGCATCAGGATTAGTAATAGAGTCAAAATTAGCCTTTGCCGTTTCGTTAATAGTCTTTGAATATTCGTCTACAGCAGCTTTTATGAAAGGTGCCATATCTACAGACGTTACGCCGCCTAACACAAGTTTATTAGCTAAAGCTTCCGCTCTTGTATTTAACTGACTTAATGCCTTAATATGAGCCTGTGTTAAAGCTTTTCTCATTGGTGATAAGTTAACTAAACCATTTAATTTTCCAGCCGCTGAATTTTCATAATCTTCATCTGTATTATCAGTTAAGTCCATTTGAACAGAACCACAAATACCGTCAGGTGAATCTAAATGTTTATTAACATCACTGTAGTTAATACCTGTAATTTTTCCGCCTTCATTAGTGAAAGGTACACCCTGAACATGAGGTACTTTATTAGTATTTTTACCAGTTGTGTATAACCAGTTTGTATAAGTGTTGTTTTCTTGCTGTTTCTGCATATCACTTACTTTTAAGTTAACAGCGATTGCACAAGCATTAGCTCTTGTCATTTGCTGAAATAAAGGTCTTATCTGTCCATCCAATTTTGTAGCCGTGTAAACCATTCCTTTCATCGGATCAGATCCGAAAGCTTGCCAGGCGTTATCAGCAAGCCCCATTCCCATCAATGCCAATTTGAGAATTATTACTTGAATTACGCAAAAGCCAGTAGAATTTGGAATTATTAAAGCTACACCTATTGATGTTCTAATTGGAATCCATACAGAACTCCATTTTTTACCCATAAACTCCCCATCATGGGCGGTGTTCATCGTTCCTGCTAAAAGTGTATAGAATGCTAAAATACCACCAACACATAATAAAGCTGATAAAAATACTCTTGAAACGCCAGCAAGTGCGGAAGCATCACTAAAATTAGCTCCATTATCGCCCGTTATTTTATCGAATACATTATTAACTAACCAATTTGATTCAACTGGTGTGAACATATTAGCATGAGCTAAATTTGGTATTAATGTTATTAAAAGTATTCCCATCATTAAATAAATTTTCTTCATATAGTTCCCCTTTTTTTATTTATTGTATTTATTCTTTTACTAATAGCACTTTTTGTTATATTTTCAATCAGTGCTATTAATTTAAATCAGATTACATAGTCATTTTTCTTTTACTGTTTTCTTCTGATATCACGCCAACATTTTGTTTTTCGCTGGATTGTTTATTTATTAAATCTTCTTGTTTCATGTCTTCTTTTATCTTTCTGAATAATTCCTCCTGTTCTTTGTTTATGGGTTTTACTGAAACATCATTTTTCATCGCTTGTTTGAATGCTTCAGATACATATTGATCAGTACCTTCAATTTTGATGTTTTTCATTTTTCTTTCTTTAATAATGCTTATAGTTAATGCTATTTCTGTTTTTAAATCTGTATCTTTATTTCTTTTTGAATATGTAGCTACTGTTTTACTTCTGTTATCTACTATTAAAGTAGAGCCGTTTTTAAGATTTATTTCATCTAAGGTTTTATGGATGTAGTTATGATGTCTGAAACTATCGAGATCATTTAATAAATCGCTACCGTTCAAATGCGGGTAGTATTTAGCTAACTTCTCCATTTCAGATAATTTGTTTTTTTTACTTTCTAATGAAATATTATCATCTTTATCCTGTTCTTTTTTCTTTATGATTTCTTTTTCTTCTGTTAAATCGGCCTTTAATTCAAAATCATCTACTTCTGTTATTAATAGATGCCTTTTAATTTCGTTTTTTTCTGGTTCTGGTTCCTCCTGGTTGGTTTCTATCTTCCTTGCTTCTACAGGTTTTGCATCTTCCTCCCCCTGCCCCGTTCCGGTTCCTTTCCCCTGGTGTGGGCTGCTTTCCGTTCTGTGATGTGCTTCTATGTCGTTTTCTTGATAGCTATCGCGTATGTGCTTTACAGCTTCTTTTAGTTCCTCTGTAAAATTCATCGTTCTGACTATGTATTCTGCTTTTTCATTGCTGATAATATTTCTGTCTGAAACCTTTAAACCGTAATTTTCAAAAAAACTAACATCTTCATCAGCTATCTTTGATTTATTTATTTGAATTTGTGATTTAGTAGATTCGTTTACAGAGTCTTTGTATCTTTTTTCAATTAAATATCTTCCCTGTTCTTTCTTTACTGACAACTCAAAAAACAGGCTAACGTGATTATAACAATCAGCAATGTTATTTAATGTTTGTTCGTCAGTTATAGAATTATCACTTGTTTCGAATGCTGAATCATCATCATAAAAATTATCCATATATCGCCCTCTTTTTCTTGATTTTTTAAATAAACTGGTTTATAGTAAGTGTAATATTAGGTAATATTACATAATATTAGTTATAAGTGATTTATAATTAATGTCAATAGATGAAAAAGATTAAAAGAGAAAATAAATATGAAAAAATACGATAGTTCATCAAGAGTTAAAAAAACAAATTCCACTTCATCTATTGATGTGTGGGGCCCTAAGGGAGGTATTGGCAAAACGACAATAGCAAAGTCAATGGCAGGGGCTTTTGCTGCTGATGGTTATAAAGTTGCTTTAATAGATAAAGATCCCATGCGTGCCGCAAGTGCTTTCTATCAGGTTGCATTAGCAAAAGAAAAAGCCCGTATGGAAGAAGAATTAGAAATGACTCTTTCACAAAGACGCTCTATCTATAACAGAAAGAGAAGGGCAGCGGAGGCACAAGGTTTAGACTTCCCAGACTTTAACGAAGAAGTAGTAAAAAACATACATGACCGTGTTCCGTTCGTCGTGCTGGATGAAGCACCTAAAAACGGTGAATTTGATATACTTATTTATGATCACCCGCCTGTATTTAAAGGTAATGACGGATTAACATCAAACATTGTCGTAACGCCAACTCTTTTAGATATTGAAAGCTTTGCACCGATTTTAAAAGCTTATAATGAAATGAAAGATACAAGAAAAATTATAATGGTTGCTAATCGTGTTAATTTAAGACGTGCAGATCAGAGAGAAATTTACGACAGCTATTTTAAAGATCGTGCTTATATCTCTGACAGAGCATCATATAACAAAGTTTATAAAGACGGTTATACAATCTATGGAACTACAAGCTATCCAAACGTTGTAGACACTCGAAAAGAATTTGATGATGTAATGCAAGATATTTTATCAATTGCCGCTCAGGGGTAGTTGACATATTTTTGTTTATGGATAATATTACATGATATTAGGTAATATTATCTAATATCAATAAAATGGGAGATTATTATGAAAGATAAAAAAAGTTTTGATGCACTAATAGAAGCATCTAAAGTAAAACCAAATTCTTCATTTGATGCGTTAAACATCGCATCAAAAGAAACTTTTAAAAATAGTGAAAAACTAATCACATTCAAAGAAATTGATAACCATTCTGTAGGTGATACCAAATTATTTACGAACGGTGTTATTTATAACGATCAGTCTGCATATACTTCTGTTCGTGTTCCTAACTTCCTGAAAGCTCAAATCCAAGAAATTTCTAACGGTCGCTGGACAAGTGATTTAATTGCACTTGCTTACTATGGTTTAGAGACACTAATTAAAAATAACCAATCATTAATTACAGATTTTAAAAAGAAAGAGGATTAGGAATAGGATAGGCGGTAAAGGTAAACCCTACGTCTTAAATATCCTATTTGGTTTTGACAAAGGATTTATAAATAATATATTAATTATGTAGTTTTAAAAATAAATACACTAACAGTAAAAGAAAAGAGGTGAATAATTATGAGTATGAAAATTTTAGGGAAAAATACTACAGCATCAGTTGTAAGTAGAACAAAAACAACAAGTGGGAAACAAGCTGGTTTAGGCGATGCAGAGTATTACAATGCAATCTTAGACGCATCTTTTTTTGCTCCGACACCAGATCAAGTTTTAAATGACATGGAAGAAAACGGAATAGCAATAGTTGATCAGCAGGAAATACAAAAAGAAATTCAAGCTGGAAATATTGGCGGAAAAATAAATATTACTAATGATATTGAATATGAAACGGTTGTAATTGATTTATCTAATTACAAACAAAATCAATTGGAGGATGTTTACGATATTATTAAAAATAGATTGAAGCATCCAGATTTTAAAGTTACGAAAAATCAGGGTGGGGGTAGATTCACTGATTATGATTTAACCGATTCGAACCGTTCAATTCTTGCTTATCCTATTCATCAAGATCAAAATGCTAATGCTCATGTTCATATTGATGTGGGTAATAGAATATTCAAGAATGGTGCAGTAATTACTAAAAAAGTAGAATTAACTGAAAACATATTTGCAGAGGCACAGCTTGAAAGAATCAATCAGGATTTAGTAGCCGCTGGTTATGCCCCTTTAACCGGATTTGCTACACAAGCACAAAGTTTAAATAAAAAAGTTAATCCGGCACTTGCTACTAATATTACACAGCAAGTAAATAATGCCATTACAAATAATACACCTGTTGAAGCTCCAGAAGTCCAAGCCCCTGCTAACTTGGCTTCACAAAAAAATCTTATTCAGGAAGCATTAAACGAAGCTGAAAAAAGAGCACAGGAACATTTATTAAAAGCGACTATAGAAGCTCAGAACGCTGGATTGCTGAAAAAAGCAATTGATGCAATTGATACACAAGAAAAATTAGAAGCCAATATAACTGACCTTAACAGCACTATTTCAGAACTGAATGGTAAAATCATTACCACTGAAAGCGAATTAAAAGAAGCTCAGGAAAAGGGCGACGAATTAGAAAAACAATTAGTATCTGAAAAAACAAAATCAACTGATTTAGAAGAATCAGTAAATAAACTCAATGAAGAACTTGATAGCTTGAATGAAAGTTTAGATTCTTTGTCTGAAAAAAATAAAGAGCTAACAGAAGAAAATACATTACTTGATACTGAATTATCAGAAACTAAAGAGCAGGTAAGATTAGTAAATAAAGCTCTGGAAGATGAACAGCAGAAAGTAATTAATCTCAATGAAGAGATTAAAAACGAACAAGAGAAAACGGCTAAAATTGAGCAGGAATTAGAAACTGTTAAAGAGAGTAATATAGCACTAACAGAAGCTAATTCTAAACTTCTTGAAAGCAATAATATGCTTAGTAAAGAAGTACAGGATTTGAAAGACAAATTAGCACTGGTTAATACTGAACTTGCTGTTAAAGAAAACGATATAAAAAATAAAGTAGAAATGATTGATACACTCAAAGAGCAGAATAAATCACAAAAAGAAACGATGGATCAATTCAGAAAAGATTTTGAAAGTAAGATTAAGGAATTTGAACAAAAAATTACTAAATTTGAAACTGAAAATTCATCTTTGAAAGAAGAAAACAAGGATTTAAAAGAAGCCGCTGAAACTCTTGTAGAAACAAATGAAAGCTTGATTAAGCAAGTAGAAGAAGCAAAAAAGCATGAAAATAAAAACACACCAAAAAATAAATAAAATAGATGGTAGTGGGGGAGTCATCCCCCACTTTTAAAAGGGGGTAGACTATGGATTTTAAAAAGTTAGCAATGGAACAAAAACGTAAAGCCCAAGAATTAACAGGGGGAATATCCGTTTCTGAACCAGTAAAAGAAGAAAAAGAATTTGAACCTGAATTTGATTTTTTATCTGATATTTCTTTAGAGCCAGAAGTAAAAGAAAGTTCTGTAGAAAAATTAGTATCTAATCTAAATAACACTTTCGATAAGATTAAAGAAAAAGAATCTACGTTATTAAAACAGCCAGAAAAACCAAAAAAAAGAAGCATTGAAGGATTGGTGTTTAAAGTGCCAGAACCCTTTATAAGGCTCCAGAACAATCAATTACCACATTATCCTTTTCCTAAAGTTGCCCCTTTTTGGGGGAATACTTGTCAGATTGCATCAGCAGAATTTAATAAAGAGTATCAATTAAAAGATAACTTAGATGAAGCTATGTTATTTGTTTGCTCTGTAATAGAAAGAATTATTTCAATTACACCCGAAAGCAAAAAAGATAATATGGGCAATCCAGAAGGATTTATCTTTATAGACTCAAATAATGATCTTTTAATTATGAGAGTTATCGAATACTTTTTAAATAAAAATATTTATATAGCGACAAACAAAAGAGAGTTGACGTTAAAAATGCTTAATTCATTCAAAAGGAATATTGAGCAAAGAAATCAATCTTTCAAATATAGAATATGGTCTAAAAAATTAATTACAGCATTCAATCTATATAATGTTCATAAAATTAATTCAGAAGAAAGTTTGAATGATGTAAAGAGAGCATTACCTATTAAAGTAAAAAAATAGATTTTTTTAAAATAATATGTTAGCTTTATCAGGCTTGACTTAAAATAGGTAAAATGTTATAAATACAATATTACGTAATATTACATGATATTACGTAATTCATAAAAATATAAAAAGTAGTGCGTAAAAGAAAAAGAGGAATATTAAATGAACAAAGAAGAACTAATAAAAGAGGGGATAGCTGAAGATAATCAGACTTTTAATGATGATTATGAAGATAGTGATACATCATTAGTAGATCACAGACATGTTGATTTAAGCAATAATAAATCGCAATCGGTATGGTTTACAGATGGATATAACACAATCTATTCAGACAGAATAACTACATTAAATAAAGATTCAATTGAATATACTATTCACGAATACCCGCTTGTTCCCCTTTACGTAATTGAAGCCAAAAACGCGAACGGCGACATTGAAGCTTATGTGAAAATTAAATTTGTTGTAGGTGGAACAGATGAAAATGGTAATGTAAGAACAAGAGAATTAAACATTACTTCTTCTGAACTGACTAATTACAATGCTTATTCTTTACATGTAAAGGCAGGTTGGCAGCCACCTACAAGAAAATATGCAAGTACTGTAAACGCTATTCTTCAATCTGCAATGAAACATTGTATATATAAAAGTGGCTTTGCTAAATGCGGCTGGGTATTCAATGAAAAATTAAATATTTGGGAACATATAACACCTTCAAATTCCCTTTATGTGGGAACAGGTAAAAATTTCTTAGAAAAGAAAGGTGATAAAAAGCTTTGGTTAAAGGCTTTTAGTGATTTATGTATTGATAGTCCTATGCAAGCTTTAATGGCTGCTGTTGCTGTTTGTGCTATGCAACGTGGTATTTTAAACATCAATACAGTGTTAACCTATATGATCACGTTATTCGGAAGGAAAGGACGTGGTAAATCTACAATCATTAACATAGTTAACAGCATTGCAAGCAGCCCTATAAAACAAGGTGTAGGCGGTATCATTGATTCTACGGCTACAAAACCGGCTTTAGAAGAAATGTTAGCTAACAGAAACCATTTTTATTTATGTATTGATGAATTTGATGATCTCATTACTCGCAATGGCGGCGTTGAATTAGCTATGTTCCTTTCAAACGGTGGGAACCGTTCTAAAATGAATCACCGTCAGGAAGTTCAATTAGGTAAAAGTTGGTGTGATATTATTTTAGGTGCTCAGAACGGGCAATCATCCATGCTTGCATCAAAACACACTAAAAAAGATGCTGTTCTTTCACGTATCATTGAATTGGATATTGAAGATCCTGATATTACAACTTACAGAGATATAAAGGCATTAAGAGAAAATGAATCTATAATTCAAAAAAATTATGGTCATGGTTATGAAATGCTTGTTGATACTATTTCTAAAAATAGAGATGATTATGATTTAGAGTTTAAACGAGCTTATGATAGTTTTGTGAATGATAAAAACTTATCATACATGATCGGCAGCGAAGATAGATTAGTAGATTTTCTTTCTATGCTAACTGTTTCATGTATTATTTTAGGTGATACGTTTGGCGAGGAAGTAGGGCAATCAGCTACTGATGCTTTGAACGTATTTATCAGCAGACAAAAACGTGATATCAGCGAATACAATAAAGAACATGAAAAAGCTGTAGCAGTTATTAATAAGCTAAAACAAAACATCGCTTTCAATAGCTCAAAATTCATATGGGAAGGGTTTGCATATACAGAAGTTAGAGAAGACTTAATACCAAGAGACATTGAGCAAAAACAAGCTGAACAGGCTAAAGAATATACACGTAGTGCAATAGAAAAAGGTGCTATGGGTATTATTTATCAAGACACTGTTCAAGAAAATATTCATGATTTTAACGGTGAAGTGCTCATAGATCCGAATGGTGGCGAAAACGGCGAAAAAATTGATTTTGGGAAAGGTAATACAATGGCAGTTCGTGAAATTATCGAAGCTGCAAAATTGTTAGGTCTTATTCACAAAGAAAAAAATGGAAAGCTTAAAAATGGTGAAGTTAAATATAAAGACAGACCTTTTAAAGCTAAAGCAAAAAAAGAACGTAAATATTTGCCCTCAAATACTGATAGCTTAAGAATTATTTTAAGACCGTTTACAGAGGATGATATGTATGATGAAGAACAAAAACAAATCATGCACGAAGCCAGCGTAAAAGAAAGCAAGCTCGAAGGAACATTAGCAGCATTAGCGGCAATAGCGGATACCAGAAAGCCAGATTCTGATATTTTTGATGATGATAACTTTGTGCCGTTCTGATCTGTAGGCTCTACAACAACCCATCTTAGAGGTGGGTTTTTTTTGTCTTGTAAGTCTTACATGGTGCGAGTATAATCTAACCATAACGGAGGCTTAGAGATGGATTACTGCACGTTCATAGAAACCCCTTTCTTTGAAAAGCAAAGGGAAGAACTACTAACAGATGATGAGTATCAGCAGTTCCAAGAGCTACTCATACAAGACCCCAGCAAAGGGGATTTGATTACAGGTACCGGAGGTTGTCGAAAGATACGTTTATCTCTCGATAACAACAAAGGCAAAAGCGGCGGTGCTCGTGCAATCTACTACTACCAGCCAGAACCTAACGGTAAGGTTTGGCTCTTAGCTCTCTATGCAAAGAGCGTTAAGATCTCTCTTACTGACAAAGAGAAAAGCCAGTTGAAAGCAGTTATACAGGCTATCAAGCGATAGGAGGCTCTATGAGCAGTGTTTTTGATGATTTGATGTTATCGGCACAACAAGCGGTAGACATCAGCCACGGCAAGCTGGAGCCGGCCAGAGTAACGAAGATGCCTATCCCAGATGTTAAAGGCATCAGGAAAAGGGCTGGTTTCAAGCAAAGCGACTTTGCGAAGCTGATCGGTGTGTCATGTTCACTGGTTGAAGCGTGGGAACAGCACAAGCGAACCCCTACGGGATCTTCATTGAAGCTGTTAATGCTTCTCGATAAGAACCCCGACACGATAAATCAGCTATCAACAATGTAAGCAGCTCAAGCCCCTTTAATCAGGGGCTTTTTTTTACTATGATTTACCTGGCTAACACCAGGTGAAAAAATGAAAATAAAATACAAATACATTCCAAAAAAAGAAAGAGAAGAATTAATAGCATTTCTTGATAGACGTTTATCAAATGCTATCAAGACAAAAAACAATGAAACTGTATTTGAAGCCCTTCATGATTACTCTATAAAATCTCATACTTATAAACTTGAGTCTACTAATCAAGATCACATCCTTAATTATCTAATCACATTTGAATATTCAGGCGAAAAAATTGATTTAAATTTAATTGCTCTCATGGATAACCTGAAATTTAAATTTAACGATATAGCAAAAGCCAGATTACAAAAAATCAGTGATGAAAATATTCATAAAAACTGCACAGAATAATCACGGATTAAATTGACTTATTCAGTAAATGAAATAATATAGATATGGGTATATATAATAATAAAAAGAGGTGAGTAATGATATTATACAAAACAGAATTTTGTGGCAAATTATATTTTATTGCTGAAGTTATGGGAAGATTAAAAGAATCAGATGCGGGAAGTAAAAACCTAATTATATCATTTAAAGATTTAACAGTGATTAAATGCTTTTCCATTGATAAAAATATAGAATATAAACGCATATCTTCTAAAAGCAAAAATATAACAATGATAGACACTAAAGAAATTACTACTATTGAAGACAAAAAAGATAAAGAGCAAATCATAAAAGCCATTAAACGAAAGTTATTTAAACACATCGAAGAAACAAAAAAACAATACACTAAAGACATTCAGGAATGGGAACGTGTAAAAAATGAATTAATAAAATAAATCATCAGGAGGGGATATGAACAGCGAGTTAGTAAAAGAATTTTCTGATAGTGATATAAATACTATGAAATTATATCTATCAGATCCGAAATTTAATATAAACACAGTAGATTCAAAAGGGCGTAATGCTCTGTTTTACGTTAATGCAAAGAAAACACAATTTTTAATTGACTCTGGAATAGAAAAAGATCATCAGGATAACACAGGGAAAACAGCTTTATTCTTTTCTGATTATTTAAAAACTGTGGCTCTGATAGATTCGGGTGTTGATGTTAATATATGTGATAATGAAGGAGAAACGGCTTTATTTCATAAACCATATGAAATTGCACAGGCAATGATTATCAGCGGTGCAAACGTAAACAAACAAAATAACAAAGGCAGAACGGCGTTATTTTCATGTGATGCAAAAACAGTGGATATATTGATTGAGTATGGTGCTGATATCAATCAGCTCGATTTAAAAAGTAAAAATGCTCTGTATTATTCTTTGTTTTATAAAACAGAAGACAGAAACAACAAAATCAAAAAGCTACTTGAATATAACATTGATCATTACGGATTAGATGAACTACTAAGCAGAGAAAACAGGCAATACATAGAAGAATTACAAATCATGAGAAGTAAAGAAACTATATTAAACAATCTTACAGATATAAAACTTTCAGAAAGCAAAAAACACAACCGACTTTAATAAAAAAACACCTGCTTGCACAGGTGTTTTGATTATTTTGTACTAAACCTTAAACCTTAAACCTTAAACCTCGTTTAGCTTTTTAGAATAACTTATAGGATTAAGTCTTCATATTTAATATAAGTGATATCATAAAGCTGTCAATAGCTACAGAGTATTTATTTTTAAATCATCGGTATATTTACACCGTCTATCAGATTCATTATTTATTTTAACGGATAATATTGATTTAATCCGTATATCGGTTATAACAGATATATAATAAATAAAAAAAGGAAATGAACATGAATATATTGGCAACAAAGGAAAGGTTAGGTGTTAATTTTTATTTAGTTGAAGAATTAACATGTGTGGGCGATGAATTAATAGTTAATTTTATAAATTGCTTCATGATTATAAGCAATAAAAAATTCTTTCATCATAAACAAGACGGTGTAAAGGTGAGTTATATCGACAAAAAAACATACGATATAAACGTAGATCCTTTAAAACTTGATTTTGAAAGGGCAGAAATGATAGCTGATTTCATGACGGATATTTTAATTTAGGTGGTGAAAATGGATATATTACAGAAGTTAAAAAAAATACTACTAAAAATATTTAAGATAGAAACAAAGGTTGCTTACTCAAAGAAAAGAACAAACAGGAACAGGAAAAGAAGAGTAAGTAGAAGCAACAATGAAGCATATAACAAAGTAATGAGTAAATATAATAAAGGCTCACATTCTTTTGACGTTCCTGATTTAAAGGAAGAATATCAAAAAATAGAAGATGAAAAAGAAAAACAAAAAATAAAATAGGAGTCTTTATGACAGGTGAGAAATTATCTGCTTTTGGTAGTTATATTGACATTGAAAAACTAAATATTGATAGTCATGACTTAAAAGCAAGAATGTATAAATCCAAAAATAAACCTTCGAATATATTAAATCTTATGGCATGTCTAAATATATTCGATAGCTTTAAAGCAAGAGCATTGTTTATAAGCTCTCAGCAAATGGCGGCAATGATTGCATATAGATTGTTTTGTGCTGATTTTAATAAAGGTATAGAGAACATTAAAAGCAGGGAAGAAGTAATAGAGTTAGCCGTTTTAGATTTTACGACAATAATCTATCAGATAGATTTATATATATGTGATAACACAGAAGTAGATGTAGTTTACCTTTTTACACAAGAAGAGTTGATAGAGGAAGTTTTAATAAATACATGTTTCTTTTTTCATGAGGAAGCAAAAATACAATAACAGGGGGGGTTATATGATAGATCCAAAAAAAACAATGAATGAAAATATCAAACTAAATGAAAAATCAATTAAAGAGGCGTTAATTTTTTTACTACAAAAGAGGGAAAAGAAAAATGAAGGTTATAAATAATTATCTAAAACAAATACCTTTTTTCATGGCATTATTTATATTCAGTTTTTTTATGTTGTTTATGTATGTATCTTTCATAGATTCGGTATACGTTCTGGAGGACAGAATACGCACAACATACGTTTTCTTTAGCCTCTGGTTGCCGCTGCTGATCTACTCATCTTACAAAGCCTATAGATTCTACAAAGAGAAGGGCTAAAACCCTTCTCTATCACGTTCTGAAGCTATTATCACGTCTTGATCTACAAACCACACCACCAGGGCGAGAAAACGCCTTAGAAAGCCGTACAGGAAGCAAAGGAAAAGCCCCCAAAAGGAATTAAAGGGGCTTTAGGGGAACAACACAACAAACGTAAAAGAATGGATAAAAGAATACGCCATATTCTTTTATTTAGTTGGGATACAGGCATATTCCAACTGGTATAACTAACCTTAACAGGAGTGGATATTTTATACTTTTTTAATTTCCTAACTACATATTTAATATAAGTAATATCATAAAACTGTCAATAGCTAAAGAGCATTTATTTTAAAATAAACGATATATTTAAACTGCTTATCAGATTCGTTATTTATTTTAACGGATAATATTGATTTAATCCGTGTATCGGTTATAACAGATATATAATAAATAAAAAAGAAAAAGACAACCTAAAGAGGAAAAGAATATGAAAACATACATGACAAAAAGAGAATTAACCCTACATAGTTATTTATTAAATAATTTACATGTTCTTCTTGAATTAACACAGTACCAAATGGATACCACTAATTTTTTCATAAAAATTGAAGAAGTTAAAGATATTGCCGCAAAAATAAAAGTATTAAAAAAATCAGGTTTAATTGAATACGATGGATGCGACATAGGTATATATCAGTTAGAACACAACATATTTAAAATTACGGTTCCGCACTGGAACTTTAATATATCAAATCATGGATTGATTACACTATATATTCTAAGTAAAGATTACGATTTCATCACTGATCAATTTTTATCAATCGAAGAAGAAAGGGATATAATGGAAAATGTATTTAAAGAAATACCTGAACTATCAGCACCGAAAAAGAGAAACCGCCTTTAAATACCTATATAAACCTAACCGATTGTTAGTTAATTATTTTACGGAGAGTGTTGATTTAATCCGACAATCGGTTATAACAGATATAGATTAAAATACTTCACAATAAAAGAGGAAAAATTATGGATAGATATAGTATAAGCACTGACAACATAAAATCACCAAAACTATTTTCACTAATGGTATTAATACCAGTAATTGCTAATCTTTTGGTTATTATATTTAGTTATATAAACAACAGCTCAAGTTTATTTGTTAATATTGGGATGTTATTAAATACGGTATCATATTATTTTCTGGTGAAAGGTGTTGATAAACATAATATTAACATAAAACAAATGTTCTATTTTTATGTTTCATTATTACTTTCTTTGGCTATGTCAATATTATCATATCACGAAACAACTTTAGGTTTTAGTAGTTATATTGATATTAGTATGTATAAAATCATATGTTCTGTAATATCTATAGGCTTGTTAATTGCAGTAAATGTTATAATGCACAAAAAAAGGATAAAATATAAAACAGCATAAACCAACCGCCTTTAATATTACATAATATCACATAATATTATAATATTTCAGAGAGGTTAAGGAAATTGAAAAATAACAAAAGAATAAGAAGAAGCCACTATATGAGTGGCTTTTTTTGTGGGATAAGGTTGCAGGTGATACAATCGGGTTAGTCAGATCTTCCTTTCCGGTGGTGGGTTTGTTAGGTTTAGGCTGGAAGGTCTGACTATCCTACACCTAACCCTATACCTAAAACCTACAAAGTGGTGAGCGAAGCCGCCAGGCTATCACCCCGGCAGAACGACAGAGAGCAGGGCAGATCAACACCCTGAAAAAATCCCCCCTTCTGATATTTTTAACTTTTAAAATATCTATATAAAACAATAGGTTATATAAGGGTGATTTTTTTCCCCCTTTTCGGCTATCCCCACCCCTGACCATTTTTAATGAAGTGGGAACGGTAAACTATTGATATATATAGGTTTTTTGGTTTTTTCCCACTTTCCCCCTCAATTTCGGAAATGCACCCCCATATATAAAAATATCGTAACTATTTTTTTAGGATTTTGAACTTAGGATTAGAATTGTAGGATTAACTGTAGGGTAGGATCTATAACCCTACTACGTAGGATTAGGATGTAGGCTTCGCCTACATCCTAATCCTACGTAGTAGGGTTATA
>OAVP01000511.1_pt1 | contig 21160 bp, 16 predicted proteins | sample 1495311 | NCBI WGS metagenome assembly OAVP01 (sample SAMEA2580102, study PRJEB22360) | human gut metagenome | biome: human gut; feature: human-associated habitat; material: faeces | place: Denmark | collected 2008/2010
AGTTGCCTTAAAGGAACGGATGCTGCCGCTGATGGAAAACCGGTTAGTCTTTTTTGCAACCCATCGCTTGCACTGGATGGAAGAAATGGATGAAATCATCGTGATGGATCAAGGAAGAATCGTGGAACAAGGCACCTTGACACAACTGCAGCAAAAGCAAGGTGCTTTTACAGAACTAGTCAATGGAATGAGGAGGGAACAGCTTGAATAAAATCGGCTTATTGCGCTCATTGAAAACCGATACCTGGGTCAAGCCTTTCTTGTCAAAATACAAAAACGTTTTGGCGTTGGCCTTATTCCTAGGCTTCTTGACCTTTTTCTGTGGCGGTGCACTGATGTTTAATTCGGGGTACCTGATCAGCCGCTCGGCGTCGATCCCGGAAAACATCTTATTGGTTTATATCCCGATCGTACTGACCCGAGCGTTTGGGATCGGCCGTCCAGTCTTTCGCTATTTGGAACGGTTGACCAGCCATAGCTGGGTCTTGCGCATGACTTCTAATTTACGATTGAAATTGTATAACGTAGTAGAAAAAGATGCGATCTTCTTTAAGCAAGCGCATCGCACGGGGGATATATTGGGCTTATTGGCAGAAGATATCAACCATATTCAAAACCTGTATTTGCGGACGATCTTTCCTACTGTGATCGCTTGGATCTTGTATGCGTTCTTGATCATTGGACTCGGCTATTTTTCTTGGTGGTTTGCTTTGGTCATGCTGCTGCTATTAGGAATCATCGTCTTTGTCTTGCCTCTTTGGTCGGTGATTATCAACGGCGCGCGGCAAGAAAAGCAAAAACACATGAAAAACAACTTGTATACGACACTGACGGATAATGTATTAGGGGTTTCTGATTGGGTCTTCTCTCAAAGAGGCAGCGAGTACGTGGCTGCCCATAAGGAACTGGAAACGCAGTTGCGGGCGGTGGATGAACAGATGCTGTCCTTTGATCGCCGGCGTGATTTTCTTTTACAAAGCATCTTTGGGGTGATCGCTGTCGCATTGCTGCTTTGGACCAGCATTCGCTTTCCAGGTAACCACGGAGGAGCAGCCAACTGGATCGCTGCCTTTGTCCTGTGTGTCTTTCCTTTAGTTGATGCATTTGCGCCATTACCGTCAGCTGCTCAAGAAACCAATCGCTACAAAGACTCCATCGATCGCTTCAATGCATTGCCAGAAGAAAATCGCCAAGAGGTCTCCATGGAGCAACCGTCAGTACCTGAAGTGACGGGCCTTGTGTCGATCACAGTCAAGGACTTGCATTTTCAATATCCTGAAGGCAAAGAAGTGCTTCATGGGCTGGATCTAACGATTCCTGCACATCAAAAACTAGCGATCCTTGGCCGCAGCGGTTCTGGGAAAAGTACATTTGCCTCCTTGTTGCGAGGCGATCTGCAACCGACGCAAGGGGCGATCACCTTAAATGACGTGCCAGTGACGGCATTGAGTGAGTCGATCAGTGACTTGATCGGTGTCATCAATCAAAGTCCCTATCTTTTCCATACGACCGTCTTGAATAATATTCGGCTAGGCAATGAGTCGGCTTCGGAAGAAGAAGTCTGGCGCGTACTGGAGCAAGTCGGGTTGAAAGAAATGGTGGCAGCTTTGCCTAATGGTTTGGCCACGATGGTGGATGAAGCCGGCTTACGTTTTTCTGGTGGAGAACGGCATCGTTTGGCATTGGCGCGAATCTTGCTAAAAGACACCCCAATCATCTTATTGGATGAGCCAACCGTTGGCTTAGACCCAATCACGGAGCAAGGCGTACTTGAAACCTTTTTCCAAGTGCTGGAGAACAAAACGATCATTTGGATCACCCACCACTTGCAAGGAATTTCGATGATGGATCGTGTGCTTTTTATTGAAGATGGTCAGTTGACCATGAGCGGAACACCTGCCGAATTGGCCGCAGAAAATAAACATTTTCAACACTTATTGGCCATTGACCAAGGACGACGATAAAAAAGAGCGTCCATCAATCAGTGATGGACGCTTTTCTTCTCATTGCTCTATGGCTCAGTAATTGCGCTGCAAGAGCAGTTCAGTTAATGAACGAATTTTGGCCTTGCTAGGTGCTTCTGGCAGCAGATCGATGTCGTCTAAGGCTTTTTGCGTGTAGGTGACCGCGAAAGCGCGCGCTTTTTCGACACCGCCGTAACGGACGACAAGATCCGCAACTTCTTGGGCTTCTGCCAAGGAGAGTGCTGCTTTTTTATTCAAATAAGGAGCGAATGCTGCAGGTGCCTGTTCTTTGGCAAATAGCAGCGGCAAGGTATAGACCCCTTGCGCCAAATCTTCTAGAATCGGTTTTTTCAAGGTGCCGCTATCAGAGGTGTAGTCGAGAATATCGTCGAATACTTGAAAGGCGATCCCGATGTTGCGACCGATCTCACCAGCTCGTTCTTGGTTTTCTGTGTCGAGGCCGCCAAAATGAGCGCCTTCGAGACAAGCGAGCCAAAACAGTTCAGCGGTTTTGCCGTTGATGCTTTGTAGATAGTCGTCAATCGATTCATGGATGTTGTAGCGAGTGTGCATTTGATCAAGTTCGCCTAAAAGGAGTCGTTTCATGGCTTGTGCGTTGGTTTTTAAAAACGGGGAGCCATTCATACTTTCGATCAAAAGCTCAAAAAATTGGGTGAACAGAAGATCACCCGTGTAGACCGCGATATCCTTGCCATATTTGGCTTGAACAGTGACTTGACTGCGCCGCAGCGGCGAATCGTCAATAATGTCATCATGGATCAAAGTGGCCATGTGTAAAATTTCTAGAGAAGCAGCAATTTTTGTTAATTGGTCGGTTTTTTTATAATGGGGATCGCCTAAGTCAGCAAACAAAAAAAAGAGCGCTGGCCGCAGCATTTTTCCACCTGAATAAGTAAAGTCGATCAAAACATCTTGTATCTCTTTGTTACGAACAGTAACGTGTTCTTCAATGATGGAACATACGGTTTTCAATCGTTGTTCGATCGTCGGATAATCGATCCAAAAGTCAAACATAGTATAACCCTTTCTAACAGTCATTCAGCCCTTATTCTAGCGTAAAGGGGCGTGATTGACTAGTTTAATGCACTCACTAAAGGAGGTGAAGTTGTGACGCTACCTGTATTTTTAGAACTTGTCGAATTTAAAGCAAAAACCGCCAGTATTTTGCCATTTTTTATTGGTGTCTGCTACAGCTGGTACAATTATCAAACGATTCATCTTGGCTATGTCTTATTGTATTTCATTGCCATGCTGATTTTCAATATGGCGGTGGATATTTTAGATAACTACAACGATTACCATCATGCCACAGAAGGGCATGATTACAAAGAAAAAACCAATATTATTGGTCGGGAGCAGTTGTCTGTCAAATTGGTTTTTTGGTTGATGGTCTCCATGATCATCCTTTCCGCCGCCATGGGGATCGCCTTGGCAATGGTGGTTGGCTGGCCGCTCTTTTGGATGGGGCTGTATTGTTACCTAGTCGGGATCTTTTATTCCTCTGGTCCACGGCCGCTTTCTAGTTTGCCTTTAGGCGAGTTCTTTTCCGGCTTTACGATGGGCTTTATGATCTCATTGATCTGTGTCTATCTCAATGCCTATCAAACCTTTGAATGGAACATTGCCACGATTGGCAGTATTTTCTTGATCTCATTACCCAACACATTATGGATCGCCAACTTGATGCTGGCAAACAACATTTGTGATCTGGAAGAGGATGAAAAAAATGAGCGCTATACGCTGGTGCATTACCTTGGTAAAGCCCGTGCGTTGAAATTATTTATCGTGATGAACGTCTTGGCGTTTGTTGCGATCATTGCCTCAGTTGCTCTCAACATTGCGCCTTGGTCACTGGTTCTGACCTTTTTCGCGGCGCCCTTTGTCTGGCAACAGACAAAACGATTTATGCAAAAACAAATCAAAAGAGAGACCTTCATTTGTGCCGTTCGGATCCTTGCGGTCGGAGCATGCGTACAAGTGCTGAGTTTTGCGATTGGTTTGATTTTATAATTTTTACAGCAAAGAAAGGAAGTAAGGAAACATGAAGGAAGTTGTCATTTTAGGAGCAGGGTATGCTGGATTGCGAGCATTGCACGTACTGCAAGGAGCAAAAGAAGCGTTTCACATCACATTGATCGACAAAAACGATTATCATTATGAGGCAACCGATCTTCATGAAGTTGCGGCTGGTACGCAACCAAGAGACCGCATTTGCTATCCCATCAATGATGTCGTTCGTCCCCAAAAGACGAGCTTTGTTCAAAAGGAAGTTGCGTCGATCGATCGTAACCAGCAAGTGATCGTTTTTAAAGATCAATCCACGTGCACGTATGATTATTTGATCGTGGCGTTAGGCTTTGAATCAGAATCATTTGGGATCCCTGGTGTCGAGGAGCATGCGTTGGAAATGGTGGATGTCGACTCCGCAGAAAACATCTATCATCATTTGTTGAAACAAATGAAGGCATACAAAGAAACACAAAATCCTGACTACCTAAAAATCGTTGTCTGCGGTGCTGGTTTTACCGGAATCGAATTGCTAGGTTCATTGGTGGAAAACCGTAAAACCTTTGCGAAAGCAGCAGGCGTCAAGCCAGAAGACATCAAACTGTATTGTGTCGAAGCAGTGACTCGTTTATTACCGATGTTTGATGAAAAACTATCGGATTATGGGATCAAAAATCTCGTTAAATGGGGCGTGAACTTCCTGACTGGTAAACCCATCAAATCAATCAAACCGGGTGTCGTTGTCTATCAAGATGATGCCGATACAGGAGCAACAGCTGAATTATCAGCCAAAACCATCGTTTGGACCACAGGCGTCAGCGGCAGCCATGTGATGGCTGAATCAGACTTTTCTGCTCGTCGTGGTCGCGTGATGGTCAATCAAGACCTAACAGACCCTGATCATAGTAACGTCTATGTTGTCGGTGATGTTTCAGCAGTCATGGACCCAGCGACCAATCGCCCGTATCCAACAACGGCTCAAATCGCTTTGAAGATGGGGCAGCATGCGGGTAAAAATATCTTACGTCAAATGAACGGGGAAAAACCAACAGATTTCCACTTTGAATCATTAGGTTCAGTGGCGTCTATCGGCAATACCCATGCCTTTGGCTTAGTAGGGAAAATGGGCATCAAAGGCTATCCCGCTTCCGTGGTGAAAAAAGCCATTATGGACCGTTCCTTGTACCAAACCGGTGGGGTCAAAGAAGTATTGGCGAAAGGCCGCTTCGACTTTTATCATTGAGCAATAGAGACAGCAGACTGCGAGGGTGACCTCGCAGTTTTTTTTTCAAAAAAAGCAGTGGCGGCATCCCGCAGACTACTTTTTTCTCCCAGAAACTGCTATGATAGCCAAAAGAAGAGGACAAAGGAGCAAGGACAATGGCAGAAGGTCAACGAGTGTTACAGGGAATGGGAACGGTGATCACGATTTGGGTGCAGCATAAAACCCCAGAAGTGATCTTAGAGGAAGCAGCGAAAAGAGCTGTGGCCTTTGAACAGCGTTTTAGTGCCAATGACCCGACGTCTGAGTTGATGCAGATCAATCAGCAGGCAGGACAAGGAGCGATCGCCGCCACACCGGAATTGGTTGAATTGATCTCACTAGGGAAAACCCATAGCTTGCCAAAAGATAGCTACTTAAATATTGCCATCGGTCCTTTAGTGCAGGAATGGCGAATCGGGTTTCAAGATGCCCATCTACCAACGCCTGAGAAAATCGCTGAACTGCTGCCAAAGACTGATCCCGCCAAGATCGTTTTGGATGAAACGCTGCAGACCGTTGGGTTAGCTGCCGGCATGAAGCTTGATCTAGGGGCCGTTGCGAAAGGGTATTTTGCTGATTTGTTGATGGCGTATTTCAAGCAGGTCGGTGTCACAGCCGCTTTGATCGATCTTGGGGGCAATGTGGTGACTTACGGCGATGCCCCGAGCCATGCTGATGGCTATTGGCGGATCGGGATCCAAAATCCTTTCTTGCCAAGAGGGAATTTTGTCGCCGCGTTGAAGGTACACAATCAGTCAGTCGTTACATCAGGGATCTATGAACGAACCTATCAGGTAGCGGGCAAGACCTATCATCATATCTTTGATCGAGAAACGGGCTATCCGTTAGAGTCAGCCATTGCCAGTGTCACGATTCTATCCGACAAATCGGTTGATGGAGAGATTTGGACGACCCGCTTATTCGGCAAAGAGCCACAAGCCATCTTGCAGGAGCTGGCGCCGTTAGAAGGGATCACTGGATTAGTCATTACCAAACAAGGTGAATTGATCTATCCGCAAGAATTAGCACGTTTGATCGAAACGCCAACAGCAGAATGAAAGCAAGCAGCGATCACCTAGGAATATAGGTGATCGCTGCTTGTTTTTTTTGTAAAAAAGGAAAGTTAGACGTGGTGCAAAAAGGCCTCGATCAAGGCGGCTTCGCTGTTTGACAATGCCCGTTCGGCTTGATGGGCAATAAAATAGGTGAGGGACAAGAGTTCCTCTGGCATTGGATAAAGATTAAAAGGGGTCGCGGTCGCTGCTTGTAGCACGCTTTCTGGTACGATCGCAATCCCAAGGTTGTTTTCTGCCAATGCCGCTGCTGTATAAATATTGCTGCTTTCTATGAGAACCGTCGCCTCTACTTTGTATTTTTGCAGCAATTGATCGATTTGGCGGCGAATCGCCGAGCCGCTGGCGGTCAAAATCAATGGACTTTGCAGCAAGTCTTTGACGGCCAATGAATCAGGCGCTAAATACCGCTTCTCTGGTTGATACAGGGAAGAACAAGGCGGAATGATCGCTAGATACCGTTCTTGATTGGTACTGTGGACCGTTAGATTCGGTGCGATCGTCTCAGGATTTTGTCCGATAAAAAAGTCTAGCTGCCCATTCAGCAGGCGTTTTTCATTGTGCTTCGGCAGGTCTTCCCGCAAGAAAAAGTGCACGTTGGGATAGTGTTCATAATACGCAGGCAAAAAGAGCGGCAGCAGGTAAGAACCAAGGCTTGGCAAGATGCCTAAGCGCAAAGAACGCTTCTCGGTCGCGGTATACCAAGACAGCCGACTTTTCAATTTGGCAGATTCTGTTTCCAAGGTTTCTAGATATTGATAATAGATTTTACCAGCTTCCGTCAGTTGAAAATGTCCCGGCTGCCGATTGATGATGGGGGTCCCTAGCTCTTGCTCGGCTCGTTTCACGGTTTGCGTCAAGTAAGGCTGTGAAATGTACGACCTACTGGCGGCTTTGGTGTAGTTGCTATGCTTTAACAAGGTATCGAGGTATTGCAGCATCAGATGGGAATCTTTAAGTGCCATCGCGTTGTCCTCCTAGTCATTTTTCTCATTATAACAAATTTGTTATCGATGGATAATTAAATAAATATTTCACAAATAAAGAATTCAGCCGTACACTTAATGGGTACTTGGGGAAGATTTTTTTGTTTAGGAAGAAGCCTTTCATCTCAGTAGGTCGTAAAAATCAATTTGAGAAACGATTGAAAAAAGAAATCAAAGCCAATGGTCAAAAACTTTTTATTTTTTTGTTAAATGTTAAATTATTCACAATTAGGAGAGATGATAATGAAATTGATTGGAATCGTAGGAACCAACTCGACGCGTTCGACCAACCGTCGCTTACTGCAATTTATTCAAAGCCATTTTAGTGACCAAGCGGAGATCGAACTTTGCGAAATCAGTGATCTGCCGGCATTTAATGAACCAGAAGATCGGACGGCACCAGCGGCAGTCCAAGCCTTGTCAGAGAAGATCGAAGCAGCAGATGGGGTAATCATCAGTACACCAGAATACGACCACTCGATCCCAGCGGTGTTAAAAAGCATGATCGAATGGCTTTCTTATACGACGCGGCCTTTGATCGATAAACCAGTGATGATCACGGGTGCTTCTCTTGGTGCATTAGGTTCATCGAGAGCCCAAGCCCACTTGCGTCAGATCTTAGATGCGCCTGAAGTAAAAGCCCGAATCATGCCGAGTGCGGAATTTTTGTTAGGGCATTCCATGCAAGCCTTCGATGAACAAGGAAACTTGATCGATAACGAAAAAGTTGCCGAACTAGAAGACTGTTTCAATGAATTTGTCTTGTTCGTCGAAATCACGAACCGTCTGGTCAGTGAATATTCAACGGCTAAAGAACGAGCAAAGAAATTTTCGTGGGAACAAGCATAAGAAAGAGAGGAACTAGTCATGAAATTTGTCGGCCTAATCGGAACGAACGCCAAAAAATCGACCAATCGCCAATTAGTAGCGTTTATGCAGCGAAAATTTGCTGCCCTAGCAGAAATTGAACTGCTGGAAATCAAGGATGTTCCAATGTTCAATGAAACACAAGATCAAACCAATAGTGAAGTGATCCAACGGTTAAATAGCAAGATTTTAGCAGCCGATGGGGTGATCATTGCGACACCAGAGCATAACCATTCGATTCCTTCCGCATTGAAAAGCGTCTTGGAATGGCTCTCCTTCAATCTCCATCCCTTTGATGGCAAACCAGTGATGATCGTCGGCGCATCCTACGATGTGCAAGGCTCCTCCCGAGCACAGCTTCATTTGCGCCAAATCCTTGACGCTCCAGGTGTCAATGCGACAGTCATGCCAGGAAATGAGTTCTTGTTGGGACGTGCGCATCAAGCCTTTGATGAACAAGGCAATTTAAAAGATCAACGAACGATCGACTTTTTGGAAAGCTGTTTCCGCAAGTTCGTTCGGTTTACGGAAGTCGCTAATTTGTTGAACGTACCAGAAGAAGTCGTTTATGAGCCTGGCGAATATACCGTCACAGCACCAGGACATAACGGGGATCTACCAATGGTCGTCAAATTGAGCGAAGAACGGATCGAAGCCATCGATATCGATACGTCTGGTGAATCAGAAGGGATCGCTGATGTCGTTTTCGTACGGATCCCTCAAGAGATCATTGAAGGGCAAACCTTAAATGTCGATGCGATCTCTGGTGCTTCGGTTACTAGTAACGGTGTCGTCGATGGGGTAGCAAAAGCCGTGAAAATGGCTGGTGCGAACCCAGATGTCTTGCGCAAACGTCCAAAAGCCGCCAGTGCTTTGCAAACAGAAGATGAAACGTATACTACCGACGTCGTTGTCGTAGGTGGCGGCGGCGCAGGTCTGAGTGCAGCTGCCAGTGTGCTGCAAGCCAATAAAGACGTGATCTTAGTAGAAAAATTCCCAGCGATCGGCGGCAATACCGTACGTACTGGCGGACCGATGAATGCTGCGGATCCAAAATGGCAAAACGGCTTCTCCGCATTGCCTGGCGAACGCAGTGCTTTAGAAGAAGTGCTGACGATCGATGAACAAGACATCGATGCAGAATACTTGCCAGACTTCAAAGCTTTGAAGGCACAAATCACTGCGTATCTTTCAGAAACGACGCCAGAAAAAGAATACTTGTTTGATTCTGCTTTGTGGCATCGAATCCAAACTTATCTAGGCGGAAAACGCAAAGATTTGAATGGGCAACCGATCTATGGGAAGTACGAGCTAGTGAAAATCTTGACGGATCAAGCATTGGCCTCAGTGAAATGGTTAGAAGAAATCGGCGTAGAATTTGATATGAACAATGTCGATATGCCAGTAGGAGCGAAATGGCGCCGTGGGCATAAACCAGTCAAAAACGAAGGGTATGCCTTTGTATCGGCTTTGCATCAATTCGTGAAAGAACATGGCGGAACGATCTTAACCGATACGCCTGTCAAAGAATTATTGATCGAAGATGGTAAGGTTACTGGAATCATCGGGGAAGGCCGTAACGGTCAAAAAATCACAATCCATGCCAAAGCAGTGATTTTGGCTTCCGGCGGGTTCGGAGCGAACACCAAAATGTTGAAACAATACAATACCTATTGGACAGAGATCGAAGACGATATCAAAACGTCAAATTCACCAGCGATCACTGGTGACGGGATCAAACTAGGGGAAAGTGCTGGCGCGGACCTTGTTGGCATGGGCTTTTCACAAATGATGCCCGTATCTGATCCGAACACAGGGGCTTTATTCAGTGGGCTGCAAGTGCCGCCAGCTAACTTTGTGATGGTCAATCAAAAGGGTGAGCGCTTTGTCAATGAGTACGAAAGCCGCGATGTATTGACCCAAGCGGCGATCGATAATGGCGGATTGTTCTATTTGATCGCGGATGAAGAGATCAAGAAAACCGCTTATAACACGAGCCAAGAAAAAATCGATAAGCAAGTAGCTGCTGGTACGCTGTTCCGTAGTGAGACCTTGGCTGGCCTGGCAGAGCAGATCAATGTCGATCCAACCGTCTTAGAAGCGACCGTTGCGAAATACAACAGCTATGTGGATGCTGGGAAAGACCCAGAGTTTGGCAAAGATGTTTTCGACTTGAAAGTGGAAAAAGCGCCTTTCTATGCCACACCAAGAAAACCAGCGGTTCACCACACGATGGGAGGATTGAAGATCGATCCGCAAACCCATGTGTTGACGAAGGAAAATCAAATCATTGAAGGACTGTATGCAGCAGGAGAAGTTGCTGGGGGGATCCATGCCGGCAATCGCTTAGGCGGCAATTCGTTGACAGACATCTTCACTTTTGGCCGGATTGCTGGAAAGACAGCAGTCGCAGAACATCTCGAATAAAAAGCCTTGCGCGTTGTGACTCGTCACGCGCGCTAGCTTTTGAAAAAACATGTGAATAAAGTAACATGCTTAAAACAAAGGAGAGAAAAAATGGAAACAAAAATCAATCGCTGGCTGATTCTGATCGCTTCGACCGCAGTGTTGCTGTGTACGGGCGCTGTATATGCCTTTAGTGTCTTTGCAGGACCTCTTAGTCAATTAAAAGGTTGGTCCATGGAAGAGATCATGCTAGCCTTTACCATCAATGCCGCAGTTGGCCCGATTACCATGATTTTGGGTGGTTTGCTGACAGACCGAGGAGCCGCTAGATGGGTCATCGCTGGTGGAGGCGTGTTGTTCGGAGCGGGTTTCTTCCTGACGGGTTTGGTCAACTCACCCGCTATGCTGTACCTGACTTATGGAGTCTTTGCTGGTTTAGGGCAAGGCTTTGCCTATTCGGCTTGTTTAAGCAATACGATTCGGTTATTCCCGGATAAACGGGGACTGGCTTCGGGCTTGATTACAGCAGGTATGGGTGGGGCAGCGATTATTGCCGCACCGATTGCGAATCGTTTGATCGAATCACAAGATGTCTTAGCGGCGTTTCGGATTTTAGGAATTGCCTATATCGTGATCGTCTTGGTGGCTAGTCTATTTATTCGTAAAGCACCAGAAAATTACCGTCCAGCAGGTTGGCAACCAGCGGATCAAGGAAAAAATGGTCCTCAAATCAATCTAAATTGGTTGGACATGCTGAAGACACCAACTTTTTACTTGATTATCGTTATGTTAGGGGTAGGGGCTTTCTCAGGTTTGATGATTGCTTCCAACGCCTCAGTGATCGGGCAAAGTATGTTTGGTTTGACGGCCGCTGCCGCTGGCTTTTATGTCAGGTTGTACTCATTGAGCAACTGTTTTGGTCGTGTCCTTTGGGGCACCGTTTCTGATAAAATTGGTCGGACGAATACGTTGATGATTATCTATGGCGTGGTGGCATTGTCCTTATTCTTATTGACGCTTGGTCAAACAACTGTGATCTTCACTGTCGGGATCATCGGTTTAGGACTGTGCTTCGGGGGCGTGATGGGGGTTTTCCCATCGATCGTTATGGAAAATTACGGACCGATCAATCAAGGGGTCAACTATGGAATCGTCTTTATTGGTTATTCTACGGCGGCATTCTTTGGCCCCAGAGTGGCAGCAGCAATCGCAGAAAGTAACCAAGGAGATTATACAAAAGCCTTCTATACGGCAATTTTCTTAGCAGTTTTTGGGCTTGTTCTCAACATAGGCTATGCGATGCTAAAAAAAGCCAAAAAGCCCGCACCTGTTATTAAATAACAATTCACCAAAAGTAGTCTTTTTGATAAAGGCTGCTTTTTTGGTGCTAAAACAACTCTTTTTTCTTTTTTTAGAACAGAGTATTGGCTGATGAAGCAAAAGAGAAAACTGTTTCATAGCAAGAATTTATCTCGTTGATTTCACTGTTTTTTCATCTTAACCCCCCATTTTTTAATAAATCGTGTTACAATAAAAAAAGGCTAATACGACGGAGGGATTAAATGACAATTCGTAAAGAACGACGCCGCTTAGAAAAGCGCTTGAAGCGCACGCAATACACCCAAAAAAGTATTACGATGGCTACTACTTTAGTAGCGGGATCAACGTTTATCCCGACCTTAGGGCATGCGGCTGAAACGGCAACGACAGAAACCAGCAATGACCTTAAGGTCGTTGAACAAACAACAAACACTACACCAGAAACCGACAGCACACCGGTTGAGGAAACGACAGAATCGACGACAGCACCTGTTGTGACCGAAGAAACTTCGGAAATAACAGAGGAGTCAGGAGCTGAAGCAGTTACTGAGGGATCAGAAACAGCGACGACAGAACGCACAACAGTCGCTAGTGATGAAGTCTTAGAAGCAGATGAAGTACCATCAGCCCTTTCTGATTTGACTAGTCGGGCATTATTTTCACGGGCAACGATCGATCCGGCTGCCTTTATCAGTCAGATTTGCGGCTATGCAACGGAAGTGGCGGCAGCAAACGATCTGTATGCCTCTGTTATGATGGCACAAGCGATTTTGGAATCAGGTTGGGGCGCCTCGACTTTGACGACCACAGCCAACAATATGTTTGGGATCAAAGGCAGCTACAACGGCCAATACGTGACGATGGATACCTATGAAGATGATGGTTCTGGCAATTATTATTTGATCAGCGCTAAGTTTCGGAAATACCCATCATTAAAAGAGTCTTTTGAAGACAATGCATATGTGTTGCGTAACACGAGTTTTTCTAGCGGCAACTACTATTACAGCGGTGCATGGAAAAGCAATACGACCTCTTACACGCAAGCAACCGCTTGGCTACAAGGGCGGTATGCAACCGATACTTCTTATGCCAGCAAATTAAACAATTTGATCAGTACGTATAATTTAACGCAATATGATACTGGCAGCTCAAACACAGGTGGCGGCAATAGCAATGAAACGATCGTCAGTGATGAAACAGCGATCAATCAGCAGATGAAAACCACGTCATCTATGAATATTCGTTCCGATGCTTCCACCAGTGCCTCTATTACTGGTTCGTTAGCAGCTAATACGACGTTTACGGCAACGGCGACCAAAACCGGCACCAGCGTCAATGGCAACACCACGTGGTATAAGATTTCTGGCAAAGGTTGGGTCAGCGGCGCGTATTTGACGAAGGTTTCGACCGACTCTTCAAACAACAATAGCGGATCAGGCAACACCGGTTCTGACAATAGCAATTCCGGTACGACGATCAACAAGCAAATGAAGACGACGGAAGCGATGAATATTCGTTCTAGCGCGTCCACTAGCGGATCAGTGGTAGGGTCACTTAGCAAAGGCACGACCTTTACTGCCACTTCCATGAAAACCGGCACATCAGTCAATGGCAACAAAAATTGGTATTATGTCTCTGGCAAAGGTTGGGTCAGCGGTGCCTACCTTACTGAAGTGACCAACAATAATGCTTCTGAAGCGGAAAAAGAAGACAATGGTTCAAGTATCAATCAACAAATGAAAACGACGGCCGCATTGAATGTCCGCGCCGATGCTTCTACCAGCAGCCGTGTCGTGACAACGCTTGGTCAAGGGGTGACCGTTACCGTGACAGCGAAAAAGAACGGCACTTCAGTGGAAGGCAATAAAACGTGGTACTACGTTTCTGGCAAAGGTTGGGTCAGTGGTGCCTACTTGACAACAACCAGCAGCTCTTCCAATAATAACGGTTCAACAACCACAAATCAGCAAATGAAAACCACCGAGATTTTAAATGTTCGTTCCGATGCTTCTACTAGCAGTAGTATTACTGGTTCTTTAAGTAAAGGAGCAACCGTCACGGTTACCGCAACAAAAACCGGGACGACCGTCAATGGCACGAACAAATGGTATTATGTTTCTGGCAAAGGCTGGGTCAGTGGTGCCTACTTGACGTCTGCTAGCAGTGGGTCTTCTAATACGAATACCAGCAGCAGTTCAACGAAGACGCACACGGTGAAATCAGGGGACAGCTTATGGTCACTGGCACAAAAATATAACACCAGCATCAGCCAACTCGCATCATGGAACAACATCAACAGCAGCTATACGATCTTTGTCGGTCAAAAACTGATCGTTTCCAAGTAACAAGCAAAAAAACCGCGTGCAAGCCATTGGCTCACGCGGTTTTTTATGATGGATCAAGCTTTTACTAAGCTATTAGCGGTTTTTCAAGAAACCGCTTGTTTTCCGTAAGCGCAATCAAACTATTTGGTCAATCATAGAACCCTGCGTTAGAATGAAAGAAGCAATAGAAATTGCTAGTTTTAAAGGAATTGCTTCAGAACCAGAACGATCGAAGCGTACACAAAATAAGGAGGATTTCACATGCACAACAGAAACCTAACGATTATTGGCAGTTACGACACTCGAACAGAAGTATTACCGGTTATTGAGCAATTGACAAACGAAGGCTATGGCAAAGAGGATATCGTGCTGTTTGCGAATCAAACAGTCATCGATCAATTTGGGTTAGAATCCATCGACGATGTGGAAGTGGAGCAGGCAGCTAGTGAGGATGAAGATCGTTCGCTTTGGGAAAAAATCAAAGATGCTTTTTCTTTCGGCGATTCCGATCATAGGCATGATGAGCATGATCCGTTATATGGTTATCGTGATGACCTTGAACGAGACAAACTCGTTGTCGGTGTCTACGATTATCAGCCGATGGACAAAATAACCGATCGTGATGCAGATACTGGTCCGATCATCGATCAACCGTTACCAGGTGAAACAGCAATGCCAGATGAGTCCGTCCATCCAACGCCCCGCATGGGAGACAGCGATATTGAAGCACCGATCCATGACCCCAACCATCTGCGTAACTTATAAATAGAAGGGGTTAAACAATAAAGGAATCATTAAAGCCAGAGGAACAAGCATCCGTCGTATCTGCCAACCCTTAGTGAAGGGATGGGCCCGCAGGTGATCGACCGTCGCCCTCGGGCTTTTTTTGTTGCGCAACGGGCATTCATGTCTTTGTCATCTTTGAAAATAAAACTTAATTTGTTGACGATTGCTTTTTTTTGTATAATATAAGAATGAGATAGATCATTGACGGAAGGTCCAACCATATTTTTGGGAAAGGATGGGGAGTGCGATGAAATTCAAGTTCAATATGCAGTCGGCATTAGTCAGTTGTTTTGTTGCGGTTTTTTTGAGTGTGGCGATCAATCAAGATGCCAATGCCTTTGTTGCCGCGCCCTTTGTACGAGATTCTTCCAGTAGTTCCTCCGAGCCACCTTACCAGACAGCAAGCAGCAGTATCGAAGAAACCTCTGATTCCAGTCAGATTTTTTATGAAGCCAGTGTTAGTTCTTACACATCGCCTTCAACGACTAGTCGCTCGATCGAAGCGTCGACAAATGAAGGCACGTCTGTTTCCGTAAGTGAAGCAGAGACAGAGCCTAGCGTCAGCACTTCTGCAAGTAGCGAAAGCAGTTCGAGTACCGCGCCGAGTGGCGGATCAACCACCACCAGCGATACTTCTAGCAGTAGCGCTAGCAGCAGTTCTTCAAGCTCTTCCAGTACGAGTTCGACCAGTACTACAACAAGCAGCTCCAGCAGTGAAACGACTGAGCCGTCTTCAGAAACCTCCAATAGCGACGACGAAGCTGCGGAAGATACGAGTGAAAATGTTGATCTAACAGTCGAAGGGGCTCACTGAGCCTGACTGTAAAAATCAATCTCATCTAAAGGGACCATTTCAGCTAGGCCTTGAGCCTAGCTTTTTTATTTGCTTATGGTCAGAGCCACGAACACACCAAGTGTACGAAGGATGCGCGATTCCTCACTCTGAGACTTCAAAAAGTAGCAAAGAGGAAGGTTTTTTGGAGGATTGCTGGAACAGAAAAGAGCTGTCTTACGTTTTTATTCACTGCCTCCATAAAAAAAGCTGCACTTGCAAGCATATCATAAAGTGATTCTGAGTAGTTTCGCTATAATAAGTGCGAGGAGGGGTGTTATGGGAAAGTATTTTAAGCACTTCGAAAAATTGATTAGTGTTGTGGTTGATATTATGTTAGGACTGTTGGTTCTGTTGGTTTTGGTGGTGATGGCGGAAGCGATCTACAAAATCGTTGTCCATGTGATCCCACTGCATGAAGTTAGCGATCTTTCTTTATTGATCGAAGAGATCGCGACATTGTTTATTTTACTGGAAATTATTTTGATGTTATTGCGTTACGTAAAAGAAGGTCACCATATTCCGGTGCGTTACTTGATTTTGATCAGTATCACAGCAATTTTAAGAGAGCTGCTTTTAGCGCAAGGAAAAGGGTTAGAAACGCTCTTTTTGGCGTTAGCGATCTTGGTCTTGATCATTGTGCTGCAGGCGTTGGAAAAACTCAAAGCCTTTCATAGTTCCAAAGGACTGTAAAAAAAATCATCCGATTGGTTGACGAATGACTCGTCAAGGGATCGGATGATTTTTTAATTCTTCAAAAAGCACTCGGCTTTCTTGCTGCAGCCGCTTGCCGATATCTGTTTGGCCTACCGTTGTTCTTTCCGTTTGCCGCACGACGATTTTTTTCTGAGTGACGATGTCACGTCGCTGCTGGATGGCTTGCTGGCGATCTGTAAAGGGTTGATGCGCCGCCAAGGTCATGCCGAAGGAATTTGACAACAGCGTGTAACCGGCAATGCCTGTGACTGATTGGTAGGAGCGAGAGAGTCCGCCATCGATCACCAACAAACGACCATTTGCCTTGATGGGCGTCTCGCCTTTACGCACTTTGACAGGGGTATGGCCATTGATGATGTGACCTGTCGACGGCAGACCGAAGGCAGCTAGGACACGGCAGCAGAAGTCTTCGTTTTCCCTTAAAGAATAATAGGCATTTTTTTGTTCCGTATGAGTGTTGCGATCTGCTATAAAGTAGCGCTCAAAGGTTTTCATGGCTTTTTTGCCGAAGAGGGAAGAGCCTTCGCCACACCAAAGATACCAGATCATATCGGTGGCAAGGTCTGTTTGGTTTTCTGGTTGGGCAAAACTTTCCTGCAAACATTGCTGAAAAAAGTCCATCAACGCTTTGCCTGCTAAGGGCTGCTGCTGGAAAGTAAAGGCCAGGAAATCGCCATTTTCCCGACAAGGCAGGCAGCCGTGATACAGTAGGTTGTCGTTGAAGCGCTGGTACAATGTGCCATGCTCTACCAAAAAGCGCATATGCGCAGCTAAGCGGGGCGAGCGTTGAAATTGGCTCAGCAAATCTTGCAATACTTCATGTTCTTCGGCTGTCAAACGGTAAGGATCATCGGGATCTACTAGTTGAAAACAGCCGTTGATCAAAGGATAGGTCTGGTCTAGCTGGATTTGTTGTCGATCTTGAGACAAGCGATGCAATAAGCAGCGCTCTGCCATCGCAAATGCCGGTCGCCGCTGGATCACGGCTGCTTCGACTTTGAATTGGATGATGGCAAATGCCTGCTGCAAAAGCATGGCGGCTTTTTTTTGCTGGCTTGATAAAGGGTCCACTGTTTTTTGCGGATAAAAGCCGGCATTTTCTGTGTAATATTTTTGGCTAAAAGCCAGTGCTTTTGATAGATCGATCCCATAACCATCTTGTAATAATGCCAGATTGCCGTAGCGAGCAGCGATGCGGATCGTATTGGCCAAACAGGGCTGCGAGCCGCAAAAGCTACCGATCCACAAGATATCATGGTTGCCTAGCTGAATATCCAGTGAAGGCAAAGTCATCAAGCGATCGACGATTTTGTCTGGCGCCGGTCCTCGATCATAGATATCGCCTAAGACATGGAGATGGTCCACTACGAAACGCTGAATCAAGTACGCCAGTTCTTGGCAAAAAAGCGGGGCTGCCTCTAATTCAATGATCTTATCAAAAATCGCCTGATAGTAAGCTTCTTTATTGAAGTCGGCATCATATTGGTACAACAGTTCTTCTAAGATGTAAGCAAAAGAAGTCGGCAATGCTTTGCGTACCTTGGAGCGTGTGTATTTACTGGAAGTAAAGCGGGCAACTTTCACTAGCTGTGCCATCTTCAAGCGCCAATCGGCAGGGGTCCAGGCCTGTTCTTGTAATAGCTCCTCTGGATAATAAATGACAAAACAGAGTTCGGTCTGTTCTTCTTTCGTCAAGACACCGGTAAACAAAGTCTCGACTTTTTCTCGAATACTGCCAGAACCATTCCGCAAAATATGGTCAAAGGCATCGTATTCGCCATGCAGATCGCTGACAAAATGCTCGGTAGCTTTCGGCAGCTGCTGGATGGCTTCCAAGTTGATGATCTCGGTCAGGTTTGCCAAGGTGTCTTTATTGAACATGGGCCTGTTCTTTGGCTTGTTCTTCAATCAGCATCGCGCTTTCTTCAATGGAGCGTTTGCTGACATCGATCACCGGAATGTTCAGCTTTTTGAACCATTCATTCGCGTAGGCTAATTCTGCTTCGATTCGTTCACAATTGGTGTAATGGGTTTCTTCTTTCAAGCCCAATGAATGCATCCGGGACCGCCGGATTTCCGTAAGGGATTCTGGATTCGTAGTCAAACCGACCATTTTCCGTGGGTCTACTTGGTGCACTTCGGCTGGCAAAGCGACTTCAGGAATCAAAGGCAGATTCGCCACTTTGTAGCCGCGATTTGCCATGTATAGGCTCAATGGGGTCTTTGAGGTTCGCGAAACCCCTAATAGGACAAAGTCAGCATCGAGAAATCCCCGTGGGTCTTTGCCGTCGTCGTATTTCACCGCAAATTCCATCGCGGCCACCCGGCTGAAATATGCTTGGTTCAAGCGATGCAAGGCACCAGGCTCTTGGACGGCTTCTACACCGAATGTTTTTTCCAGCATCGTGGTCAAGGGTGACATAAAGTCGACATGCTGCAAGCCAGTCCGTTTGGCAAAGGCATCAACAAAAGCGACTAATTCTTTATTGACTAAGGTGGTAACGACGATCGATTTGTCTAGCAAGGCATCTTTGAGGATCTCGCCTAAGCTCTCTTCATCATTAGTAAAGGGAAAGAGCTGGATATCTGAAAGGTCGATCGTGGGAAACTGCGCGGAAACGGCGGCGATCAGCTTTTGTGCCGTTTCGCCTACGGAATCTGAAATCAAATATATTCGAACGTTCTTCATTGTTTTTGCCCCCTAAAAGTGTGTGTTGTCACTGTCATTGCCTGCTTGAATAAAGTAATTCATCAGCCGCGTCTTCGTGATTTTGCCGATGACTTTTTTTGGTTCCTGTGGATCGACCACTGGCAAGGTATCGACTTCATGTCGTCCTAACAACGTACCAGCCGTCAAGATCGTTTCTTCCGGTGTGATGGTCACGATGTTAGGCATGCGAGTCATGATCATCGCTACGGGTGTTTTTTCCGGTGCGGCATTGCTGATCGCAAAGCGCAGCAGATCTTTGCGGGAGAGTACCCCAATCAGTTCGTCTTGGTCATTTTTGACATAGAGGGAACCGACATCGTACATAAACAAAGTCGTGACTGCTTCATAAACGGAGACCGTTTGTGAGATCAGCAACGGTGGGATCATGACTTCTGCAACTTTGGTATGGTAGAGTTTTTCGAAAAGCAAAGGCTCAACGGTTTGTCCTGTGTAGAAATAGCCGACTTTCGGTCGGGCGTCTAATAAACCGGTCATGGTCAAAATCGATAAGTCATTCCGCAAGGTTGCGCGGCTCAAACCCAACTGCTTCGCAATGGTCTCCCCACTGATCGGCTGATGCTCTTTGACGATCTCAATGATTTTCATTTGTCTTTGGCTTAATTCCAATGTGTCACCTTCTTTCTTTTATGTGCTATGCTATTGATTATATGATTTTCCGAATGAAAAGGCAATCCTTCTCTTTTAAAAAGGATAAATCCCTTAAAAGTTTTCTTTTTTTGGCTTGACGATTAAATGTGTCATACTATATACTGCTAATTAATCGAAATAGTATATAACATTTAAAAGGAGGAACATGATGGAAAAAGCAGTCGTATGGTTTTCAGAAGGCACGAAAGAGCAAAAAGCATTATTAGGCGGGAAAGGGGCAAATCTTGCGGAGATGACCAATTTGGGTTTGCCTGTTCCTCAGGGATTTATCGTCCCGGCCACCATTTGCCTGACCTATTTAGAAGAACAGGTTCTTCCTGAGGCGATCATCAAGCAAGTCAAAGCTGCCATCGAAGAATTGGCAGTCCGCAGGAACAAAACATTTGGCGGACTGCACTCGCCGTTATTGGTTTCTGTCCGCAGTGGTGCCAAGTTTTCCATGCCAGGGATGATGGATACGATCTTAAACCTTGGGTTGAATGATGAAACCGTCCAAGGGTTGGCTCAGCAGACGGGGGACCCCGTCTTTGCTTATGATTGTTACCGCCGTTTGATCCAGATGTATGGGGATGTGGTGAAAGGTGTAGAAAAAGAACACTTTGAAGCCTATTTGACAGATTATAAGAAACGGCAGAATTATGTGTCAGACCAAATGATGACCGGCAATGACTGGCAAATGATCTGCCGCGTGTTTCAAAGTATTTATATGGAACATACCCAAGAAGCGTTTCCCCAAGACCCGTTTCAGCAATTATTGGCAGCCATCACGGCAGTTTTTCGCTCATGGAACAACCCACGGGCTAAGACCTACCGTTCCCTCCATCGGATCCCTGACGATCTAGGGACTGCCGTAACGATTCAAGAAATGGTTTTTGGCAACAGCGGGATAAATAGTGGGACGGGTGTCGCCTTCACCCGCAATCCAGCAACCGGGGAACCGGGACTTTTCGGCGAATTTCTAGTGTGTGCTCAAGGGGAAGATGTGGTTGCTGGCATTCGTACACCACAACCGATCCAAGCGTTGGCGCAACAACATCCTGTGATTTATCAGGAACTAAAGCAACTGGCTGAGGGTTTGGAAGATCACTATCAAGACATGCAAGACATTGAATTTACCATCGATGACGGCCAGTTGTTTGTCTTGCAAACAAGAAACGGCAAACGAACCGCCGCTGCGGCAGCGCCAAATGCAACGGGTATGGGCTGCCGCAGCA
>OAVP01000516.1_pt1 | contig 21057 bp, 16 predicted proteins | sample 1495311 | NCBI WGS metagenome assembly OAVP01 (sample SAMEA2580102, study PRJEB22360) | human gut metagenome | biome: human gut; feature: human-associated habitat; material: faeces | place: Denmark | collected 2008/2010
TGGAGCATGGGCGGCCCAGGCCCGCCTCGAGGGCAGAAAAGCGCCAGCCGCAGTAGTTCTGTCGATACATGCCCAGTTCGCGCGAACGGCGCGTAGCCTCGGGGTAATACGGGCGAAAATCGCGAATCACCGGGGTGAGCCCATGTGCCGCCGCCAAGCGCTCCAACACATCATTGCAGGTTTCGAACAACTGATACGGCGAGACGGCGAGCGTCGTGCCCACAAACTCAAACCCGCGCTCCTGGGCCACACGGCACGCCTCGGCCAGACGCAGGGCATAGCACGCGCGACAGCGACGAGCTCGGTCGGCGCCCAGCGGTGCCACGCCGGTCTCCCAGCGCTTCCGGTCCTCCCCTGCCTCGATGAGCTCGATGTCGCCATCGGCACACCACCGGCGCAGCTCGTCCAAGCGGCGCTGCCATTCATCGCGCGGTTGAATATTGGGGTTGGTCCAGCAGATCGTGGGCTCAAACCCCTCCTCGCGCAGCAGGCGAACCGGCTCAAGCGAGCATGGTGCACAGCACGCATGCAGCAACAACGACTTCATCGACATCTCCTCACCCGCAATGATTTTTTAATCCCCGTCCCAGAAAAATCATTCCAAAAAGACTACTTTGCGAAAAAGCGGACGCCAAAGGACGTATCCTCGCAGGCGACAATGCGGCGATCGCGCAGAATGGTTCGCACGTAGTACCAGTCGCCCACACAGCCCGACAAATGCAAGCCGGCCGCCAGGTAGCACAGCAGCGGATAGCCCGAGAACGCAAACCCCAGGGCAAACGCTGTCGTCACAACAACCGTCGGCGCCAGGCAAACTGCCACGTACCGCCGGCGCGAATACACCACGCCCTCGGCGCAGGCATAGATCATCGCCGTCTCGCGATTCGCCCCAAATGTCACCTGAGCGCCCGCAGGCGCCAGCAGCTTAAAAAACACACCGTGCACCAGCTCGTGCACGGCGAACGACACCATTGAGATCGCAGCCAAACCGACTATCCAGCCCAAGACGGCCATCCAGCCGCCCGCGTCAGCCGCATCCAAGTCTGCAGGCCCGCCCAGCAGCATAAACACCGGCACCAGGCACACGGCAAACACGCCGACTACGAATATCCCCCACACGAAGCAAGCGTGCAGAAAATCCTCGTCCTCAAACGCATGTATGTTGGAAATCTCATTCATAGCATCTTAGGATAGCGCCCCTGCCACGCACCCGCCCGCATGTGCGATAATGTCGAACGATATGCACGAATTGACCACCGCGCCGCCGAGCCCCGCGCCCGGCCGCGCCCTCACCATATGCGAAGGAGTCCCATGGCATCCAAATACTCCATGAACGACCGTCCCAGCTGGCCTCGCCGCGCCATCGTTACCGCCGGCGAGCCCTACGGCAACAAGGGCCTTCACTTTGGCCACGTTGGCGGCGTCTTTGTCCCTGCCGACTTCTTCGCCCGCTTCCTGCGCGACCGCCTGGGCCGTGAGAACGTCATCTTCACCTCGGGCACCGACTGCTATGGCTCGCCCATCATGGAGAGCTACCGCAAGCTCAAGGAGAACGAGGGCTACGACAAGTCCATTAGCGAGTATGTCGAGTCCAATCACTCCCGCCAGGCCTCGACCCTCAACAACTACAACATCAGCTGTGACATCTACGGCGGCTCGGGCCTTGAGCCGGCGGCCCAGATCCACAACGAGGTGACCGCTGAGATTATCGAGCGCCTGCACGAGCAGGGCACCATCTCCAAGCGCTCCACGCTGCAGTTCTACGATGCCAAGGCCGGCACGTTCCTCAACGGCCGTCAGGTGATCGGCCGCTGCCCCATCCAGGGCTGCAAGTCCGAGAAGGCTTATGCCGACGAGTGCGACCTGGGTCACCAGTTTGAGCCCGAGGAGCTCATCGCGCCCAAGAGCCAGCTCACCGGCGAGGTGCCCGAGCTGCGCCCGGTCGACAACCTCTACTTTGACCTGCCGGCCTACCTCGACTTTATGAAGACCTACACCGCCAAGCTCGCCCAGAACCCGCAGGTTCGTTCCGTGGTCTCCAAGACCATGGAGGAGTGGCTGCTGCCGGCACAGCTCTATATTCAGAACAAGTTCCGCGAGGCCTTCGATGCCGTCGAGGATCAGCTTCCCGAGCACACCGTGCTGGAGCCCGAGGGCAACAAGAGCAGCTTTACCGTCACCTTCCCCAGCTGGAAGGAGCGCGACGATGCCCACGCGGTGCTCGCCAACGGCGGCGTGCGCTTCCGCAGCGGCAAGGCGCTCGTACCCTTCCGCATCACCGGCAACATCGACTGGGGCGTTCCGGTGCCCGAGGTCGATGGCGTCTCCGACGTCACCTGCTGGTGCTGGCCCGAGAGCCTGTGGGCTCCCATCAGCTATACGCGCACCGTGCTCGCACGCGATGCCAAGGCCGCCGGCGTGACCGAGGGCGTCGCCGCCCAGGATGCCGCCCTCATGGGCGAGCCCGCCGCCGATTCCACGCAGGTCCCCGCGCCCACCTACCAGCACAGCTCGCTCGACTGGCGCGACTGGTGGTGCTCCGATGACGCACAGATCTACCAGTTCATTGGCCAGGACAACATCTACTTCTACTGCATCGCGCAGACCGCCATGTGGGAGGCCCTGGGTTGGAACCTCACGCAGAGCACCGTCAGCGCCTGCTACCACCTGCTCTACATGGGCAAAAAGGCAAGCTCGTCCTCGCAGACGCCTCCCCCGCCGGCAGACGACCTGCTCAACCACTACACCTGCGAGCAGATGCGCGCGCACTGGCTGTCGCTCGGCCTGTCCGAGAAGCCGGTGAGCTTTAGCCCCAAGGCATACGACACCCGCGTGACCGGCAAGGACAAGGACGGCAACGAGGTGCACGCCTGCGACGACAAGCGCGTCATCGATCCGGCCCTTAAGGAAAGCGCCCTTTTGACCGGCGTCTTCAACCGCCTGGCCCGCAGCTGCTTCTACGGCGTCGCCGTCAAGGAGGGCGACGAGAGCCCCTATCGCAACGGTTGCATCCCCGCCGGCGCCGCCTCGGCCACCGTGGTGGAGGCCGCCGAGCAGGCAGCCCTCGCCTTTGAGCAGGCCATGTACAAGTTCGAGACGCACCGCGCGCTTGCCGTGTGCGACGACTACCTGCGTGCCGCCAACAAGCGTTGGAGCGACGCTTCCAAGGCCGCCAACAAGCTCGAGGGTAACGAGGCAAACGCCACAATGACGCAGGCCCTCGTCGACGCCTTTACCGAGCTGCGCGTGGCGACCGTGCTCATGCACGGCATCGTCCCTGCCGGCTGCGAGCTCATCTGCGAGTACTTCGACGTTGACCCGGTCGCCTTCTTTAGCTGGAATAACATCTTCGCCTCCACGGATGAGTTTGTGGAGAGCTTGGGCGAGAAGCCCGGCGAGCACCGAGTGAAGCCGCTGCCCCCTCGCTTCGACTTCTTTAGCAAGCACGAGAGCCAGTACTAAAGCACGCCAGCAGCGGCGTACCCGGAAAGTAGTCAATTTGGGACGGGAAGGAAAAACGGATGTCCAAGCCGCGTCGTCGTAAGCAGAAAAAGCAGGTTAAGCCCGAGCTCAAGCTCAGGCAGTTTGCTGCTACCGAGCTTTCCGACCAGCTTGCCGCCCTTCCCTGCGCCGCCGACCTGCCGCGCTTTATGGTCGACACGGTCGCCGGCGCCTATGCGCCCGCCGATGCCAAGCTCATGATCGAGGGCTTCGGCGCCGCGGTCACACGCCCGGTCACGCTGCGCGCCAACACGCTCAAGGCGACCGCCGAGGACATCGCTGCGGCGCTCGGTGCCGCCGGCATCGCCCACAACCCCGTCGCCTGGTACCCAGACGCCTTTATCCTGCCCGAGGCCCAGGTTTCCGATCTGTGGGATCTCGACATCTACCGCGACGGCAAGATCTACCTGCAGAGCCTGTCATCCATGATGCCGCCGTTGGTCCTGGGCGCCCAGGCAGGCGAGGACATCCTGGACATGTGCGCAGCCCCCGGCGGCAAGACGACGCAGATCGCCGCCCTCACGCAGGGACAGGCGCACCTCACCGCCTGTGAGATGAGCATTCCCCGCGCCGAAAAGCTCGAGTCGAACCTCCATCGCCAGGGTGCCAAAAACGTGCCCGTCATGCGCATCGACGCACGCGAGCTCGACGAGTTCTTCCGCTTTGACCGCATCCTGCTCGACGCCCCCTGCACCGGCACGGGCACCGTCATCAGCGGCAACGAGAAAAGCCTGCGCGGCCTGACCGAGCAGCTGCTCGTCAAGTGCGCCCGCTCGCAGCGCGCGCTTCTGGACCGCGCCATGGGAGCACTCAAACCGGGCGGCACGCTCGTCTATTCCACCTGTTCGATCATGCCGCAGGAAAACGAGGACGCCCTGCAAGAGGCCCTCGACAAGCACATGGATTGCGAGCTTATCCCCCTCGACGGCACACCGAGCGAAAGTGAAGCGCGTCGCGCCCAGGATGCCGGCGAGGAGCCGCATATCGAGTGCAACGCCCTCACCGAGGCCATCGCCGCCGGCCGTGTCTCGGCCGTCGCCAACGGTATGCCCGGCACGCTGACCATTCCGCCTAGCCGCGATTTTGAGGGCTTCTACATTGCCCTGATCCGAAAACGCAGCTAGCGCACGGATCCAAAACTCAACAAGCTATCTCTGTGCGCGTTTGCCCTGCTGGTCGCGATGCTGTTTAAGCATCGCGCGCTCCTTGCGTTCGGCCCTTTTGCCCTTAATGGCCGTGACCACAAAGTAGATGACCGCGGCGGCAACGATTGCGCCCACACACAGGCCAATCGAGCCCAACATTGCCGAAAATTCCATACCGCGTCACCTCTCTTGTAAACGGGACTTTCAAGATAGCACCTCGATCCCCGCCACCACAGCTCCTTCACGTTCACCTGCCCTTCGGTCTAACGGATGGCGCGGCGGGGAAAAATCAACTCGTCAAACGATTTAGCATTCGCAATTCCGGCTGCATCGCGCCGGCCGTCATCACATAGAATCGAGCTTCCATGAATACCCTCAACGATCTAAATGAGCGCGTCGACGCCTTCGTCGGCACCAGCTCTTTCGACACGCCTGCCGCGGCAAACGACCAAGCCCCCATCGATGTGCCCGCCGAGGTTCACGGGGACATTGTCGCCTCGGTCGATTTCTCCGAGGTCGAGCTCGCAGACGAGTTCACCGAACCCCAGGTAGCCGTGACCCCCAACGGACTGCTTCCCATGGAGCCGCTGCCCATCGACGGGCGCCTGCGCAAGGCGGCCCTCCGCATGCCTGACGAGATTGAGGAGGCCAGCGGCTTCACGCTCTTCGGCCGTCGTATCAAATCGCTCATCTACACCACCGACGTCGCGGTCATCCGCAACTCCAACGCCGATGCCGTCTTTGCCGTTTACCCCTTCACGCCGCAGCCGGCCATTACGCAGGCGCTGCTGACCGTTGCCGAGTGCCCGGTCTTCGTAGGCGTGGGCGGTGGCACCACCACCGGCAAGCGCTCCGTTCAGATGGCAGCCGTCTCCGAGATGCAGGGCGCGGCGGGCTGTATGGTCAACTCCCCCGCCACCGCCGAGATGGTCGAGCACATCACTAACATCGCCGACATCCCCGTCATCGCCACGGTCGTACGTTGCGACGATGATGCGCATGCCAAAGTGCGCGCCGGAGCCAAGATCCTCAACATCGCCGCTGGCAAAAACACGCCGCAGGTCCTGCGTGAACTGCGCGAGCACTATCCCAACCTGCCGCTCATCGCGCCGGGCGGCAAGACGCCCGAGAGCATCCGCGAGACCATCGCCGCCGGCGCCAACGCCATCATCTGGACGCCGCCTTCGGCACAGCAGCTACAGACCGACATGATGCAGCGTTATCGCAAGATGAAGGAAGACGCCACGCCCGTTATCTCGCGCGACGATGTACCCATTATCGACCAGGTCGCCGCCGCCGAGGTCAGCCAGGTCGAGAACATGAATCCCGACGTGCCGATTCCCGACGAGGTTATCGAGCGCGTCGCCTCGATCCACGAGCGCTTCGAGGAGCGTCGCGCCAATCGCGGCCTCAAGCCGTCACTGCACGGCTTCTTCTTCCGCGGAAAGAAACGCTAGCAAAACATCTTGGCCCGCCCCACAAACGTGAGGCGGGCCGTTTTCGTTTGAGCAATCATGCAGCGATGTGATGGGGCAAATTAATCCACGCGCTTGTCGCCCATAAAGAAGAGCGCCACCGTACCAGGTCCGGTATGCGAGCCAATCAGGGTACCGATGTTATTGATCTCAATCTTGCCTTTAAGCTGCGGAACCTGTTCCTCAATCAGCGCCGCAACTGCCTCGGCATCCTCGCGGCACGCCGAGTGCGACATGATGCACTTACCCGAATAATCCGCACCGTCCTGCACGTGTGCCATCATAGTCTTAGCCATCTCGGGAATCGCTCGCTTCTTAGTGCGAATTTTCTCACGTGGCGACAGCTTACCTTCGCAATCGACCGTCATAAGCGGGCAAATCTTGAGCGCCGTGCCGATGATCGCGCTCGCGGCCGAAATGCGACCGCCGCGCAGGTAGCTCGACAGATCGGTCGAGAAGAACCAGTGGTGCAGGTTGAGTTTATGCTCCTCAATCCAAGCGGCCGTCTCGTCGAGTGAAGCCCCACCATCGCGCACGTCGGCGGCATATTCCAGCAACAGACCAAAGCCCGAAGACGCCCCCAGCGAATCGATGACGCGCACCTTGCCGCCCTGGGGATAGCGATCCGCGAGCATCTGCGCCGCAACGCAGGCCGATCCATACGTGCCCGAAATACCCGACGACAACGTCAGGTGCAGCACGTCTTTACCCTCGGCAACAAACGGCTCCCAAAACTCCTCGTACTCACCCGCGCTCAGCTGCGACGTTTTTGGCATGACACCCGCGGCGATCTTGGCAAAAAACTCGTCCGGCGTAATCGACTGATATAGATCGTCCGTATAGACAACATCGTCGATCTCGTAATGAAAACACACGACAGGGATATTGCGCGATTCAAAGAACTCACGGGTTCGATCGGCGGCGGATTCACAGGTCAGGACAAAATCACTCATATGAGGCTCCTTACTCATTGTTGCGCAAATTATCGCACAGTAAGCGTGAATACGGTACAAATGTCCACTATTTACCAAATTGAACCAAAGGTAGTGAGCATCTTTACCGTTATCATCTCTATCGACCCCGGAGGTATGCACCTGCAAAAACGACTCTGCGTCTCCATTCAACCGCCATATCTACCTCGACTAAATCGATTTACCAAACCGTTCGGCCAACAACTTGACCTCCCATCTCCAATCGAAACAAAAGCGGCGCATACTGATAAACGTTTGACGCTGTTTTATCAGTTTTACCAACCACATCGGAAGGTGCCTCATGGTCGCATTCGATCGCAATCCGCAAGACTTCAAGTATCTGCGCCTGCTGTCGAGACAGTTCCCCACCGAGCAATCCGCATTCACCGAGATCATCAACCTCTCGGCCATCCTCAACCTGCCCAAGGGCACCGAGCATTTTATGAGCGATGTGCATGGCGAGTACGAAGCCTTTATGCACATCCTCAACAACTGCTCGGGCGTCGTGCGCGAGCATGTCGACGAGATCTTTGGCGACACGCTCTCCTTTGACGAAAAGGGCGAGCTATGCACGCTCATCTACTATCCGCGCGAGAAGATCGATCTTGTCCGCAGCCGGCGCGAGGACTCGCCCACCTGGTACAAGACCATGCTCGACCAACTCATTGTGGTTGCCCGCTCGCTTTCGAGCCGCTATACCCGCTCCAAGGTGCGTAAGGCCATCCCGCGCGATTACGCCTACATCATCGACGAGTTGCTGCACACGCATCCGGATGAAAACAACTACCGTGTGCGTTATCACGAGCGCATTATCGAATCCATCTTAGAGACCGCCAGCGCCGACGACTTTATCGAGTCGCTCGCCTCGCTCATCAAGCGCCTCGCCGTCGACCACCTGCACTTGGTGGGCGACATCTTCGACCGCGGTGGCGGCGCGGCCAAGATTATGGACCGCCTGCTCACCTATCATTCGCTCGATATTCAGTGGGGCAACCACGATCTGCTGTGGATGGGTGCCGCTGCCGGCGAGCCCGCCTGCATCGCCACGGTACTGCGCAACAACCTGCGCTACGACAACTATGAGATTCTCGAGAACGACTACGGCATCTCGCTGCGCGAGCTTGTCGCCTTTGCCGACGCTACCTATACCGCCGGCGAGCCGATCAGCCCGCTGATCAAAGCCATTAACGTCCTGCTCTTTAAGCTCGAGGGCCAGATTATCCAACGCCACCCCGAGTTCTATATGGCCGACCGTCTGCTGCTCGACAAGATCGATCACGACGCCGGCACAGTCACGCTTGCCGACGGCAGCGTATGGCCGCTCACGACCAACAACTTCCCCACCGTCGATCCTGCGGACCCCTACACGCTCACGCCCGAGGAACAGCACATCATCGACAAGCTCGTGTCCGAGTTTGTCACCGCCGATCACCTGCATCGCCACATCGATTTCCTCTATACCCACGGCTCGATGTACAAGGTCGCCAACGGCAACCTGCTGTTCCACGGCTGCGTGCCGCTCAACGAAGACGGCACCTTTAGCAGCATGAACTGCCTGGGCACCTGGCACGCTGGCCGCGATTATCTCGATTTTTGCGACCACATCGCCCGCCGCGCCTGGCGCGTGGGCGACCGCGACGCTCTCGACTGGATGTGGTACCTGTGGATTGGCTTTAACTCACCCGCCAGCGGACGCGTGGTGCGCACGTTCGAGCGCGCCTACATCGCCGACAAGAGCACGTGGGTCGAGCCGATGGACCCGTACTATACGCTCACCACGTCCTCGTCCGTTTGCGACGATATCATGCGCGAGTTTGGCGTCGCACCCATGGCCTGCTCGCCGACGGGCCACATCATCAACGGCCATACCCCGGTCAAGACCACCAAGGGCGAGCAGGCCATCCGCGCCAACGGTAAGCTGCTGGTCATCGACGGCGGTTTCTGCCGTGCCTATCATCCCAAAACAGGCATCGCCGGCTACACGCTCATCTCGAGCTCGCGTGGTTGCCGCCTCAAGTCGCACCAGGCCTTCACCACCGTTGCCGAGGCGCTCACCCGCAACGTCGATATCGAAAGCGAGACCAACCGTTTTGACCAAGCAGACCGTCGCCGCATGGTGAGCGACACCGATACCGGCACCAAGATCCGCGGCCAGATCCAAGACCTGCGCCAGCTGCTCGATGCATATAGAAACGGTGCTATCGAGGAGCGCGCCTAGCACCACCCGTGGGGATTGGCTAAACTTGCTGAGTTTGTCATCCCCACGGCGCCCCGGCGCCACCATAAGGCAGGTACCATGCAAAAGCTCCTTGCGCAGATCATGAAGTTTGGCGTCGTCGGCATCGTCGCCACGGTCATCGACTTTGGCATTATGAATCTGCTCCACTACGGTCTGGGCCTCAACATCCTAATCGCCAACACCAGCGGCTTTATCATCTCACTCATCTTTAACTACCTCGCCAGCATGAAGTACGTGTTTGCGCACAAGGAGGGCATGAGCCGCCGCCGCGAGTTCATTATCTTTGTCGTGCTGTCCGTGATCGGCCTGGCACTCAACGACGGTATCGTGTTGGCACTCAACGCCGGCCTGGGACTCGAGGCCAATATCGCCAAGATCTGCGCCACCGCGCTTGTCATGGTCTACAACTTTGTGACGCGTAAGATTTTCCTGGAAGGCGGCGAGACCAAGTAACTCGCAACCTTACAGACTTACGATGCCCACGGATGACGCGCGTCGAGCGCTGTGCTGTTCGTGGACTTTGCTCGTTTACGGGCAAATTTTCAACGTTTGCGGATTAGCTCTTGAAAATTTGGCGAGTTCGTATAGTTCTTGGCAAAGACCTTACGTTTCCCTTGCAAAAGCTCTAAAGTATCCTCTGCTCGATTCATCAACGCATTGGATGTGATTACGTGCGCAAGGCACTGGCACAACCTCATACCAAGCAGTTCCTCAAGTTCGCTGTCGTGGGTCTTATCTCCTTTGGCATCGACTGGGGCATGTTCATTGCGCTCGTCGAGCTGTTCCATCTCGACTTTTTGATGAGCACCACGGTCTCGTTTACCACGTCCGTCGTGGTCAACTACTGGCTCAGCATGAAGTACGTGTTCGACCATCGCGAGGGCATGAGCCGCAAGCGCGAGTTCACGATCTTCACCATCCTGTCGGTGATTGGTTTGGGCCTCAACGACCTGTACATGTTTGTGGGCGTCACGTTTTTGAGCATCGGCTACCAGGCCATGAAGGCCATCGCAACGTTCCTCGTCACCTGGTACAACTACTTTAGCCGTCGCTTCTTCCTAGAGGGCGCACGGTCGTAGTCGATTCACTATTTGCCTGAATGTATAACCGGTTGGAATTCCCATTCCAACCGGTTTTTTGTTTGCCGAGAGACCCGGCGGCCCAGTCCCATTCGCATGAAAAACGGGCGGCCCGGATGTTTGTCCGAACCGCCCGTCTGGCGCGCTATGTCGAGGCCTCTAGCCTGTTACGTAATACCAGACCACGTTGTCGCCATTGGAGAGAACGTAGTTGCTGCATGCCGTCATGGGCGATGTGCCGTTGACGGAGTACATCCAGCCGCTCGTGCCGCCGTGCTCCTTCTCGGCCAAACCGCCAATCGCGGAAACGTACGTGCCATACGACGAGCCATGCGCGTTGACGGAAAGGCCCAGCGCACACAGGGCATCGTAAACGGTAGCGCCTTCGTTAAAGGTAAAGGTGCCGCCAGAGGACACGGGATTGCCCACAGCGCTCGATGTGACCGAAACCGTCACCGTAACGTAGTTGGACTCCTGTGAGCCGCTTTGGCTGCCCGAGGAGGCGTTTCCACCATTAGAGGATGAGGCTCCATCAGACGACTGGCCACCGCCCGAAGAAGCACCGCCAGACGCATTGGAAGTATCACCGGCTCCCGTATTTTGGGCAGCGGATTTATCGCCAGACTTCTTGCCGCCCCGGTCCTCGGACTTCTTGCTATCCGAGTTTTTGTTCGATTCCTTGTTTGAAGACTCGGAATCGTCCTTGGCGTCGTTCGAACCCTTGGGCTCGTCTTTTGCATCATTCGAAGATTTGGAATCCTTGGAACTAGCCTCGCCCGAAGCGGCAGACGAGCCAGACCCCTTGGTGTCCTTGGCGACGACGCTCTCCCCCGTCACGGTCTGAACGATCCAGTCAATGGACCAGGCGCCGCTCTCGGAAGGATGGACGAAGCCCAGCGAGACGACGATCAGAATGGTGCACGCGGCAGCAAGAACGCCAAGGAGCGCCTTGCGACGAGAGGCGGACGCCGCCGAAGCGGCGCCCCGTTGCTTTGCATCGTCGAACTGAATGAACGAGGAATCTGGTTGCTTGGGGTCAGCGTCCTTGGATGTATTGGACACAACCCTCACCTACCGACGTTTGGTGAACACGAACACGCCGACGATGGCGAGACCGATGACGCCGGCGGCAACGCCAACAATGGCGAGCGGGTTGGTGCCAGTCTCCTGCTCGGAAGCACTAGAGGACTTCTTAGCAGTGGTCGTAGAAGCAGCACCCGTATCGGACTTGGAATCGGACTTCTTGTCGGACTTGCTGTCCTTCTTGTCAGACTTCTTGTCAGACTTCTTCTTGTCCTTCTTATCGGACTTATCGGCGTCCTTCTTGTCGGACTTGTTGTCCTTGGTCTCGGTCTTGGTCGACACCGTCGTCTTGGTCGTCGGCTTATGACCCGGAGCGACAGCGCCGCCAGCCTGCTGGTCCTTCGTGCCGGAGCCTGAACCCGTGCCAGCGCCACCATTGCCGCCATTGGAGCCAGAACCGCCATTTCCGCCAGGGTTAACGGCATTCTTGGTCCACTTGGCATACAACGTCAGGTCGGCCGTCACCGGCGTACTGAAGTCATACGCCTGCGTGCAAGCCTCATCGGTATACCAACCGCCGAAAGTGTAGCCATCGCGCGTCGGATCGGTCGGTTTGACCAGCTTGCCATCGGCCGTAGCAACAAACTTAGTGTCGCAAGCAGACCCGCCGTTGGAATTAAAGGCAACCGACCAAGACTCGACGGCCCCCAGCTTGAACAGCGTGCCCGAGTCATTGATGTAGTACAGGTTGCCAGATGCATCGGCAATGACCGGAGAGTCACAGTACTGGTAATGGCCAGCCGCATCATAAATCTGCGTTGCCTCTGCATCGCCGAGCGTATAGCGATACACACCACCACCAGCAGAGTAGTTGACGTAATCCTTGCTATCCGCGCTGTTAACGGTGAAGTACACATAGGTCTTGCCGCCCTGAACACTCACCAGCGGAGTAGCAGCAATACCGTTGAGGCCAGCCGGCAGCGCCTTGCCGTCGGCAGCAGCGACCATCGTGGTCTTACCCGTCTTCAGGTTATAGAGAACCAGAGCAGAGCCAGTAGCCGTCTGTCCGCCGACAATCAGATTGTCACCAGACACCGCAGGGGCGCTCAGATTATTCGTAAGGCCCAGATCAACCGTCTTCTGCTCGCTCAGCACGCCCTTCGCCGAAAGCGAAATCACATGGAGCTTTCCGTCGTGCGTCATCTGATAGAAGGTCGAACCATTGGACGGATCGGCAATGCAATCGGCATTTGCGACAGCGCCGAGCTTCATGGTCGAGACGACATCGCCCGTCATCTTATCAATGCACTTAAGCGTACCCGCGCTCGTAGGAACGATGGCATACTTATTCGTCAAAGCCGCACCAGTCCAGTAATAGCCCTCGGCAGGGTCGATGTTCTGCCAAGAAACTTCGCCCGTGGCAATCTTAATGCGCGCAAAGGAGCCGTTGCCGTAGGTCGCGTTGTAATTCTCGTCATACGAAATATCGACCGAGCCTACATAGACGTACTCGCCGTCCGAAACGACGGTGCAGGAGCTCTGCGTCAAGTCCGTCAAACCAGGCGTCAGCCACTTGCAGATCAGCTTGTCTGCAGTAATCGCCTGGACCGCACCACCGTTGAGCGGAACAATGATAAGGCCATTGGTATAGATCGGACGAGAGGTATAGCTCACCTTGGAGGCAAGCGGCGCAGAGGCAACCTTTTTGCCCGTGGACGAATCGATCTTAATGAGCTCGTTCTCGGTCGCGATGTACACAAAACCGTTAGCGATGACAGGTTCGCTGCAGTTGGCATACTGCTGACCAGACTCGGCCTTCCAATCGAAGGCCCACTTAAGACCGGCGGCCTGCGCAGGCGTCTTGGCATCCGTTACGGTCGAACCGTTGCCACTGTTGCCGTAGCCGGCCCACTCGGCATCCCAATCAGGAGTCGTTGCACTCGGGTCCACGACAATCTTGTCGGGATCGGGCATGGGCGAATCGTCGGTGGTATAGGCAAGCGTAACCTTATCGCCGCTCTTGAGCGTAATCTGATTGGCGCAGAGTAAGGAGGGCTCTCCATTGATATACAGGTGCCAATATTTATTGGTCTCAGCATCCCAGGCATACGGCTTGTGATCGAATGGCGAAGTAATGGAATTCAGGAACCAGTATGCACCACTCTGGGAGGCCTTGTAATCAACGCGCTTTGCCTTCAGAACTGTCTCAATGAAATCCTGAGCCGTAGAGCCTTCGGGCAGAGAAACGTTGCTTGCCGAGCCCCAGCGAGTATTGTTGCCGTTGACATCGGGACCGATAACATCGACAGACCCAAGAACCTGGCCAGGAAGGGCATCGGCGTCAGCACCATACATAAAGGTGACGGCGTCACCCTCTTGGAGCTCGTAGGCACCGGCGCCAACGTCGGCGAACTTGCCATTTACGTAGAAGCGCCAATAGCTATTGGTCGCAGCATCCCAGCCATAGGACTTACCATCGAACGGCGAAGTAATGCCGTTGAGGAACCAGCCCCAAGACGATTCGCCAGCATCGAGAGTAAGGCCGGTCTGCTCAAGGAGATCCTTGGCAGTAGAGCCCGACTTGAGACTCGTCTGGCCCGTCGAAGCCCAAACCTGCTGCTTGCCGTCCTTGTCCTTACCGAGGACCCGAACGGAAGCATGGACGGAATCAGAAGGCAACTTGTCGCCCCAGCCACCGTAGAACCACGTGACGGTATCGCCGGCATGGATGGTGACATTGTCCGCCGTATAGTCACTCGACTTGCCGTTGATGAACAGCTGCCAATAGGTCGAATAATCGAGCGGCGTACCCAGCTCAACACCGTTGTACTTAAGGCTCAGAATGAAGGAGCCCGCAGCAACGGCGTCAATGTCGTTCGCCTCGAGTGCGACCTTCGTAAGATCAAGCGCGCTCGAACCGGACGTCACCACATACTGCGCATTATCGACCCAAGTCTGAGTCTTGCCCTGGGCATCGCGACCAATGACGGTCACATTTGCGGCAACCTGGTCCTTAACGACAGGGGACGAGCTACCAGCCGTATAGGCAAACTCAATCTTCTGCCCCTGGGTGAGCTTGACGCTGCTCGCGCCAACCGAGGAAGACGCGCCGTCGACGAACAGCTGCCAGAAGGCATAAGTCGTCGGATCGTAGGCAAGCGTGCGACCATCGCTCGGGGATGTGATGCTTTCGAGGTAGAAACCGTATGCCGTGTTCGGTTCGTACTTCGCCTTGAAGCCCGTCTTCTCCTGCAGCTTAATGAAGGCATCCGCAGCCGTCGCGCCCTCGTCGAGCTTGAGCTGCGTAGGTGCCACCCAGGTCTGAGCCTTGCCGTCAGCATCGGTGCCGATAATCGAGAACGAGACCTCGACCTGCTTCTTGGCGACATCGCCGGTTTCTGTCGGGTTCTCTGTCTGAACGGCAGCCGCGGCGGCAGATCCCGCTTGGCCAGCGGATGCCGTCGAAGACTGCTCGCTCGTGGCAGGGCTCTCCCCCGCCGCCGAGCCTTCGTCGCCAGTTGCTGCCTCTGTTATGGCTGCACTAGCTGCAGGCGCGCCCTCGGAATCCGAAACCTCGGCGCCGCTCTGCTCAGCGGTACCGCCCGCAAGCGCTGCGTCCTCGCCCGGCGTCGCAGTCTGAGCCACAGCTTCGGCAATGCCCTCGGCGCCCTCGGCCCACAGCTGAGCCGGCGTGGTGCCAAAGGCCATCGCGAAGGCCAGGAATGCCACCAGACCGCGCTTGGCTACACCGCGTGCAATCGCGCCACGGCGATGCATCGAGGCGCGCTCGCGCTCGTCCTCAAACATATCCATTTGTCCCCCATTGTCTGTACTTGGAGCATTGCCTTGAGGCTGCCCCACGTCATCGCGCATGTTGCGCTCGAGTTCCCCCATCGGGGTCCCCTTCCCTCCAGAGCCCTATGCACACCGGCGGCATACGCCGCAGCCGCATGCAAGATGGGAGGCGATCCGACTTAACCTTAACGACTCGGGCGCGCCGTCCGATCTGCGACGCGAACATCCCGAGCCAAGAGGAATTACGGTTACTGGTACAGCCGGGGACTTGCACCCCGATTCTCCCAAACGCGCAGGAAAACCGCGCATTCGTGCGTCTCCGCACCACCATCTAGGCCATCGATTATTACCGTCAATATGGTATCACGCAAAAGGGCCTCGCACGCAGGCGAAGCCCAAGGTAAAAGCTATTGTTTGCGATAGGAAAATGCGGTGACGGTCGCAGCCTCTAGTGCTTGCCGCCGTGGCTGTTGAGCCAGATATTGCGGCCCAGCATAAGCGCCAGCACCAGCGCGCTCACGTAGCCCATAAATCCAATGACTGGGATACCAAACACAACCGGCTCGATGCGCGCATAGTACACCACCGACGAACCGATAAACAGGCCGGCGATAACGATAGCCATCGACATGCGGTCGATAATTCCGCCCAGCTGTCGCAGCGCCTTATCGCTGCTCATGATCTGCGTGTTCACCTTAAGCTGGCCGCGCGTGAGCATGCGCGAAGCCAAGCCCAGATACTCGGCCGCCTCGAGCGAGCCCTTCGCCGCGCGATAGCTGCTCGCGGCAAGATCGCGTCCCATATCACGCACGCGCGCATAGGTGCTCTTCTCGTTTTTGATGTGCGTCTGGATGATCTGGATCATGTTGACGTTGGGCATATACTCGGTCAGCAAACCCTCGAGCGTCACCATGCCGCGCGCGAACATCGTCACCACGCTCGGCAGCTCAACATCATTCTTACGCGCGAGGTTTAACAGCGAGGTCAAAAACTCGCCGATATCCAGATCCTTCAGGTCAAGACCCGCAAAGTCGGCGACGATAAAGTCCAAGTCGGACAAAAAGGCCGAATGATCGAGCTCAGCCGAGTCGCCACGCGTCACGGCGAAGCGCATGAGCGAATCCTTGAGCTTGGGCACGTCGCCCTCAGCCACGGCGAAAATCATGTCCTTAACGATGCCGCGGTCGTGGCTCGACATGCGCCCGACCATGCCCAGGTCAATAAAGTAGACAATGCCGTCTTTGAGAATGATGTTTCCCGCATGCGGGTCGGCATGGAAAAAGCCATCGTCGAGCACCTGCGTCGAGTAGTCCTCGACGATTGCGGCACCGATCTTTTCCAAGTCATAGCCCTCGGCCACCAAGCGTTCAGGATCGGCGATCGAAATGCCGTCGACGTAGTCCATGACCACCACGTGCTCGGTGCACAGGTCCAGATAGGATTTAGGGCACGTCACGCCATGAACGCTCTTATGGAACTCGTAGAAGTCGTTGAGGTTTTTGGCCTCGGCCAAAAAGTTGGTCTCCTCGCGAAACGAGGTCCACAACTCCTCGACTACGCCGTGCAGGTCAACGAATTGATCGGTGTTGACGAACTTGGAAACGATGCGCACCACTGAGCGGATGATATCGATGTCCTGTGCCATAACCTGCTGCGCACCGGGGCGCTGCACCTTGACGGCCACGTCCTCGCCCGTCACCAGACGTGCGCGGTGCACCTGCGCGAGCGATGCGCTACCGAGCGGGTTGGGGTCGATCGCATCGAACATCTCCCCCAGGCGCAGGCCGTATTCTTCTTCCAGACAACTGAGTACGACCTCGTACGGCACCGGCTCCACGTCGGAGCGCAGACGGCGCAGCTCATCGCAAAAGCGTTGCGGCAGAATCTCGGACCGGTTGGCCAAAATCTGCCCCATCTTGACGAACATGGGGCCGAGTTCCTCGAGCAGGCGGCGCAAACGAACCGGCGTGAGGTTATCCCACACGCGGTACTTTTTGACCAGGCGAACAATCTGCCCAATGCGTTCGCGACGACCCGCCGGCGTGAGCTGGTATTCCTCGTCCGGCGCCATCGCTTCGGGCTCCTCGGGCACCATATCGACAGCGCGCGGCTTCTTGCGAGCGCCCGAGACGGCGGCGTCGACCTCATCGACAACCGCCGCCTCGTCACCCAAGGGATCTAGATTATTGTAATCGGTGGTGGAATCTGCCATCTGCGCTGCTACTCGGCCTCTTCGGTATCCTTCGCATCGTCGGGTTCAACGGACTCGACGGGCACCGAGGTCACATTGTCCTCGACCGAATCGACGATGTCGCGCACATGGGCCAGGAAGGCCGTGCGCTCTGGGGCGGTCATGACGCGGACCCGGGCAAGGATGAGCTCGTCAAGCACGCGCTGGGCCGCGGTCTCGCCCTGCATGCCCAAGCGCTCGGTCAGGTCGGAGATGGTGCCGCCGGCCTGCTCGAACATGTCGGACACGCTACGGGCGATATCGGGGGTGGCGGTGTCCTTGCGCACCTGCTCGCCTTTGGTGTTAAGGTCGTCGAGGACCTTCTTGCCGCCTTCGACAGCAACGGCGGCAGCGCCAAAGCCCACGTTAATGGCGCCGTTAACAAGCTGATCGAATTTCATAACCATGGTTGTCTCCAATCACAAACAACTGCATTGGCGTTCTTGTACCCAAGATTGAGCGAAAGCGACAAAGCGTTTTAGCGCTATTCGATCGACGGGAAATCCCTACCTCACGTTGTCGTTCATCGCGAAAGAGTTCTTCATGGCGCAGCTCGTGGTGTAGAGCACCTTGCCCAGTAGAGCATCGGTCTCCACACGAACACGCTCGGCAAAGGCCTCGTTGGCGCGTGCAAGCTCGGCAGGCACCTCGGCCTCGGGCAGAGCGGCTACGGCAGCGTCAACGTCATGGATCTGCTTGTGGCCCATGCCACCTACCTTCTCCTGATAATCCTCGACCGCGCGGCCGCACTCATGGAAACGGACGTCAGCCAGGGCGCCGATCAGGCGGTTGGCCCAGTAGAAGTTTTCGGACGTCACGCGAGCCTGCGTGTCGGCATAGTACTCGGGCATGGTCTCGACGTTTGCGTACAGCGGGACCAGCGCGTTAAACGAGTTGGAGCCAAAGGCCATCCACTGCACGGCGCGATACGCCGGCTGCGCATAGGGGCGCAGCTGCAGCACGGCGAGCTGGCTGTTGCGGTTGATGCCGATGGGGCGATAGGCGCCACGCGTGGCGGGCGTGCCCTTGCTGCCGTAGCAGTCGTACTCCGTGCCCTGGTAGTGACTCGAGAGTACGTACTTAATGTCCTCGATGGTCACCTTGCGCTCGGGCACGCGGCTCCAGGGGATATCGTCGCTCTCGGGCGTGTAGTCGGCCTCGGGACCATCCCACACGTCGCTGGGGTTGAGGCAGCGCTGCATGTACCACGCGCGCGGCGTGTTGTAGACGTGGTCGCTGTCGCTGTGCGAGCCAAAGGCCTCGCGCGGGTTAAAGACCGTCGCCGGACCGTCGCCCTCAACGCCCAGCGTCAGGTCCAGATGCCACTCGGCCATCCAGGCGCGCAGGTCGGCGGAGCACATGTGGTCGGCCTGGGCGCCCTCAGCGTCATCCAGGTCAAAGCTGTCGATACCCAGCTGGTTGGGCATGGTCACATAGGCATCGTCAGGCACGCGCTTGGCGATCCAGTGGTGACCGCCGATGGTCTCGAGCCACCAGATCTCGTCCACGTCGCTAAAGGCGATGCCGTTGTTCTCGTAAGTGCCATAGCGCTCGAGCAGGTCGCCCAGGATGCGCACGCCGTCGCGGGCGGACTTGGCATACGGCAGCACCAGGGTCACCATGTCCTCCTCGCCCAGGCCACCGGGCCGTGCCGGGACGTATCCGTCCTCGCCTTCGTTGCCCTTGGCGGGTACGTAGTCGACGAGCGGGTCGGCGCCGCGGACGCGCTCGTTGGTGGTGAGCGTCTCGGTTGCGGACATGCCAACATTGAGCTCGTTGAAGCCGGCCTCGGCCCAGATGCCGTGGCCCGGGACAACATCGGGGACGCTCGTGTAGCGCATGGGGTTATCGGGCAGTTCAACGGTCAGGTGACTCAGGACGCTCGTGTAGACGCGCGGCTGCTCGTCGGGATGCACAACGCGCATACGCTTGGGCTCAAATACCCCGTTGGACGAGTCCTCGTTACGCGCGACCAGGGTCGACCCGTCGTAGCTCGCGTTCTTACCAACCAAAATCGTTGTGCACGGCATGCGCATCCTCCTTGAGCGAAGAAATCAAACGGCAACAGTGTATCGCTTCGGCACAAAAAGGGCGAAACCACGGCCTCGGCAGCCCTTGTGGTCAAAAGCCTATTTCGATGCGCGCTCCGCCGCCTCAATCACGTGTTTGGCGAGAATCGCCGTTGTCACGGCGCCCACGCCGCCCGGCACGGGGGTGATGGCACCAACAACCGGCTCCGCGGCAACAAAATCGACGTCACCCACCAGCTTGCCAGCGTCCTCATCCCAGTTAATGCCCACATCAATGATCGTCTGGCCCTCTCGAACCGCATCCACGCCAATCGTACGCGCGCGTCCAACGGCCGCAACAACGATATCGGCAGAACGGCACTCGGCAGCAAGATCGCGTGTATGCGTATGGCACGTCGTCACCGTGGCATTGCGAGCCGTAAGCATGGCGGCAACGGGACGACCAATCACCAGAGACCGACCAACGACCGCGACCTTGGCCCCATCCAGCTCAACGCCGTAATGATCCAGCAAAGCAAGCACGGCTTCGGCTGTGCAGGGGGCAAAACCCCCACCGCGCCCCGAAAGCGTAGTGAGCAGCGAGGCCGGCGTCATGGAGTCAACATCCTTGGCGGGATCGAGCGCCGCGGCAACAGCATCCTCGTCAAGTCCAGCGGGCAGCGGGCGAAACACTAGGCAGCCATGAACAGCGGGGTTGGCATTGATGTCCTTAATAGCCGCCAGCAGTTCATCCTGCGAAACATCGGCAGGAAGCAAAACGCGGCGAGCCTCAATGCCAACCTTCTCGCAGCGCTTGAGGGCACCGCGCTCGTAGGACAGGTCGTCCTCGCGCTCGCCCACACGAACAATGGCCAGCGTCGGCAGAACGCCGCGTTCGCGCAAAGCAACGCAGCGAACAACGAGCTCCTCGGTCAAAGCACGGGCAACGGGAGCACCCTTAAGCAGCTCGGCCATGGCTATCCCCTCTTCCTAGCTGCGTCGGCGGCGCGGCGCGCCAGCGCATCGGCGCGCGGCAGCCACGTATCCAGCATCTCATCGCACGCCGCCTCGAGCTCCTCGGCACGCACCCGGTCTTTCATAGATGTGGTGTTCGCAAAGAGCGTCAAGCTCGCGCCCTGCATAGCGGAACGGCAGAACACGGCGCCGCACGCCACGTCGGACAGCAGCTGTCGGGAGCCCTTGTCCGCCATGTCCTCGAGCAGCGCCAGTGCGCGCCCGCAGGCATCCATAATGCGATACGGCGGCATGGCGGGCACGGGCAGCGCATCCTGAATCGCAGCCGGTCGGGCCGGGTCCTCACGCGGAATACCGTACGCAGCGGACACCTGGCCGTACGCACGAACGTCCTCGGCGACCAGACCCACAAGCTCCTGCGCCAACTCGTCTGCCTGGGCAAACGCACGCGTCAGGTCATCCGCACGATCAGCAAGCGCGGGATTGGTCGCACCGTAGCGGGCGACCATTCCGCACAGCGAGGCGCCCAGCGCGCCCACAAAGGCGCTCGCGCTGCCACCGCCGGGAACCGGCTCCCCCCCGGCCCGCGCCCCCGGCAAAACACGTTATAGATAT